>OJIO01000795.1_pt1 | contig 17336 bp, 11 predicted proteins | sample 1595621 | NCBI WGS metagenome assembly OJIO01 (sample SAMN05416776, study PRJEB24817) | seawater metagenome | isolation source: Sea water | place: Canada:Atlantic | collected 2013-07
GCGTTTACTGCGTAAGCCACTCTTACTTACGAGCGTTTACTGCGTAAGCCACTCTCTTCTTACGAGCGTTTACTGCGTAAGCCACTCTTACTTACGAGCGTTTACTGCGTAAGCCACTCTTAAACCATTCTTATTCATATCGAAGTGATTCGATTGGATCAAGTCTTGATGCTTTTAAAGCAGGATATATACCAGAGATCATACCTACGACTACACAAACAATAATACCCAAAATCATCCATCTCCAAGGCACAACGAATATGCCTTCGGTGGCAGCAGATACTCCATAACCAATTAGGATTCCAAATACGACTCCTACCAGTCCTCCAAGGATACAGATTACTATAGCTTCTGTGATAAACTGTATTAATACATTTGACCGTGTAGCGCCTAAAGCTTTTCTTACACCAATTTCAGCTGTACGCTCTGTAACCGATACTAACATAATATTCATAAGGCCAATAGCAGCTCCTAATAATGTAAGTGAAGCTATTACTATAGTTGCTAATCTTAAAGTCGAGGTCATTTCTTTAAGCCGCTCCAAAATAGAATCACTTTTTCTTATTTCGAAGTCATTCTTTTGAGCAGCTTTAAGCATTCTTACATTTCGCATTACTCCTATGGCATTGGATACAGCGTCATCTATATCTGCGGAGTTATTTACCGCAACGGTCAAATTGTAACTTTTAGTTGAAGTTCCGTAAATCTTTTTGGCATTCATCAGAGGAATATAGACACGTCTATCATCTCCGCTACCTGAGCTGTTTCCTTTTTGCTTTAGTGTTCCTATGACTCGATACTTTGATCCATTCACGGATATACTTTTCCCTATCGCTTTTTCATGCTTTTTATTAAATAGTAATTTTATGATATCACTACCTAAAATTGCACGATTACCACCCGAATACACCTCTGTTCTAGTAAAGTTCCTTCCTTCTTGTATATCGAATGCAGATGTACTAAAATATGATTCATCTATCCCTCTGATGGAAACAGTCGGGTTCGACTCCTCTTCGCCGAATTTAACTGTAGCACTTCCCGAACAATACGTATCTATGGATATGTCAACTCCGCTATACTGGAATGCATCTTTAAATTCTTTTGCGTTATCAAAAACGATAGGTTTACCTCGTTTTCTTTGTCGGCCGCCGTTATTCGTTTTTATAGTTTCACTAGAAGGTCGAAAACTGAATGAATTGGCACCAAGTCTATTGAAATTGTCACTCATAGAAAACAGTAAACTATCTATTGCTGTGAGCATACCTACTAGGCAGGCTATACCAACAGCTATAATCAAAAGAGTAAGAAGTGACCTTAGGAAGTTATCCTTAATGGAGTCGAGCGCTATTTTTACATTTTCTATTGAATTCACAAATCTAAAGTAGTTATTCTTCTATTACAAATATGAATTATTAGAGTGGAGGCTGTTATTTGTCGATGAAGGTCAAAAATTCTTGAATGTACGTTTCCATCTTTTATGAGACCAAAGCCAATATTGTGGAGCTTTTTGTATTTGTGATTCTAAAATATTACTATAGGAATCTATAAGATTTTCACCGTTTTCGCCAATATCTAGATCTGTATTAATATTGATGTTATATTCGAATAATTCGTTTCCAACTTCCACCTCCATATATGATACATTAAATCCATATTTCTGAACTAGTTTCATAGGACCATTAAAGAAAGCCGTTTTAACTCCCAAAAACTGCGACCAAACTAGACTATTTTTTGAGTTGGGGTTTTGATCAGCAATTAAGATATAAACCGCTGATTTTCCTTTGTTTTTATTTTCCAGTATTGTCCTTCCAATTTTATTCATTGGAATTAAATGTAGTCCTAGCTTTGACCTTTTATCTAACATAAATTGGTCTACCGATTTATTTTTCAATGGCTTATAAACACCATAACAAGTTAGATCTGTATGTTTAGGTAGAAACGTACATGCCAATTCCCAATTCCCATAGTGCGAGGCGAGAAGAATCACTCCATTACTTTCTGTACATTGAGATTCAAGCTTAGAAATGTTTGAAAATTGAAGTCTTTCTTGTTTTTTATCTGACACAGAACTTATTGATTCAATTATAATTCGTGCAACGAAGTGAATATTTGATTTATAGAAATTGTCAAACCCTAAAGCATAATACTTATTTACTGTTGTGTTAATAAAGTTTTTATTGATAACTTGCTTGCGATATCCTACAAAAACCAATATATATTTTGTGACCAAAAATGATACTTTAATTGGTACAGTTTGGAACACTTTTAAAAAAATATTGAGTATTAAACGAGTAAACTTTTTCAATGAGAATATTCAGGTTTTAGATAAAATTAAAAGAGTTAGAAATAATTGACAATTAATATCTTTACCCTTACTCAATTGCAATATTAAATAAAGTATGAGTAATACCATAAAACGAAGAAGCCTACTTAAATTATTTCCTGCTTATCTAGTAGCACCAGCAATAATAGTATCTACTGCAAAAGTTGCTGGCTGTGCTCCGACTTCTACTTCAAATGCGGGCAAAACCATAATCCTAAGTACCTGGAATAATCAGACTGCAAATAACCTTGCTGCTGCTTCTGCAAAAAATGGAAATAACACTATTGACTCTATAGTAGAAGGTATATCTCATGTAGAGTCGGACATAGAAGATATGTCTGTCGGTAAAGGCGGTAGACCAGATAGGGAGGGAGATGTCACGTTGGACTCATGTATTATGGATCACGAAGGAAATGCTGGAGGAGTATGTTTTATGAAAGATATAGAACATCCGATCCAAGTAGCTCGCGATGTTATGTACCATACACCTCATGTATTACTTGCAGGAGAAGGAGCAACAAAATTTGCACTAGAAAGAGGACACACTAAAACTAACCTACTCACTGAAGCAGCAGCTAAAGAACTCGAAAAATGGAGAGTAGAAAGTAAATATCAACCTATACCAAATATTGAACAACATGACACCATTGGTATGATTGGAATTCATGAAGGTAAGTTAGGAGGAGGATGCAGTACCAGCGGATTAGCATATAAAATGCAAGGAAGAGTTGGTGATTCTCCTATTATAGGAGCTGGATTATATGTGGATGGTGAAGCAGGTGCCTGCACTGCAACTGGGATGGGTGAGATTATGATGAAAAATCTATCTTCATTCTTGGTTGTAGAATTTTTGAGATCTGGTGATTCCCCTACTCAAGCTTGTAAAAAGGCAGTAAAAAGAGTTGTTGACAAAATCAAAGGCTCAAAAAAAGATCAGCAAATGGGCCTTATTGCTCTAGATCGAGATGGAAATGTAGGAGGATTCAGTGTTCTTCCCGGATTTGTTTATGCTGTAACTATTAATGGTAAAACTGAAGTTGTAAAAGCTGATTCATACTTTGATAAAATAGAAGAGTAAAATAACCTAGATACAATACACAATTCAAAGATTTCACATTAATCCTTTGATATACGTTCTCTAAAAGAGACTATTACACGCATTATTCATTGTGACTGTCTTTAGAGCCTACAGTACAAAAAATCAACTATCGCCTAAAATTAAAAAGACCCAATGACTAACAAAAGTCACTGGGTCCTTATATAATATTTATAAATCTTAATCTTAGATTTTAATGAATTGTGTTGAAACAACTGCATCTTCAGCTCTAAGTGTAAGGATATAATTTCCTACGCTTAAATCACTTACATTTAAGTTAAAGTCTTGCTTTTGAGCTGACTTGTTAACGAATTGATTAGCTAATACTTTACCAGTCATATCAGACACTGTCATGTTTACAGCACCATTCCATGCATTATCAACAGTAATTGTAGCTACTGTAGCTGCAGGATTAGGAGTCATAGTCAATTGACCATTATTCTCTAATACTTCTTCTGTAGAGGTTGTTACTTTTTCAAATGCTCCAGTATCAGGTGCACCATCTCTTTCGTTACCATTGATATCTTCAGCAACACCAGAGTCTACACCATTATCACAAGCAATAGAAGCATCAGCTAAGTAGTAATCAAAATCATCGATGTCTACGAATAGTTCATCTGAATCCGCTCCGTTTACATCATTAGTGTTCGTGAATGCATCAACTGTAGTTTCATCTGAAGAGATATTACCTCCATTTGATTGAAACTTAGGTGTACTTGTTTCAGTTTCAACTTCATAATTATTACCATCTGGGTTTGCTAAGATTGTATTTGTCAATTTGATATTCAACTTAGAATCATTTTCTCCAGTAAATGCAGCTATACCCGCTCCAATAACACCAAAGTTAGATACGATTGTAGAATGAATGATATTTACTGCTACTGTACTAGTATCAGTTGCATTCAATGACATTGCACCACCTGCACCTTCTCCTAGATTGATATTCGAAGAAAATTCACAGTTAATGATATCTGTATCAAAATCAATTAAACTTAAAGCAGCTCCTTGAGTATTTGCAAAATTTTCTCTAAAGATACATTGGTCAAGTGTTATCATAGCTTCGCCAAACTCTCCATCATTGATTTCATTTCCGCCGATAGCTCCACCGAAGTCTCCAGTGTTTCCATTAAACCAACTTTTTGTTACTGTCAAAGGTACAGGTCCACCCATTCCAATTACTCCAGCTCCTCCATTAGATGTATTACCTACGAAGTTACATTCAAATATAGTTAGAGCTGTAGTATCGTTCTGATTATAGATAGCTCCTCCAGAACCTGCATCAGAAACATTGTCTTCAAAAAAGCAATTGTTCATTGTAACAATTGGTCCAAATGCATTAATAACAGCACCTCCACTCGTATTTGCATTGTTTGAATCATAAGTATGACCATTCAATGTTGCTTGAGAAGAGTCACCAAAAAATGCTTGAGCTCCACCAAAATCTGATGTATTATTTCTAAAAGTATTATTATTACCTACAGTCACTTGGTTTTCACCACCATCAAGGTGTCCTGCACCTATTGACGATGACTCATTATTAGTAAATAGGCAGTTATTCATAGTGTGACTTGAATTAAAAGTCTGAATACCCGCAGCTTGATTACTTATACTTTGATTACTATCAAAAATCAAATTGTCAAAAGTAATGTGACTAACTCCAACTGGTGTTTCTCTTCCATCATTGTAAATACCTGCAGCATTTCCTGCAACATTTCCTGTAAATGTTGTATTTTGAAGTGTACCATAACTACTCCAAATAAACATACCTGCGCCAAATCCACCTGAATTCACATTATTAGTGAAAGTACAGTTATCAACCATAAGACCAGTAATTCTTAATGGATATAAAGCACCTCTTCCTACCGCATTGTCTCTGAAGTCACAGTTTGTTACTGTAAATCCATCAATTGAATTAGCCATTGCTCCTCCTGATTGAGAATCTGCAAAGTTTTTCTCGAAAGTACAATTGTTCAATGAAGTACCACCTGCATCAGCAAGCACATAAAGACCTGCACCACTTGGTGCATAATTATTATTGAAGTTACAGTTATTTACTTCAACTGTGCTTGAAGACCAAACTCCGCCTCCTGCCCAAAAGTAAGAATCATCAGGAGCTGTGTCAGTACCTGTAACTCCTCCAGATATTGTAAGACCATCTAATATAACTTTATCAGAAGCGCCTACATCGATAGATATAACGTGAAATACATTATCTTCTCTATTTGAAGTAAATACATTATCCATGTCATCACCTGCAATATCACCAGATAATACAGTGTTGTTACCAGGAACTCTATCTTCTAACGAAGCTTCCGTACCAGCAAATCCTCCATAGATATTCATAGGAGTCGTAATAAGGTAAGTTGCATTAGCATCAGCTCCAGCAGGACTATATGTTCCAGCAGCAACCCATACATCACCACTTGCAGAAGCGACAGCATCTGACAAATCAGTGTAAGCATCAGCCCACGAAGAACCATCATTTGCTCCAGTAGCCGCTCCATTTACATAGGTCTGAGCTTGAGAAGCTGTAAAAAGACCCATCATTAGAAAGGCCATTAAAAAATTTTGTGTAAATCTTGTTTTCATTAATATTGATTTTACAAGTTAATAAATCTGAATTTTAATCTAAAATAGTTTAGGAATGAATCAATAATAAAGTTACATGCTTACGCTTGATATTTTTTTCTTCTTCTGCGTTAAAAAACCTCGCCGATGCGATGCATAACCTACGTTTTTTGCCTAGAAGAATGTATAAATATCAGCACATAAAAACGTGCTTTATTAATGCATCATTCCTTAGTGATTATTCTATTAAGAAGTGAAAGTAAAAAAAATTAAGTATTAGCCATTCTAAAACTGTATTTTCTTTCACTCTCAAAGTAATATGCAATCTAAAAATTTCCTAATCCATATCCAAAAAATACTGCCTTTTGAATGTCTACCTGTCGTAATGGAGAAGTAAAAATTATATTTTATTGATGAAGATTGAATTTGAGTATCTAGAATTTATAACAATTCATCCGAGAGAATACTCTTATCAACCTATAATCTATACATTTCGTAGAAAACCACGGAAACTTACAAACCTTTTAAAGTTTCCTGAGTTGTTATATTGTATATTTGCATTCATAAATAGAATCTAGATGATAAATATCATCTAATTCTAAAAAGAACAAATGAAGACGAAACAAAAAATATTAGATCAAACTTTTGACTTGATCATGAAATATGGCATCAAAAGCGTCAGTATGGATGATATATCCAGAGGGATAGGTATTTCCAAAAAGACCATATACCAATATTTCGAAAATAAAAAAGGCCTTATCCAGGAAGTGATTGAAAATTTTATCATAAAAGACGAAGCTGATATAACCTCAATAATAACTGAAGCAAAAGACGCAATAGATGAAATGTTGCAGGTAGCAAAACATGTACTTGTATTTCTAAGAAGCATGAGTCCATCCATGATGTTTGACACACAAAAATACTACCCTCAGATCTGGGAAAGAGTCGAAAATCAGCACTTTGGTTTTATTTTAAATACCGTTGTCGAAAATATAAAAAGAGGACAGCAAGAAGGTTATTACTGTGAAGATGTCGATGCTGATATAATATCAAAAATGTATGTCCGCCAAATCCTAACATTATCAGATGAAAGCATTTTTCCTTTATCCAAATATGACCGAAGTGATTTGTACAAGTCACTTGTCACTTATCACGTAAGAGGATTACTTAATGACAAGGGTCGTATTAAAGCCCAAAACTTACAACTCGAATAGCGGATAGTTAAAACTGACATAGTCCTAATATAAAATACACAAATAAAATATTTAAAAATAAAACTGTTATAAAATGAGAATCACACTTACGATTTTCTCCATTCTTTCTCTAATAAGCTTTATCCATGGACAACAGAGTTTTTCTCTTGATGAAGCTATCGTCTATGGTCTCGAAAATCAAAATTCGATGAAAATGAATGACATAGAGATTGCTAATTCTGAATCAGAAATAAAGGAGTTAAAAGCAACGGGATTGCCGCAGGTAAATGGAGCTATTGATTATAGTTACTATTTCTATGTACCAAAACAACCAGTTCAAGATTTCATCAGCCCGTCTGTCTATCAGATATTAGAGGCTGAAGGATTACCAACGACTACCCAAGGTCCACCCGCAACATTCGAATTGGGATTTGTGCAGCCACAGCAATTTAATTTAGGAATAAGTGCAAACATGAAAGTATTTGATGGATCATACCTCAATGCAATCAAAGGAGCGAAATTGTATCGGGAGTTGATAATAAAACAAAAAAATGCTACTATAGATAAAATTAAAGCTAACATAACCAAAGCATATACTTCTATACTTATTGCCGGTGAAAACAAAAAAACATTGGCAGATAACATCAAAACACTAGAGAAATCCCTTGTAGAAGTAAAAGCTATGTATGAAGCAGGATTTATGGAAAGCTTGGATGTAGATAGACTACAACTTTCATATGACAATCTCAATATACAGCTCGAAAACATAGATGGATTGATTGATCTTTCAAAAAATTTATTGAAATTTCAAATGGGATATCCACTTGAAGATGAAATCTCTCTGAAAGAGGATATAGATGAGTTGATCGTAAAATTCGATGCCGAAAAAGAATATGAAAATATCCAAATAGATCCAAACCTTCGAGCAGAATATCAACTACTGAATACAACCCAAGATTTGAATGATGTTAATCTTAAAAGGTACAAAGCTGGATATTTGCCGTACGTAGGAGCATTTGCAAGTTTCCAAGAATCACTTCAAAGATCAAACCTCTTCGATGGGGCTGAGTCAGGGTTTTTACCAACTGGGGTTGTTGGATTGAAGATCAATGTTCCAATCTATGATGGAGGTGAGAAGAGTGCGAAAATCCAAAAAGTAAAACTGGATATAGAAAAAGTAGATCTTCAAAAAACAGAATTTACAAGGGGAATGACTTTGCAAGCTAGAAATGCACAAATATCCATGTCAAATGCAAAGAGAAATCTAACCAACAGGCAAAAAGCACTTGTTATAACTGAAAGCATCTACGAAAGGACTAAGATCAAATTCAAAGAAGGAGTAGGGTCTAGTGTAGAAGTAACTCAGGCAGAAAACACACTTTATCAAGCTCAAGCAGAAGTCATATCGTCTATGTACGATTTATTGACTGCTAAAGTGGATCTAGACATAACGCTTGGTAAATTATAACCACATCAATTATTTCCATAATGAAAATTGTTAAAAATAAACTTACTAATTCTCGGAATCTTGGATTACAAGATCTTAAATACATAAGAATGAAAAATATAATTTCAATATTTCTACTCATAATCTTGGTTATTAGTTGTGGAGAAAAACCTATAGCCTTAACCAATGTAACTGAAGTAAAAAAAGAGCTAAAAAAGAAAAAAGACGCTAAAAAGGTATTAGAGACTGAAATAGAAGAATTGACTGTAAAAATTCTAGAGCTAGAACCTAGAAAAGAAAAAGCTCCTATGCTTATTACAACTCATACACTAGAAGCTTCACATTTCAAGAGAATGGTAGAAGTGCAGGCATCAGTTAAAAGTGAGGATCAAGTGTACGTGAGTAGCGAAACTGGAGGTCGATTATTAAGTGTAAAAGTAAAGGAAGGTCAATATGTAAAAAGAGGTCAATTAGTAGCAAGAGTAGACTTACAATCTCTCCAAGATCAAAAATCAGAGTTGGAAACATCTATGTCATTGGCTAAAGATGTATACGACAGACAAAAAAGGCTTTGGGACCAAAATATAGGATCAGAAATTCAGTACTTGCAGGCTAAGAACAACTTTGAACGGCTGCAAAAAACAATGACTACGTTTAATACTCAATTGGGCAAAGCAAATATCTATGCTCCAATCTCTGGAGTAGTAGACATGGAGTTTCTCAAAGCTGGAGAACTGGCAGCACCAGGAGCTCCTATTGTGCAAATGTTCAACCCAAACAAGTTAAAAATAACAGCAGATATCCCTGAAACTTACATAGGCAAAGTAAAAAGAGGTGATAAGGTAGAATTAGTGATACCCGCCATCAATCAGGAAATGACTAAAAGTATAACGCTATTGGGAAGAAGTATAGATCCGAGTAACAGGACATTCAAAGTGGAAGTAGCATCTGATAGTAAAAACGGTACTATTAAACCTAATCTCTTGGCAGTGTTGAAATTCAATGATTATTCAAAAAAAGATGCAATCACCGTTCCATTAGAAATCGTACAGCAAGAGGTATCAGGCAAAAACTTTGTCTACATAGCAGGTAAAAAAGATGGAAAAGATATAGCCTCAAAAAGTTATGTAACTACAGGTGAAGGATATGAAGGTAATATCATAATACAAGAAGGATTATCAGCAGGCGATCAGATTATAATCGATGGGGCAAGAAGTATCTCTAACGGAGACCCTATCAAAATAATGAATAAATAAACCCAAATAATCATGGAAATAATAAAAGATAAACTCCGAGAGTTTGGGTTGAGTTCGTTTGCAGTTGACAATGCAACAAGTGTCTTTTTAGTAGCTTTGATGATCTTCTTATTTGGAATATCTTCTTACACTAGCATACCAAAAGAGCAGTTCCCAGAAGCTTCATTGCCTACAGTATATATCAATACTCCATACTTCGGAAATTCCGCTGAGGAAATTGAAAATCTAATCTCTCGACCCCTTGAAAAAGAAATAGAGTCTATTTCAGGTTTAAAGAAGATCACATCGACTTCAATCCAAGATTTTTCAGTTATGATTGCCGAATTTGATGCTGATTTAGAAATAGAAGATGCAGTTAGGAAGGTAAAAGATGCTGTCGATAATGCAAAACAAGAACTACCAAATGATTTGGAACAAGATCCCGCCGTTTTGGAGATAAAGTTTTCAGATATTCCAATCGTATCCATTAACGTATCAGGAGAATACAGTCAAGATGATCTTAGAGCGTATGCAGAATATGTACAGGATCGTGTAGAAGCTCTCAAAGAAATCAACAAAGTAGATCTAAAGGGAGCGCTCGAAAGGGAAGTTCAAATTAATGTGGATCTGAACAAAATGCAATCCCTAAAAGTATCATTTAATGATATTCAGAATGCGATCCAATCTGAGAATTTGACCATGAGTGGCGGTGAAATGGTAAATAATGGGTTCCGTAGAGCACTTAGAGTCATTGGTCAGTTTGACAATGTAGATGAGATGCGAAATATCATTGTAAAAAGTGAAAACCAGCGTCCGATCGTTTTAAAAGACATAGCCGAGGTGAAATATACATTTGAGGACCGAACATCTTATGCTAGATCTGATGGTCACCCAGTAATCTCGCTAGATGTTATCAAAAGGAGAGGTCAAAACTTACTCTCTGCAGCTGATAAAATCAAAGTAATAATTAATGACGCTAAAAAGGTATTGCCATCAGAACTTAAAATCAGCTTGTTTAATGATCAATCTGAGAATACTAGAAACGAAGTTAATAACCTTGAAAATTCGATAATATCAGGAGTAATTTTAGTTGTACTTGTTCTTCTATTTTTCTTAGGTTTAAGAAACGCCGCATTTGTAGGATTGGCTATTCCATTGTCGATGCTAATGGGGATCCTGTTTTTGAATATCACAGGTACTACATTGAATATTGTAGTATTATTCTCATTGATACTGGCACTTGGTTTGCTGGTTGATAATGCCATTGTAGTCGTAGAAAACGTCTATCGGTATATGCAGAATGGATACAGTGGTGCCGATGCTGCAAAATATGGTGCAGGCGAAGTTGCATGGCCGATTATTGCTTCTACAGCTACAACGCTTGCTGCATTTTTACCACTTGCTGTTTGGCCAGGTATAGTTGGAGAATTTATGAAGTATATGCCTATTACATTGATCATCGTATTGTCTTCATCATTATTTGTAGCATTGGTGATTAACCCTGTATTTACTTCTACTTTTATGAAAGTGGACGAGAAGGCTGTAAACAAAAGTGAGTATAGAAGAAAGGTGAGAAATTTATTGATTGGAGCTGCAGTTCTTCTCTTGGTCTCAATAGCTGGAAGCATTTCGGGCAATGATACAATCAGAAACCTTTTCGCCTTTGCTGTTGGATTGGTACTTCTTAACTTTTTCATCCTTCGTCCATTATCATTTCGATTTCAAAATAGGGTGTTACCTATTTTAGAAAGAGGGTATAAAACATTCATTTCTTGGGTATTAAATGGAGTGAAACCATATCTGATATTCTTTGGATCTTTTGCCCTTCTATTTATTGTAGGGATATTGATTTCGACATTTCCACCAAGTATAGAATTCTTCCCTTCTGCTGATCCTATATATGTGAATACATTCGTAGAATTACCAATGGGAGTAGATATAAAAACAACAAACGAGATCGTAAAAGATGTAGAGAAAGATATCACTAAAGTACTTGAAGACAAAAAGCAAATAGTAGAAGCAGTTCTAACTCAGATCGGAGAAAACACTTCTGATCCAATGGAACCACCAGCACCTGGTTTAACACCCAATAAGGCAAGAATCACAGTAACATTTGTACCAAGTAGCGAAAGAGGAGAGCTCAGCACAAAAGATATTATGAATGATATCAGAACTGAAGTAGTAGGTAAATACTCTGGCGTACAGGTCATCGTTGCTCAAAATGCAAATGGTCCGCCAACCGGAAAACCTATCAATCTTGAAATCAAAGGTGAGAATATAGATTCCTTAATTCTATTATCGGATAGGGTTCAAGAGTTTATGAACGAACTCAATATTCCTGGTATCGAAGAGTTGAAAAAAGATGTAAAACTTGGAAAGCCTGAACTTTTGATAAATATCGATCGCGAGGCTGCAAGAAGATATGAATTAAGCACATTCAGTATTGCAAATACACTCCGCACCTCAGTATTCGGAAGTGAAGTAAGTAAATTCAAACAAGGAGAAGATGAGTACCCAATCATGGTTCGCCTTTCTGATAAGTACAAGAATGATATTGATAAGCTCATGAACCAGAGGGTAACTTTCCGTAATCCTGCAAACGGAAAAATTATTCAAGTTCCTATCTCCGCGGTAGCTGACTATGAGTACAGTTCTACTTACAACAACATCAGAAGAAAAGATGGAGAGCGTGTAATAACAATATTCTCAAACCTTCTTGACGGATACAATGCAAACGAAATCGTTGCAGAACTACAATCTAACCTTGAAGACTATGACTTCCCTGAAGGCTATTCATTTGAGTTTACAGGTGAACAACAGCAGCAAGCAGAAGACATGGCATTTTTAGGTGGTGCGTTTATTTTTGCTTTGTTCTTAATCTTTATCATCATTGTTGCCCAGTTTAATTCAATAATAAGCCCGTTCATCATTCTTTTGAGTATTCTATTCAGTACAATCGGAGTGATGTTAGGGTATTTTCTTTCAGGTATGACTTACTCTGTGATATTTTCTAGTGTGGGAATCATTTCCTTAGCTGGAGTAGTCGTAAATAACGCTATCGTATTGATTGATTATATCAATCTCCTAATACAGCGAAAAAGAGAAAGCATGGGTATCGATAATATGTATAATATGGACAAACTCGATGTAAGAGATGCTATCATTGAAGGTGGGGCAACAAGGCTGCGACCAGTTCTCTTGACAGCCATTACCACTGTACTTGGTCTGATTCCATTGGCAATGGGTATTAATTTCAATTTCTTCACACTGATCACAGAACTTGATCCTAAGATCTTCATTGGTGGAGATAATACCGCACTCTGGGGGCCTATGTCTTGGACAATTATATACGGACTTTCGTTCGCTACTTTCTTGACATTGGTCGTTGTACCAGTCATGTATTGGTTGGCATATAGATTGAAAGCGATGGGGCTGAGATTGTTTGCAGGAACGCCTAAGGCGAAAGAAGTGTAAACCAAAATGTAACGTGATAAATACAAGCCAATAAAATTTTTAACCGATTTTTATTGGCTTTTTTTGTTGTTAGAATAGATTTTCCAAAGATCATACAAGTTCTAATATTTGTATGCGGAAGTTGTACCTACTCAGGTGCCCTTGAAAAATTATAATTTTGTCATTATTTTTGCTTTTTTGGGCAAAAATACCGCCAAAACACAACTAAATTTAACTATTATCGACGGATTGTATCCGTCTCTAACATGATGTGACCCATTCTAGGGTCATTTGCTGAGTAGTTACCGGAAGTTAATTATTGTGGATATTTTGGCTTCGCTGCTTTGCCTTATTGTTTTACAAATTCTATGTTGAACCACAGGTACTATTTCACAAAGAGCAAAGGTTTTTTAAGTTGAGCGCTAGTGCATCAAGAACAAAATAAATAAGTCTAAAACTTGATCTTTTTTGAAATATCATCGTTGAAAAGCCTCCCTATAGCTAATGCTATGCTTGTGTTTTTCGTCTTGATCTCTCAAAAACCTACTTCGTTTTTCACTACAGTTACTTTATTTTTGTAGCACTAGTGTGTTTATACAGTGATTTTAAATTGCGAATAGATTTCAAACAACGTTTCGAGAATTTAAACGTTGATCAATTAGTAATGGTAGGGTATTCTATGCATGACCTGTCATATATGCGAACATCTAAATTGAAATCTATGAAAAATCTATTACTCGGAGTTATAGCGATATCTTTCATTAACTGTACAAATGACTACGGAAAAGTAGAAGTAACTTATCAAGAAGCTACTGCAATCTATGGTGATATAGAAGCCATCAGATCTCAGAAGCTAAATGAGACAACGAGAGAAATCACAAATCCAGGAAAGATATACTTAGGAAACGATGTAATCTTAATAGGTGAGGAACAAAAAGGTATCCATGTAATAGACAATAGCGATCCGATCAATCCTACTTTAGTAAATTTCATCAATATTCCAGGTAACAGAGAGTTCTTTGTGAAGGATAATAAGATATATGCTGAAACATATTATGATGTAGTGAAGATTGATTTCTCAGATATCCACAATGCAGTATTAGACTCTAGAGCGGAATATGTGTTCCAAGACCTATGGAAGAATGGTGAGGAAACACTTATTGGGTTTACATATAAGGAAGTGACTGCCGAATTGGATCAAAATGATGATTTCTATCAGCAAGTATTAGCTGAGAATGAAATCTATCTAGATTATGCTAAAAACACAATTCCTAAGTCGGCTTTACCTTCATCATTCGCTGGAAGTGGATCTAAGGTGAGTGGTACAGCTAATCGTGTGACTTACACGAACGAACATATATACATCATTGGTAACAACTCGATGTATATCGTAGCAGATGATTCAAATGGACTCAAAAAAGTAGAGAGGAATCCCTATATCGGAGAAGGCGTTGAGACAATATTTCCTTTCGAAGATAATCTATACATTGGCTCTCGTAGCGCAGTGAATATTTACAATATTTCTGACCCAAAACAACCTGTTGAAGCTTACGAATTCGACCATGCAACTGCTTGTGATCCTGTGTTGCCCGCGGATGGTGTGGCATATGTAACACTTAGGACGGCTGATTTTTCTTCATGTCCAGGTAACACCAACTCTTTACTGGTTCTTGACACTCGTAACATTCAGGATGTAAAACAAAAAAATGAGATTGAAATGTCTAGTCCATTTGGAATGACGATAAAAGGAAATGATCTCTATGTAGGGGAAGGAGATAATGGACTCAAGATTTTCGACATATCAGATAAATATAACCCACAGCTCAGAAGTTCTTTAAATAACATAAAGGCATACGACGTTATCCCTCACCCTACAATTAGTAATCTAATCTTGACTACTGGTCCTAATGGTGTGTCACAGTATATGATCAATGATAATAATGAGAGTCTCACATTACAAAGTTCGATTTCTTACTAAGACATGCTAAGAGCTGCACAGATTCTATTGGCATTAATCATGCTTGTATACGCTCAAGGGATATATGCTCAGAATGACCCCTTAGATAGTACATATGACTTCGGAATCATAGAATATGATGACAATTATTTTCATGACATCTATGGATTTCACTATGGATTTGCAATGGCGCTAGGATTGGATGATTTCTCAACTGATTCAACAAAGCACCTTGGAGCTGTTCATCTCGATTCCTATCTCGGCTGGCGATTCAATAAAAAATTCTCCCTTACCACGGGCCTAGGTTTTGAATTTAATGAATCTAGAATATCAGGTTTTAGGTTCGATACACAGTTTCTTACGCTACATTTAGGAGGAAGGTATAATGTGTTCAATACTAAATATATGCCCTATATCTATGGTAGGTTAGGATACGGTTTTGGTCCTCCACAAGAAGAATCATTAGTCGATCATGAGAATGGTGTCAACTATCAAGCAGGCATTGGTTTGACCTTACCCGCTCAAAATTCTAGCAAGTACTCTATTGCCTTAGCTTGGCATCATCAACAAGCAAGAGGTGCTGAATCATTCATTGATCCTTTAGGCAATGAAATCAATACTAAGTACGATATATTGATCAATCGATTGATAATCAAGTTTGGGATGGAAATTAGGTAGCAATAAAATAATTTTTCCTAAAAAGAAAAGAAATCCTTTTCAAAACTATAATTCTAATCAACAAAAAAATACCCTCTCCAACAATGTCGAAGAGGGTGTAACTTAAAACCAGGTGTTTTTAAGCGTACGAGATTTACATCAGTCCCTTTATTATATCTTCCTCCGTGACACCTTCCGCTTCAGCCTTATAGTTTACTACTACTCTGTGTCTGAGTACGTAGTTGGCTATAGCTTTCACATCTTCGATATCTGGAGAATATTTGCCTGAGATCGCTGCATGAGCTTTTGCTCCCAATACAAGATATTGAGATGCTCTAGGGCCTGCGCCCCAACTAATATATTTATTAACAGCATCTGTCGCCATTGCTGTATTTGGTCTTGTTTTACTTGCTAGTGTTACTGCATATTCTAATACATTATCAGCAATAGGTATCTTTCTGATAAGCTCTTGAAAATACAATATCTGCTCCCCTGTTAATATTGTATTGAGCGTCACTTTCTTATTTGAAGTAGTATTTTTCACAACAGCAAGTTCTTGTTCATACGTAGGATAATCCAACGGTATATTGAACATAAATCTATCCAATTGTGCTTCTGGAAGTGGATACGTTCCTTCTTGCTCGATTGGGTTTTGTGTAGCCAACACGAAGAAAGGTTTGTCTAACAAATGACTAACACCACTAACAGTTACTGACCTTTCTTGCATTGCCTCAAGTAGTGCAGCTTGTGTTTTAGGAGGTGTACGATTAATCTCATCCGCCAATACGATATTAGAAAACAATGGTCCTTTATTGAATTTGAATGATCTACTTTCGTCCAATATCTCAGCTCCTGATATATCAGATGGCATCAAATCTGGCGTAAATTGAATTCTTTTAAAATCTAAATCCAATACTTCTGCAATCGTACTTACAAGCAGTGTCTTTGCTAGACCTGGCACTCCAACGAGTAAACTGTGCCCATTGCTAAAAAGAGAAAGAATAACAGTCTTCACTACATCATCCTGTCCAACGATTACTTTTGCTATTTCAGCTTTTAATTCTCTATATGCTTTTGCTAAAGCATCAACAGCCTCAACTTCTGATTTATATTGCATTCTTGGTTTTTAATATTATTGTAAATAAGGTCTTTCGTCCCTATTCCGCTCAAAAAGTATGTAAAAATATAAAATAACGCATATCAAACGAGATATCTAGTAACTATGTTTTCGTGTAACAATAGTTTAACCTATTAATACATACGATTCTTCAACTATTTGTCTATCCCTTTTACTCAGAATTACAAGTTCATCTATAATTCTAATATATTCGTCAAGTCAAACATTGAGCTGAATTTAAACTGTCTCTTATACACATCTGACGCTGCCGACGAAGAGGATAGTGTAGA
>OJIO01000796.1_pt1 | contig 17242 bp, 15 predicted proteins | sample 1595621 | NCBI WGS metagenome assembly OJIO01 (sample SAMN05416776, study PRJEB24817) | seawater metagenome | isolation source: Sea water | place: Canada:Atlantic | collected 2013-07
CGGCAGCGTCAGATGTGTATAAGAGACAGCAAATAATTAGTACGATATTAATTATTGATAATTTTACAAATGAAAGAAATATCTACGACGACATCGAATCTTGTTTACTATAATTCACACTAAGTAATTATAATTAATGGGCTAAAGAACAAACAAAGTAGTTACCTTTGTATTGCTAACTTATGAAACTTTGCAATGAAAAATGAATTGGAATTGCATATAAATTGAACTTAACCTACACGTATAATGCTTGCTGAAACTGTTGAAAACTTAGAATTCATTGAAGAAAGTGCCCGTCAATTTGCAAATCAGAAAATAAGACCAAATTTCATGGAATGGGATGAGTCCCAAGAATTTCCTATAGAACTCATGAGAGAATTAGGCCATCAAGGTTTTTTAGGTGTTTTAGTGCCAGAAGAATATGGTGGGTCAGGCCTAGGTTACCAAGAGTATATATCCATCATTGTTGAGATTACTAAAGTTTGTGGATCTATAGGTCTTTCTGTAGCGGCGCATAACTCACTTTGTACGGGTCATATATTGCAGTTTGGTAATGAAGAACAAAAGAAAAAATATTTACCAAAGTTAGCTACTGGAGAATGGATAGGAGCATGGGGACTTACTGAAGCAAATACAGGATCAGATGCCATGAGAATGCAATGTGTCGCTGTTGAAGATGGAGATCATTGGATAATTAATGGTACTAAGAACTGGATAACTCATGGTAAATCTAGTGAAGTAGCCGTTGTGCTTGCACGAACTGGAGACTTATTGGATAGTCATGGAATCACAGCTTTTATTGTAGAAAGATCAAATCCTGGTTTCGAAGGAGGAAAAAAAGAGAATAAACTCGGAATGAGAGCGTCAGAAACGGCGGAAATGATTTTCGATGATTGTAGAGTACCAAAATCCGATGTCTTAGGAAAAGTGGGTGAAGGATTTATCCAAGCAATGAAAATATTAGATGGTGGTCGAATAAGTATTGCCGCTTTGTCCTTAGGAATAGCTAAAGGAGCCTACGAAGCGTCTGTTAAATATTCTCAAGAAAGAGAGCAATTTGGTCAACCTATTGCAAAGTTCCAAGCGATCAGTTTCAAATTAGCTGATATGGCTACTAAGATACAAGCTTCAGAACTCCTAATAAGAAAGGCGGCCTACCTCAAGAATAATGGCAAGCCAATGACAACCATTTCTGCAATGGCAAAATACTATGCCTCAGAAGTTTGTGTTGAAGCGGCTACAGAAGCAATTCAGATATTTGGTGGCTATGGATATACTAAAGATTTTCCTGTAGAGAAGTTTTTTAGAGACTCTAAACTTTGTACTATTGGTGAAGGGACCAGTGAAATTCAGAAGTTAGTTATTAGTAGGAATATATTGAGAGGGAGGGATTAATTCACAATATTTCCCCTTCTATTGCACAGTTTGAATAACTGAATACAAAATGCCGCTTCCTTTATTATATAGAAGCGGCATTTTATTATTGCTTAGAAATAGTTAATTTTCTAATTTGTTTTATGTTTTAAATATAAAAAGAAAAAGCGCTGGTTAGTTCTTTACGAACTGCATCAGCTTACTTCCTTCCGCAGTGTGAATCGTTATGAAATAGCTACCTGTTGCTAAGCGTGATACATCTACATCAGTAGTTGCTTTACCACTTAATAAGGTCTGCCCCAGAAGACTTGAGATCTCATAAGATTGTACATCAGTATCTGTTTTGATGGACAACATTTCATTAGCAGGGTTTGGATAAAGAATTACTTCCGCTTTCAGGTTTTTCAAATCATTTACCGCTACAGAACCTGCACCAATCACAATACTACCCAAATCAGCTTCATTAGCGGGATTGGCATTTCTACCGGTCACACTAAATCCGTACTGGATAACTAAACCAGGTGTTAGAGAAGACCCAGGAATAGTAATTGAAAAGTTTCCGCTGGTAGGAAGATCAAAAATTCCTGATCCTTCCAAGTCATCTGCATATTCATTTTCAGGGTTGAGTGCTTTGATGAAATATGTAGCTGTATACCCAGCATCCAAGGTGTTAGATTGAACGGTCCCTGAGAAAGTAAGATCAACACCATTAAAAAATGCACCAGGTTCTACGAAAGTAAGCGCTTCCATTGTCTTTTCACCTTCACCTGTGCTCGGATTAATCCAATATTCATCTCCTGGATTTTCCGCATAGGTATTGAAATTTGGTTGCAGCGCAAGCGTGTTAGCTGATGCATCCAATGTTGATTTTAACGAATTTACTTCCCACGCAGAACCAAATTCGTAGCCACCGTCAAGATTAAATACATTCATGTAGCCAACCCAATTATCTCCTGAATTAAAATCGACATCATTTTGCCCAAAAACCATGGCAAACGAAAAAATAGAAAGTGTAATGCTTGTAATAATTGTTCTCATATATCTTAATTTTTTATAATTTAATAAAAGTAAATATAAAAAAAACTAAATAATATAAAAGAGTCAATCCTGCCCCAATTCCTTTAAATAACCCTTTCTAATCTTAGCTATATGCTTATTTAAATCTTCAACTTTCCAGTTTTGGGTTTTCACAGCGGGTTGTACTACTACCTCCACAACAGCTGGTCTTATGAAGTTTGATCCTTTGGGCATAACATCATGTGCATTTTTAATAACTATAGGCACTATAGGAACGCCAGCTTGCATTGCTAAGTGGAAAGCTCCTTTTTTAAATTCACCAAGACCATAATCTTTGCTTCTGGTTCCTTCGGGTGCTAACCCTACAGATGTTCCATTTTTAAGAGCTTCCACAGCGGGAGCCATAGCCTCAATTGCTTTATTTTTATCACTTCTATCTATGAAGATGACACCGGCTGCCATAAAAAGTGGCCCAATAGGAGATAATTTCAACTCTTTTTTAGCTATTGCAACAGCATCGCGCCTCAATAATTTGGCCATAATTAGCAAATCAACATTACTTTGGTGATTAAATATAAATACCGCAGGTCTATGTTTCCATATATGTTCTTCCCCTTTCACTACCATATTAATACCCGCCATCAAGCAGCCAAAATCTCCTATTGCTGACATCATTGAATTAATACCATCCTTATGTGACATAGATAAGGTTCCCGATAAAACTCCAGCTATCGTCGCTGGTATTAAAGAACTAATAGCAAGTCCAGTCCTAATTAGATTAGATACTCCTGGTCTTTTCTCATCACTAAATCTCGTTATTGGCCAATCATTTTCAAATGATATTTTAGAAAGTTCAGCATCTGGATTTATTGAATGGGGATATCCCACAATTTCAAGTAGAGGTAAGTCTTCAGCACTATCCGTATAAAAATGACTCTTCGACATATCAAGTAGGTGCTTCTCCGCCAACTGTTTTGCGGCATAAGCTTTCCCCTCACCCCAACAAGCTGGTTCTACTATCTTTCCCGTAAACTTACCTTTTACGACTTCCATCTTAGTACACATGATATGCTCTATTCCCAAATCCCTAGCCACAGGATTTACCTGATATGGAGTTGCAGCTGAGATTATTGCTACAGTATGTCCCATTGCCACATGTGCTTCCACTAATGCTCTTGATTCAGGATAAATCTCAGAAGCTAGATGTTTCAGATACACTTCTTCTCCTACTTCAATGAATGTTTTTTCATCTAAGCCATTTATTCCTTGTGCACTAATAGCCGCTAAACCTGCAAAGTTTCTATTGCCTAATGCATATACCATAACACCACTAAATTGTGCTACAATTTCTTTCCCAGACATTTTACCACTATATAATCTACTTTGGAAAAACTCCTTGGCTGAGAAACCTTTTATTAACGTTCTGTCAAGATCAAAGAATGCACCTATATGCGCTCCTTTTTCACCTTCCAATATAGGACTGGTTACGCTCTCAGTTTTTGATCCTGGAATTATGTTTCTCTCAATATGTGCTAAGTGCTCGTTCTTCTCTTTAAATTTCTTGATAAATGATTGTAATACTGAAATTCGCTTAGTCAAATCTTCTAAGTAGGCAACCCATTGTTTGACTCCTTTTTTATCTATAGCTCCATTTGAAGAAATAAGCCCTTTGTTGACAGCAAGTCTAATCCCATTGAGAATAAATGGTTTGGAAACAGAATCCACTCGATGAATCTTACCCATCCAATGCATTTCCTCCCCTAAAAATAGGCACTCATTTAGTAATTCAGTTTCATTATATAAAACGCCGGACTCTCTTCTACTCAAACATTCTCCCACTACCTTATACGCTTCTATATAAGTAGAAAGAGCCGTCTGAGACAACAACATATGTTTACCTTCTAAAAGTGAAAGTGGATTTGATTTTTCATCCTTTAATATGTTAGACCAATCCTCATGAAAATAACCTAAATCCTTTTCTATTTCGTCTGTAAAGTCCAATTTATTTGAATAGAAAAATTCAAATTTAAACATATCTCTAAGGGTCATTATCTCTTCCCAAAATAACCGTAACCTATATTTCGATCTTGACATTTTAAGTTTAACAAGTGCTAGCTCTATAAATGCTCGATGGAAAAGATAATGCACACTCATATTTGCATAGTAAGTGGCCGCGAGATACTTCTCTGGTACGATTGAATACTTGGTTGAGTACCCTGTTCCGATCTTTCTAACCAATCCCAATTTGATAAATCGATTTAATGCTGTCTGTATACTTTGGTTTAAAGGTTTACCTCTTTCTACAAGTGCATCAGCCTTGTGATTTTCTACCAACTCCATTAATTCTACAACAGTATTTTCCAATTGTGTTTTAGTAAGTGCAAACTGACTCAATAATGATGTAAAAATGAGTGAACCCGTTGTGACAGGTGTAACGTTGTTGATTTGATGCACTAAATTAAACGCAAACTTTGGCAACTTAGGGCGGTCACCCATAGCATGTACTGAAGTATCTACTTTTGATTCCGCTAACATATCAACTGGGTCAGCAAATCGAATACTTATTTTCCCAAAATCATGTCCCATGTTTTTCACATATTGCATGAACCAAGCAAAGCTTTCTTTAGATTTTGCAGATCCTCTACCTTCTTTCACCATTTGATCTACATCAGGTATTAGATCATAAACAATGGATACAGGTATATACTTTACTACATTGCGAGATTGAGCATCTGCCTCAGCTATATATTTCAGGATACCCATTTTAGGCCAAACCAACTTTCCAGTTCTAGATCTCGTACCTTCAATCGCCCACATGAAGTGTTTATTTTGATCTACTAGGTGTAAGATGAAGAATCTGAGAACTGCTTTATATAAAGGATTGTCTTTGAAAGACCTTCTTATAAATATAGCCCCTGACTTCCGTCCCATATCACCTAATCCGAAAAAACTCATATTGATTCCTGCGAATATATGGGGTATGGGTAATCCATGACGTGCTAAAGCAATTGCTAAGACTAACATATCTATATAAGTCTTATGTGTCATTACAAAGGCAACTGGGTGGCGTCTCATTATCCTCGCCAATTCTTTTACTTCCTCTGGATTCGTATCTATCGTACGATCATAACCTCTACTGAGTATGTATTGTGATGCTTGGACGGCGATAGAGTGAACGAGAGGATTTTGCTCAGTATATAATTCCTTAAGGTACGACTCTGCTTCTTTCGTAACTTGATCCAGATCTTCTCCATACTTACTTGCATGTGCCTTGAGAATATTCAAATACTTAGAATCGGACAGTATATCTACCATTGTATATTTCGGTGTTATTGGAGGTTCAAGGTAAATAGATTTTTCTATAATTTGAATTTTCCTATTGTGAATGCCTAAAATAACAATAAAAAATGCCCGCGCATCAAAGACACTCGGGCATATTTATTCTAAACCAGAATTTCAAATATTGAAATCAATATTTTGTGTTTTTATTATCCTCCGAAATCATCAAAGGCAACATTCTCTTCAGGAATTCCCCAATCATCAGCCATTTTAATAACGGATTGGTTCATCATTGGAGGTCCACAGAAGTAAAGTTCTATTTCTTCAGGAGCTTCGTGCTTACTTAAGAATTCATCAATTACAACATTGTGTACATATCCTTTGAATCCGTCATTTTTAGGATCATCAATATTTTCTTTTAGTGTCCAGTTATCTTCAGGAAGTGGATTATCAAGTGCAATCACAAATCTAAAATTAGGGAATTGCTTCTCTATCTCTCTGAACTCTTCTACGTAGAATAATTCTTGCTTCGTTCTACCACCATAGAAGAAAGTAACTTTTCTACCCGTCTTTAATGTGTGAAACAAATGATATAAGTGAGATCTCATTGGCGCCATTCCTGCCCCTCCACCTACATACAACATTTCGTTTTGTGTAGGTTTGATGAAGAATTCACCGTAAGGCCCTGAAATAGTTACTTTATCACCAGGCTTACATCCAAATACATAAGAAGAACATACTCCCGGATTGATATCTTCATATCCTTCCCATTTTCTTGAACCATCTGCATTTTTACCCCATTTGAATGGTGGAGTAGCAATTCTAATCGTCAAAGAAACTATATCTCCCTCTGCAGGGTGATTTGACATTGAATAAGCTCTAAAAACCTCCTCTTCGTTTTTCATAGTAAGACCAAACATCTTGAACTGATCCCAATCCTTCTGGAACTTATCAGGAGAGTCATGATACTTAGGATGTGCAGTGATATCCATATCCTTGAACTCAACTGTGATTTCTGGAACATCAACTTGGATATAACCACCCGCTTCGAAATCTAGTGTTTCGCCTTCTGGCAATCTTACGATAAACTCCTTGATGAATGTTGCTACATTATAATTTGATACAACCTCACATTCCCACTTTTTGATACCAAAGATTTCTTCAGGAATACTGATATCCATGTCTTGTCTCACTTTTACTTGACAAGCTAATCTTTTGCCATCCGCAGCTTCTTTACGAGACATATGATCCATCTCAGTAGGAAGTATATCACCACCACCATCGTGTACATGACACTCACACATCGCACAAGTACCACCTCCACCACAAGCTGATGGCAAGAAAATATCTTTATCAGAAAGTGCAGACAACAATGTCTGACCTGGCTGAACGATCATTGGATTGTCTTTATCACCGTTTACTATGATCTGCACTTCGCCTTGCGGCACCAGTTGCTTTCTAGCATAGATCAACATTGATGACAATAATAATATCACACCACAGAACACAAGAAGTGCCCAAGCTATGGTCATGTAAGAAAATAGTGTTATCATTAACATGTTTTTATGTTTATGTTTTTATTATGAAGTACATCTAACCTTTCCAGTTAGATAAACTTTCTTTTTTTTTGGACTAAAATGCACTTGGATCAATTCCCATCAAACTCATGAATGCTAGTCCCATTAGACCTGTAAGCATGAATGCCATTCCTAATCCTCTAAGTGCCGGAGGTACTTGACTATACTTTATCTTTTCTCTGATTGCTGCTATGGCAATAATCGCCAAGAACCAACCAAATCCACCTCCAAGTCCAAACGATACTGACTCCATAAAGTTGTATTCTTTTGACACCATGAATAATGATCCACCTAAAATCGCACAGTTTACCGTTATCAATGGTAAGAATATACCTAATGAGTTATATAGTGATGGAGAAAATTTCTCAACAACCATCTCTACCAATTGTACCATTGATGCGATTACAGCAATAAACAATATCAATCTCAAGAAAGTAAGATCAGTTTGAAATATGCCTGATTCAGATAATAAGTAATTATTGATCAACCAGTTGATCGGCATAGTGATACCTAGTACAAATATTACAGCTAATCCTAGGCCAAATGCAGTCTTTACGGTCTTAGATACCGCTAAGTAAGAACACATCCCAAGGAAGTATGATAATGCCAAGTTCTCGATGAACGCTGACTTTATGAATATATTTATTAACTCTCCCATTATATATTTGTTTATAGTTACTGTTCTAAAACAGATCTAATTTTTAATTTCTAATTAAGATACATCTACTAGTGATGGGTTCCAAGCTCTGTGTGCCCAAATGATTGCTCCTATTACGAACATAGCAGATGGGAATAAAACCATCAAGTTATTGTTAGAATACCATCCTAAGCCCCACGTTGTAGTTGTATCAAGTAAATACTCTGGAGTATTTCCTATTAATTTAGCACCGAACAATTCACCTTTACCAAATAGCTCTCTTACGAATGCTACCATTAATAAAATGATTCCATATCCTACACCGTTTCCGATTCCATCTAACATGGATTTGTAAGGACCATTAGCCATAGCGAATGCTTCCAAACGACCCATTACTATACAATTCGTAATGATCAATCCGATGAAAACAGATAATTGCTTATAGCTATCAAAAGCTACTGCCTTAAGTGTAAGCTCAACTATTGTTACCAATGTTGCAATTATGATCAACTGTACAATCATTCTTACCGCCTTAGGAATAGCGTTTCTCAAAGCAGAGGTAATCATATTAGAAAACATAGTAACAAAGACTACAGCGATTGCCATAACTAAGGCATTTTTCATACCTGTTGTTACTGCAAGAGCAGAACATATTCCTAGTACCTGAACGGTTACAGGGTTGTTACTATCTAATGGGTCTGTAAGTAATTTTCTTTCAGCTTTGCCAAATCCTATTGAGGATTGTTTTGCTGCTACTTGTGCTTGTGCCATTATATTTATTTTTTATTATCTGAATGCAGTCCAAAAACTACAAATATTAAGATCAACTAATATAGTCTATTTATGACTTCTTCATTTTTTTAATAACTGGACCATAATAGTTCAATCCTCTTTTGAGCATCTCTCCTACTCCATCAGCAGTAATTGTAGCTCCAGAGATACCATCCACTTGCCATGTAGGTTCTTTAGCTCCACCTTTCATCACTGCTATACCCGTATAATTATCAGCTGAATCAAAAATAGATTTACCAACAAATTGCTTCTTCCATGCTGCATTATCTTTAATCTCAGCACCAAGACCAGGAGTCTCACCTTTATGATCAAAATCAACACCTGCGATTGTTTTCATATCTTTTTCAAGAGCAATATTTCCCCAGATAACATCCCAAAGGCCTTTACCTTGTACAGATAAGATAGTAAACTCATTACTATCATCTTTATATTTATACATTGGTAATATTCTGTCAGCTTCTGGTTTTTTCGCTTCTTTGTTTATATCAATATTTTCAGCTAATCCACCTTTATAACCTGCCGCTTCTACTTGCTCAGGAGTAAGGAGATTACCTTTCATATCATATACTTCTTGTTTGATACTATTGTCAAATATCTCTTGTATTTCTTCTACAGGAAGAGAACTTGCATCTATACCTAACTTTTCCTGCACCGCTGCAAGGATCGCCTTTTTAGCATATATAGCTTCATTGAGATCGTGTGTTGGTTTAAGCCCAGTATACATCAATGATAAAACTAGCGCAACAAGCGATGTCATAATCAAGACGAATCTTATGATTTGATTTGTACTATGCATGTTTCATTCTTTTTGACATGTTAGCTTCTAACACGTAGTGATCAATTAATGGAGCGAATGTATTCATAAACAATATCGCTAGCATCCATCCTTCAGGATATGCTGGATTCAATACTCTAACTATCATACCGACGAATCCAATCATAAATCCATATATCCATTTACCGGTATTCGTACCTGATGCAGTTACTGGATCGGTAGCCATAAAAGCCATAGCGAATAAGAATGACCCCATGTACATTTGATAATACCAAGGAACATCCATAAATGGCGTAGCATCCCAAACATTCAATAACATAGACATTAACATTCCTCCTAGGAACATGCTGACCATGATTCTCCAACTGGCAACTTTAGTAAATATCAACACCAATGCTCCAGCAAGAATAAGCGGCTTAGAAGTCTCCCCTATTGATCCGGGAATTGTCCCCCACCACATCTGTGCAGGTGTAAATGTATTTGTAACATTTTCCCATCCGCCTTGGTAAGCCAGAGCTAACGGTGTAGCACCACTATATCCATCAACAATATGTGTCCCGGCTTCATTAAACGTAGCCACACCCATGAGTGCAAACAAATTATTGAATAATCCGTGTGCCCATGTATATGTTGCCTGCGTTCCTTCTGCTAACGTGTTATATCCAGAAACCCATACTTCGTCTCCCGCTATTGTAGTAGGATATGCGAAGAATACAAATACCCTAGCTAATAAAGCTACATTCCAGATATTCATTCCTGTACCTCCAAATGCTTCTTTACCAATAATAACAGCAAATGCTACAGCCACTGCAAGAATCCATAATGGAACATCAGGTGGCATAATCAATGGTATCAATGCTCCTGAAACAAGAAATCCTTCTTCAATTGCATGCCCTTTCTTAGCCGCAAACCAGAATTCTATTCCTAGTCCAACAACGTGAGCCACCACAAAAATGGGTAACATCTGGATAAGACCATGAACTAATTTTAAGTGAAATCCTTCAATGAATCCCATGTATTGCCCTGCTGCAACAAAGTGTTGGTGGCCAATATTATAAGTACCAAACACATAACATAATTGCATTGCTAAAACAACATAAACCATCAATCTCTTCAGGTCCATACCGTCTCTCATATGCACACCCCCTTGAGTTACAGTGTTAGGTGTATACGCAAAAGTGAAGAACCCATCAAACAATGTATGTAAGAATGGACTTTTCTTCTTGTCCGGTTCTATTTTCTTTAATAAATCTATTAAACCCATTTATCTAAATTTATAGTGGATTCACTTACCACCTTTGATTTTTGTCTATTTCGAATTGATTCTTATCCTTGTGATCTCATCATATCAAGACCTTCTCTTAATATACTTTGGAGTGGCATCTTAGATGTACACACAAATTCGCATACTGCAAGATCTTCTTCAGTTAGTTCATTGATTCCTAATCCCTCCATTCTTTCGAAGTCACCTGCCATTATAGCTTTCATTAGATGCTGAGGGTAGATATCCATTGGTAATACAGATTCATATTGACCTGATACTACAAATGCTCTTTTCTCTCCATGTGTATTTGTCTCTCCTTCGAATTTGAAGTTAGGAAACAAGAAGTTAGGGAAAGTACCAGAAATACTTGGTCTTGGTTTGATTGGTAGCAACCATCCAAAAGCTTCATAGTCGTCTCCTTCTCTTATAACTGAGATTTGGGTATTACCAAATCCTAAGAAATCTTCTTCTGAGGTTTGTTGTCCTGTTAAAACATCACCAGCTATGATTCTATATTTCTCATTGCTTAGGTTTCCAGACACTAAGTCTCCTATACTTGCACCTTGATAAGTCTTAATTATTGATGGCTCATTCACTTGTGCTCCACCTAAAGCCAAAATTCTAGACGCGTCATATTTCCCTTCTGTGAATAATTTACCTATTGTAATTACATCTTGAACGTCAAGAGTCCAAACTACATCACTTCCTTTGATTGGAGCCGTGTTATGAATTTGAACACCTGCATTACCAGCAGGGTGTTGACCTGAGAAGTAGTTTTTCTTCACACCAGTGGCTGAAGCAAATCCTGTAACAGGTCCAGAACCTCTACCATCTAGTCCCAAATAAACAGAACCATCTGTCATTATACCTAAAGCATCCAATCCTTTTTGGAAGGAAGCTTCGTTTCCAGCTATTACAATGCTGTTATCAAGCGCCAAAGGAGCAGTACTGAAAGTTGAGATAAAAATATCTCTTGGAACTACATTCTCATCAGCTACAATATCAAATGGTCTTTGATTGAACATTGGCCATACACCATTCTCTAAAAAGAAACCTTTTAATGTATCCCTATCAGCAGTTGCTAAATCTGGAGCTGATATCTCTTTGTATGTAACTTCCTTATCAGCAAGGATAATCACTTCTACTATTGCTCTTTTTGCACCACGCTTTACTTCAACCACTTCTCCGCTTACGGGTGCGGTGTACATGATATTAGGTCTTTTTTTATCAAAAAAGATTACATCACCAGCTTTCACTTCATCTCCTGCAGCTACTACTACTTTAGGAATTGGAGACATACCGATAAAGTCAGTTGGCTTTAGTGCATATCTATTCGTATGTACATTTTTAATCTCACCTTTAGGTTCTCCAGCTAACTTAATATCAAAACCTTTAGATAAAGATTTGAACCCTTCTCCTTCGTTTACATACTGTGGTGCTTTCTTTGAAAACATATCAGTAATTTTTGGAAAAATTCCTAAATCATATTTCTTAGAATCAACCCCCATTTTCTTTCCTTCGATCTGGATCAAATTATCGGCCAATGTGAGTACAGCAAATACTAATAATAGTAACCCTACTGCGATCAAACCATATAATAAGTAATTAGAACCACTGCCAGACTGGGCGAAAGAGAATTGAGAAAGAAAAACTAGCGAAAAAACGATTGCGAACTTGCGCCTTGCTATATTCATAATGTGTTTTGTATTACTCAGGTGTTTATCTTCATATTATATAAATTCACCCTACGTTGTCAAATTCGGCACAAAGATATTAAAGCTTTGTCAATTTATACGCACAACAGATTGCAAAATGTAAAGGTTTATTATTTAGATTGCTTCTAGATAATCGCAACAATAAGGTTTTTTAGCTTTTTACAGTACTATCGAATCAATTACGTCCCTATCAATACTATGATTTCCTTTATTCTTAATGATTTCTATATTTAAACCTGATCGCTCGATAATCATTTCTAATGCTTCGATTCTGTCATTGGTGAGGTATTCGTCTTGTGTGCCATAAACAAAAACGAGTCTTTTCCCTTTAAGGTATTTCGAAAGAATACTAAGGTCAAGATCCTCAGGAATCCATCCTGCATAATTGACAAACACATCGAATTCTGGTTTTTGATCATGGATCCATCTCCACATAGTGGTGCCGCCTTGAGAGAAACCAAACAACACCTTTTCAGATTCTTGAGTGATTTCGTTTTGGTAGACTTTATTTAGATATTCATTATTATCTCTAATTTCATCCAATCGATATCGACTAGTCATCCACGTTGCTACAGGATTGCCTCTTACTCCTTTCCAGTAAAATCTATTTGGAGCTTCGACACTGACAATTTTCTCTCCTTTAGCTTCTCTACGATCAAACTTATTGATCATCATGTCTGCAATTTGTGCATAGCCATGAAGGCAGAACCATTGTCTTTTTGATGCATTGCCACCTACCTTATAATAAACACCTGTCCGTGATATTTCAATCTTAGTTTCCTTGATATTCATTAATAGATCTTATTAGGATACGCTCCATCAACTATTAGTTGATTCAACTTCTCCATTACGATAGGTTTGTCAGCCTGATAGGTTACTCCAAACCAAGATGAATCTGTGTCTAATACATTTACATTCAGAGTACCATCATTGATCAATTTATCGATAGCGGATGGAATATAAAACTCAGACTTCAGTTCGTTACCAACATTATTCAGAAAGTCTACAAACTGATCATCTATGTAATTGAAATAAGAAGGTAAGAATGCCCACATATTCATAGAGACTAGCGTGTCGTCGGTAAGCATCTGTTTTTCATCATTCTCATCAGGGTATCTTACGACACCATCTCCCTCTCTTTGGATCTTAGTACATTCTACAACTTTAGTTAGGTGACATGACTCATTACTATAGCATACTCCCCTATTCACTGTTCCATGATCTGAAAGTGTATTTCTTAGACGATAAGCAACTACTGCATAATCTTCAGATTTGTTCTCATGAAAATAATCATTCAACACTTTGTATGAATCACTACCATAGAAATCATCTGCATTGATTACAGCAAAAGGTTCATTGACAATATCCTTTGCTACCCATACCGCATGAGCAGTCCCCCAAGGCTTCTCTCTTTCTGGGTGCACATCTATGCCCTCAGGAATATTAGCAAGCTCTTGCGTAACATATTGCAATTCAATTTTGTCACCAAACTTTGGATTCATCATATCTTTAAATTCTTGCAAAAAGTATTCTCTTACTATGAAAACCACTTTCCCAAAACCCGCTTGTATTGCATCATAAATTGAATAATCTATAATAGTCTCTCCATTTGGACCAAACCCGTCCATTTGTTTCAACTTTCCATACCTACTGCCCATTCCTGCGGCTAAAACTACTAATGTTGGTTTCATCTATTTATCTTTTTAGTTGAAGTATTTCTAATTACCTCAATCAATATTATCAGTTATTCACAAGCCCAAAGCTATATAAAATCAGTAAATATCAATTAACATATTACATTATTTTATAATGTATTAATAGGATCCTAACTACCTCCTTTGTTAATAAGCAAATCAAAAATCAAGTTCCATACCGTCGAACGTACCGCTAGTCATAAGAAGTAGATTATATTCTTGAAAATCGTATTTATCAAGATTAGTTCTTAAATCTTCTGAATTAGTATATACTTTAATATTAGGGTGATCAAAACATTCTTCAACAAAAGCCTTATCTAAAGCTGGCATCTTTTTCATTTCTAAAGCATGTTCGCTAAAAAGCACAAACGCTATATTTGCAGAATCTAATGCTCCATTATATTGAGGTAAGAACGCTGCGTTTAAACTAGAAAAAGTGTGAAGTTCAAAAACAGCTATTAATGGTACATCTTTATACCATTCCTTAACGGCATCGGTCGTCGCTTTCACTTTAGATGGTGCATGAGCAAAATCTAGATAAATGTTTCCACTGACATCACTCCCTTTCTTTAAAACCTGCAATCTCTTATCAGCACCAGTAAATGATTGAAGTGAAAAATAAAATTCATTCGAAGTAAGACCAAGTAGTAAGCATACTTTTTCCGCAGCTAATATATTCTGCATATTATGATTACCAATTAATTTTATATCATATCTGTTCTCATCAACTTCATACTGATTTTCTTTTGTGAGATTTATCTGATTATAACCTTCAACTTTACAATTATGCTTTCTTTCAGCAATTATTATTTTTAGGTGTTCATCTTTATCATAAATAAACAATTGATCAGAATCCGTCATGTCATTGATAAACAATCTGAATTGGTCCACATAATTTTCAAACGTTGGAAACACATTGATATGGTCCCATGCAACGCCAGTTATTACGGCAATATTAGGTTTATAGTGCATCATTTTTGGCCGGCGATCAATCGGAGATGACAAGTATTCGTCACCTTCAAGGATAATTATGTTAGCATCTGACAATTTCACCATTCTATCAAAACCATCTAATTGAGCCCCTACCAAATAATCATATTCGATATCTTTTGAAGATAACGCATGCAAAATTATAGATGTTGTAGTCGTCTTCCCATGACTTCCCGCTATGACTACACGGACCTTTTCCATAGATTGGTCCGCTACAAATTCTGGATAAGAATATATCTTCAAACCTAATTCTTGCGCTTTCAATAACTCAGGATTATTCTTTCTGGCGTGCATTCCAAGAATGATAGCATCTATATTTGGCTCGATTTTGTCTGTATACCATCCATATTCACTTGGAAGAAGTCCTGAATCAAATAATCGCCCGCGTGACGGTTCATATATTTCATCGTCACTACCAGTGACTGAATGTCCGTAATCATGGAGTGCAAGTGCTAAATTATGCATCGCACTGCCACCTATTGCTATAAAATGAATACGCATGTCGTAGATTTGTTATAAATTAACTTAGTATTAAGTGAAAAAGAACAACAAAGGAATTAATTTTACATTACAAATAATAACAGAATAGCAATGTTCGTTAATTTGTATCGATTAATAAGTAATAAAACACAACAGAATGAATTCTAAATTAGTAAAAAATTTATCTAGACTTTTAGCTTTAGTTGCAGTTGTCGCAATATTTTCCTCTTGTAACAGAGGTGGAGTTGGTTGTCCATATGAAATGGAAGCAGCTACGAACATCTTAATGCAAGTAATTAAGTAAGACTGAACTACTTCATATTTTTATTGTTTGCTGCTATGTTCCTATTGGGGTAAGAATATACTAGTAAAAAATAAAACGAAAGTACAATAGATGATAAATTGGAAAAAACTAGAGTCGGCTGTGACTTTAGATAATATTATCGAGGATAGCTTCAATTCTCCACAAGTAATATTCAAGCATAGTACTTCCTGCCCAATAAGTGGCATGGCAAAAAGAAGACTAGAAGGAGGATGGGATCTTGATCTCTCTCCTTATTATCTTGACTTGATATCTTATAGATCGATATCTAACGCTATAGAAGATAAACTTTCAGTACGACACGAATCACCACAGATCATACTAGTCAAAAATGGAAAGGCTATTTATAACGAAAGTCACCTAGATATTTCTGCTTCTTCATTACAGGAAAGTTTGGACGCGCACCTTCATGGATAAACTTGTATTATCACAAGATGGCTCGCATACAATTATTTCAGAGCGATTTGGCGTAAGTTATCATTCAAAATTTGGTTCTATGCAAGAAACTCAGACCGTCTTCATTGATGCTGGGTTAGATTATATAGTGAGCAGAGGCTATAGAGAAATTAATATTTTAGAAATGGGTTTTGGTACTGGCCTTAATGCTTTAATGACATACCAGTCAATCAAAGGAATAAGCATAAATTACCACACAATAGAAGCATATCCAATTGCTGAAAACCAATATTCTCAGCTTAACTACCCTTCCGTACTATCTCTTACGGAAAAACAATCCAAGGATTTTATTAGAATGCATGAAGCACAATCAGGTGATAATATATCTATCTCTGATCATTTTGAGTTCACGAAGCACATCATTAAAATAGAGAATTTCAAAACAACTAAGAAGTTTGACATTATCTATTATGATGCATTTGCTCCAACAAGTCAAGAAGAACTTTGGACTCCAGAATTGATGGCTAAGTTGTACGACATGTGTAACCCTGGAGCTGTATTGGTCACTTATTGTGCCAAAGGTTCGTTTAAACGTGCCTTGAGATCAGCAGGATTCACAGTTGAAGCACTAGATGGACCAGAAGGTAAAAGAGAGATGACTAGAGGAAAGGTTTTATAATCTAGTTTATCATGAAGTTAATTCTTCTACGTTACTCTCCAATTGTTCTTTATAAGGAATTGAATAAGGAATTGATTGGCCACCTAAGTCAATGGTGTTCTGTGAAATACCATTCATCTGATTTAAGTTTGCTATATATGATCTATGCACTCTAATCAAAAAAGGCATTTTCTCCAAGGCTTTTTCAGTTTTAGACATTGTATTTCTCCTGTCTCTTATACACATCTGACGCTGCCGACGAAGAGGATAGT
>OJIO01000800.1_pt1 | contig 17106 bp, 16 predicted proteins | sample 1595621 | NCBI WGS metagenome assembly OJIO01 (sample SAMN05416776, study PRJEB24817) | seawater metagenome | isolation source: Sea water | place: Canada:Atlantic | collected 2013-07
CGAGATTTCTGCCTGTCTCGTGGGCTCGGAGATGTGTATAAGAGACAGCCTCTATCTCTATGCTTTTAGATTTTAAAAAATCTACCGCGCGATCTAGAGAGATGTTAAACTCCTTAAGTACCTTATTGAGTCGTATCGATTTTACTTCAGCCATAAAAATGCTTGTCTGTTCTTTTTAACTACTTTAAATCTTGATGATAAAAATACTAATATGTATCCTACTCGTCAAATTCTTCTTTCAATATATTGATAACCTCTTGAATCGTTTCCTCCTCAAGGTCGGTACGTTTCACTAAGTCATTAAAATCATAATCTAATACACTCTTGGCTGTATCAAGGCCTATTTTGTGAAATTCTGCGATGATCCACTCCTCTATTTCATCACTAAATTCTCTTAATTCTACATCTTCTTCAGCTCCTTCACGCAATACATCAATTTCATATCCTGTTAACTGGCCTGCAAGTCTAATGTTGTGTCCTCCACGACCAATAGCCTTACTTACCTCCTCAGGACGCAAAATAACCTCAGCACGCTTGGTCTCTTCATTTATCTTAATAGAAGTTACCTTTGCAGGGCTCAGGGCGCGTGTTATAAATAAGTTTAAATTGGTTGTGTAATTAATTACATCAATGTTTTCATTCCCTAATTCACGAACAATACCGTGTATTCTCGAACCTTTCATACCCACACAGGCACCAACAGGATCGATACGATCATCATAGCTCTCTACGGCTACTTTCGCCTTTTCTCCAGGGATACGCACCACTTTTTTTACGGTAATTAAGCCGTCAAAAACTTCTGGAATCTCTTGTTCAAACAATTTCTCCAAAAATACAGGATTCGCACGTGACATAACAATGGCCGGCTTGTTTCCTTTTAACTCAACACTCTCAATAATTCCGCGAACGTTATCTCCTTTTCTAAAGAAGTCTGAAGGGATCTGTTTGTCTTTTGGCAAGATAATCTCATTTCCTTCATCATCCAACAATATAATTGCTCTGTGACGAATGTGATGCACCTCTGCCGTATAGATTTCACCTTCTAAGTCTTTAAATTGCTTGTAGATAATGGTGTTATCATGCTCATGTATTTTTGAAATCAAGTTCTGTCTTAATGCTAAAATAGAACGACGTCCTAGTTGCATTAGCTTTACTTCCTCAGAAACATCCTCGCCAACTTCAAAATCATCTTCGATTTTTCTAGCCTCTGTCAATGATATTTCCTCGTTGGGATCCATCACGTCTTGATCAGCAACAACTACTCTATTTCTCCAAATCTCTAAATCTCCTTTGTCTGGATTTACAATAATATCAAAATTATCATCACTCCCGTATTTTTTCTTTAGAGCATTTCTAAAAACATCTTCAAGTATCGCCATCAGGGTTACTCTATCAATCTGTTTATCGTCTTTAAATTCTGAAAACGAATCAATTAACGCTAAATTTTCCATATCATTTTAATTAAATGTTACCATAACTTTTGCTTCTACAATATCTGTGTAAGGAAGTACCGCTTGTTTTTGAACCGTTACTTTTCCTTTTCCAACAGGCTTTGGCTCACGAGCTTTCCACTCTAGGGTTACCTCTGTATCTGTTGTTTGTGTAATCTTACCTTCTATGGTTTGGCCCTGTGTTGTTTTTACTTGCAGGTTTCTACCTAGATTTTTCTTGTACTGCCTTGGCAAGCTAAGTGGGCGTGAAACACCCGCAGAAAGAACATCTAAAGAAAAATCTTCTTCTTCTCTATCTAAATTATGCTCTATAGCCCTGCTTATTGCAATACAATCCTCTACTCTTACCCCTTTATCACCGTCTATAATAACAGCAATTTTATTGTCTGAAGCAATTTCCATATCAATCAAGAACAAATGGGTATGTTCTTTTAATGCTTCATTTAATAATTGGGTGACTTTTTCTCTCATTAAATTTTGGTTATAAAAAGAGGGGACTAGCTGTCCCCTCCTTTTCTCATCATAAATTCTGTGCAAATATAGTACTTTATTTGATATTAAAAAACCCTAGCGCAGCACATTATTTTTTTGTATCTTCATGTAAGAAATTTTTATTAATCCTAATATACAGCCTATGAAGCGCATCCTTGTTCCCACAGATTTTTCATCACAAGCAGAAAATGCATTAAAAGTAGCTGTAGAGATTGCAACCAAGCACAATAGTGAAATTTACCTCTTACACTCCCTGGACATGCCATCTCAAATTCGAGGGGTGCAAAACAATGCAAGCATGCCAGAGTCTTTATACTTTATAAAACTGGCAGAAAAAAGCTTTGAAGCGCTTTTAAAAAAAGACTATCTAGGCCCTATTGAGATACATGAGGCGATTGGGCATGACCAAATATATAGTGACATCAACAGAACCGTTGAAGAAAAAGACATTGACCTTATTGTAATGGGCTCTCATGGTGCTAATGGGATAAAAGAACTCTTCATTGGTAGCAATACAGAAAAGGTAGTGCGCACTGCCAACATACCTGTTTTGGTGATTAAAAACGAGCATACAGATTTTAACATTAAAGACTTTGTTTTTGCTACAGATTTTGGAGAAGAGAGTCGTTGGAGTTTTACCCAGGCACAAAAATTTGCTAAAGCCATGGATGCAAAAATGCATTTACTATACGTAAATACTCCTGCAGGATTTAAAACTACAGAGCAGGCAAATAAACTCATGCAAGATTTTATTAAAGATTCAAAAGAAGAAAACCACACCATCAACATACACAACGCCTACTCTGTTGAGGATGGTATTTTGCAATTTGCTAAAATGAAAGGCGCAAAACTAATAGGAACTAGCACCCATGGACGCAGGGGGCTTTCACACTTTTTTAACGGTAGTATAAGCGAGGATTTAGTAAATCATGCCAACATGCCTGTAATTACCTTTAGGATACAATAACTTCATCCCTATAGTTAGCTTGAAAAAAGAACATCCTTACAACATATAAAGGCATAAAAAAACCCCAGATAGAAATTCTATCTGGGGTTTTTTAAATTGTACTAAATGCTACTTAATTGTTGTGCAAAGTAACTGTACCGTACGTACCAATATCCACTTTTGGAATAGAAGCATTATAGGTTGTGTTAATTACATCAATAATTGTATTTGCAGTAAAAGCATATCCTCTTGGAGATGGATGTACTCCATCTAAAGAAAAAGCACCACCTGTAACATAGGTTGATGTTAATAATCCTCCGTTATAAGAGGCTCCATTTGCAGCAACATCTGCCAAAGCAGATTTCATGTCTCCATATCCAAGCTCATTAGCAGCAGCTAATCCTTCAATAATAGCATTATATGCTGCTCCAGCGGCAGCAACACGAGCTTGCTCTGTTGATGACAACACTAAAGAGTTTGGAAGCGGCAGTGAAACTCCTAGAATATTTAGTGGATTTGAAGGGTCTGGCACTGTACCTAATATAGAAGATGCTGTTAACACCACTAAATCGTCACTTTTTACTTGACGTAACTGACCTAAAAGCGCAGCCGTTTGTGGATCTATACCACCTCCTATAAGGATTGCTGTTACATCTGTTAAATCTACATCTGTCATGATAGGGTAGTTAACACCTTCTGCAAAATTAATTTGACGAATAGCAGCCTCATCAGCAGAAATAAATCCAGCTGCAACTAATTGACCTAATGCGCCGTTATATAAAGCAAACTGTGCATTAACAACACCTGCTGTTGCAGCATCTAATGGAATAGATTGCGGTGGTACAGTTGTAAAGTAAGGAATAGATGTTACATCTGGGATGTTTAATAAAACTCCTTTTGCTCCACCAGCTACAAGTGCATCTACTTGAGCACTGTACGCCGCTGCAAATACATTAGGATCTGTAATATCAAAACCACCATAAGTACTTGGGTCTAAATTTCCTGCTTGGTCAACACCAGAACCACCAGAGGTGGCATATCCTAAAATATCATTGTTTCCAATCCACAAACTAAAGAAGGTTGGATTCAAAGAAACTGCGTCTGCAAGAACTGTTGTTGACTCGCTGGTTGCAAATCTTGCAAACCAAGGGTTTGCAGTTCCGTTAGCAACACCAGCAACAGATCCATAACCTGGAGTTACAAGATGATAACTTTTTGCTCCCGGTACTCCCATATTATTGAAAGGTCCTGTAGCACTTGTTGTTACATCTGTAGTAGGTGTTCCGTCTAATGGTGTTGGAAAAGGATTCCCATTCTCATCTGCAGATAAAACTAGTCTATTACCTAAGATTTGAACACCATCTAATAGTAATCCTCCAAAATTATCTGAGGTAAGTGGCTGGGTAAAATCTCCGCCGCCAACAAAACCAAACTGCTCGGCCATAATATTAGGATAAGAATCTTCTTGTCCAGAGATGTATAATGCGCTATCTGCATAACCTGCGGTTAAAGAATTTCCTAAGGATACATAGTTTGAGAAATCTGCGTCTCCTGCGTCGTAGAAACCTTCATCGGTTACTGCATTTTCAAATTCTGGCTCACAACTCACCAAACCAATGGCAAGCAAACCAATCATAAATTTTATAGTATTTTTCATCTTAATTAGATTTTTTTAGATTAAAGTTTGTAAGTGATACCTAAACCTGGTACAAATACACTTGATTTATAGGTTCCTCCAAAACTTGAATATTGATTTTGTAGCCCTTGAGAACCTTCAACGAAGTAATCATAAGAAGCATCTACTTCATCAAATTGTAAGTACAAGAAAGAAGCATCAATTTCTAGGCGGTCACCTACTTTAAATGTTAAACCAGCAGTATACCCGTTACTATCGTTACGAGGCGTCTCTGGAGCAAAATATCCAGATTGTACTGGAGATTCATCAAAGTAATATCCACCTCTTAGTGTGAAAGACTCTGAGGCCTCATACTGCACACCAAATCTATAGGTAGATGCATCTTTGTAATTTCTAAGAAGTACAGAATCTGCTGTGTCATTTCCGAAAACAACAGCTAAAGATTCATAGGCGCTCCAATACGTCATGTTGTAATCAAAGGCAAACAAGAAATCACTGTGCTTATAAGAAAGACCCATTGTAAGTTCTGCAGGAAGTGGTAAATCTGCACTAAAGGTTGTGTCTGAGAAAGGAGTTAGTGGAGAGTTAGGTACATTCTCGAAGGTAGCATCTCCATCTTCTGCGCTTAGAATTATTTCTGAGCGGTAGTTCACACCAACAGTTAGATTCTCAGAAGCTTTTAACATAGCACTTGCAGTCCAACCCCAGTTACTAATTCCAGTTTGCTCCAAAGTTACCTCAGATCTGTTTCCGTCAAGATCTACAAGAGTTCTGTTAAGGTTTTTGTTAAAGTTAACACCACCTGTAGCGTAGATTGGTCCACCACCAACACTAAATTTGTCAGTAATTTTAACAGATACACTTGGTTGTACAAAAATAGCCTGAAGCGCTATATTATTAACAAGGTGAGATCCAGCCCAGTCATCTTCATAGGCAACAGTACTTCCGTAAGGGGTATAAATCCCTAAACCAAATGCAAGCCAATCTGTGGCCTGGTAAGATATATATGCATAAAATGGTGTACCAACACCAGCCTCTGTCATTGCGGTTTCTCCTGTTGCAGAGTTTTGGTAAGAAACATCTGCAAGAACACCATGGGCGCCAACAGATACACTTAATTTGTTTTCTAGGTACACTAACCCTGCTGGGTTAAAAAACACAAGTTCACTGCTGTTAATTACAGCGACACCTGTATGACCCATTGCCAAGGCTTTGTTTCCTTGAAGACTCACTCTATACCCACCGGCATAAGTAACAGCCGTTGCAAGAAATAGCACCGTGAGGAGTAATACTTTTTTCATAATTGTTTACGTTTAGTTAAAGATTAATTTTTATAAATATAGCTTATATAACACTCAAATTTTATTAATTATGTAATTATTGGGTGTGTACAATACATTTTACTTTGCAATGTTATAAAAAATCCACAACAATTTGATGAAATTGCTGAGGATTTTCTGCGTGCAACCAATGACCTGCATTTGAAACAGTCTTTACTTGGCTCTTTGGAAACTGTTTTTGTATAGAAATTTCATCTAAAGAGCTTATATATCCAGAGTTTTCTCCACGAACAAACAAGGTCTCTTTGTTAAAAACTGCAGTAGTAGCAAGCGCTTTACCCACTTGAGCAATTTCTTTGGTAACCACAGGTAAATTAACTCTAAGTGCTAGTTGCCCTTTTTCAATCCAGTATACATTTTTAAGCAAAAAAAGCCGCACGCCTGGCTCCTTAATATAACTTGACAAAACCTCGTCTGCCTTAGCCCTAGAATTAATAATAGAAAAATCCAAAAGGGCGAGGCCTTTTAAAATATCTTGATGGTGCTCACCATACTGCCTAGGAGCTATATCTGCAATTATTAATTTTGACACCCTTTTTGGGTGAGCAGCAGCAAACTCCATGGCTGTTTTGCCCCCCATAGAGTGCCCTAGTAAAACCACTTGGTCTAGGTTATGATGCTCACAATAAGTTAACAAATCTGCAGCCATAGCCTGATAGCTGAAAACAGGGTCATGAAAACTTCTGCCGTGATTTCGCTGATCAATAAGATGCATTTGGTATCCTTGATTGGCAAACTTTTTTCCAAGACTTTTCCAGTTATCACTCATGCCCAAAAACCCATGAAGAATTACAAAGGGTGTGCCGGTTCCTATTATTTGTGAGTGTAATATCATACCCTATCTTAGTTTAGACAAGTAAGCCTCAATGGTAGGCTGCAAGCCTTTATAAATTGCCTCAGAAATAAGCGCATGACCAATACTAACCTCTGCTAGATGTGATACATTTTTGGCAAAAAATGCAATGTTATCTAAAGATAAATCATGACCAGCGTTTACTCCCATCCCTAATTGATGTGCTAGTTTTGCACAGGCATCATAAGGCAATATAGCTTCAAAATCTCCCAAAGAATAGTGCTTTGCAAAGGCCTCTGTATATAATTCTATCCTGTCTGCACCAACATTGGCTGCCCCTTCTACTGCCTTTAAAGATGGATCTACAAATATCGATGTGCGAATACCGCTGTTTTTAAATTCTGAAATTACTTCACTTAAAAAATCTTTATGTTTTATCGTATCCCAGCCTGCATTTGAGGTAATTGCATCTATACTATCTGGCACCAAAGTAACCTGAGTTGGCTTTATTTCTAGGACCATATCCATAAACTTCGCAATGGGATTCCCTTCAATGTTATACTCTGTTGTCACGGCCTGTTTTAAATCATAGGCATCTTGGTACCTTATATGACGCTCATCTGGGCGCGGATGTATTGTCACACCATTGGCGCCAAACAACTGTACATCTTTTGCTACCTGCACAACACTTGGGTAATTACCACCACGAGCGTTACGCAATGTTGCAATTTTATTAATATTTACACTTAACTTTGTCATCATTATATATTTGAAACAAAAATACAATGCTTAAGCACAGTTTTGAAACTATATTTTAAGTATTTTGCATAAAAACCTTTGCTGTGAACACACAACAATATATCATAAATGACATCACCCCTTTTGATCTTACCGCCAAAGTAAGTGAGGTTCAAAATGCTTTCAACCAGCTCTCCTACTCACACATTCCTGTGACCAAAGATGGGGTTTTTGAAGGTGCCATTTCAGAAAATGACATTCATTGCTATGACGCAGATAAAGCCTTAGAGGCATATCAATATTCTTTAGAATCATTTCATGTAAAGCAGCATACCAATTGGCTAGACATACTTGAGGCTTTTGCCTTGAACAATACCACCATCATGCCTGTATTGACAGACAACTACAAATACCTTGGGTATTATGAATTAAGTGATATCATGAACATCTTTAACGACACCCCTTTTCTAGGAGAGTCTGGAGGCATTATTGTTATTGAAAAAGGTACCGCAGACTATTCTTTCTCTGAAATTTGTCAAATTGTAGAAAGCAATGATGCAAAGATTTTAGGGGTATTTATCTCAAAAATGGAGAATGACATCACTCAAATAACCGTCAAAGTTGGGCACACAGGCATCAATGCTATCGTTCAAACTTTTAGAAGATATAGCTACAACGTAGTGTCTAATCATCAAGAAGATAGATTTATTGAAGACCTGAAAAAAAGGTCTCAATACCTTGAAAAATACCTAAAGATGTAGTTATGAAAATAGGGATCTACGGCCAATTTTATCACAAAAACTCTGAAACTCACATACAGGCAATTCTCAATGCATTGCAACGTAAAGGTGTTGAAATTGTGGTGGAAAAAAACTTTTTAGCGCTTATGAGAGAGAACCAATCTTTCCATACAGACTTATCTAGCCTTGCAAGTTTTACTAAATTAGACACTAGCTATGACCTGTTTTTTAGCATTGGAGGAGATGGCACCATTTTAAAATCTATCACATTTGTGCGAGATCTCGACATCCCAATTGTTGGTGTAAATACAGGTAGACTTGGGTTTCTAGCTACCATACAAAAACAAGATGTAACCTCTAGTATAACAGAAATACTCGAGGGCAATTATTACATCTCTGAGCGCTCTTTATTATCTGTAGAAACGAGCCCATCAAACAAGGAAATTACTCCCTTGAATTTTGCATTAAACGAGGTGGCTGTTAATAGAAAAAACACGACTTCGATGATTAAGGTAGAAACTACTATTAACTCAGAATACCTAACCTCATACTGGTCTGACGGGTTAATTGTATCCACCCCTACAGGATCTACAGGCTATTCACTTAGCTGCGGTGGCCCTGTGATTGAACCTAGCAATGAAAGTATCATACTTACGCCCATTGCGCCTCACAATTTAAATGTTAGGCCTCTTGTTGTTCCAGATAATAGTGTGGTAACCCTTAAAGTTTCGGGAAGAGAAGATACCCATTTAGTGTCTTTAGACTCTAGAATTGTAACCCTTGAAAACGAGACGTTAATCACTATTAAAAAAGCCGCCTTCACCATTAAATTTGTGCAACCCATAGAAGAGAGTTTCATTAAAACCCTTCGAAAAAAACTACTTTGGGGAGAAGACAAAAGAAACTAAGCAATAAAAAACACTAAAAATTGTTTATCAATCTAGACTATGGCTGTTATGGTGGGGTAGTGCCAAGTTTATTGTTATATTTGCGAACTTTTTAAAACTTATGAGGTATTTAACGGTAGTTTTTTTAGTGCTTTTTTGCATACAAAGAGGAGCTTCACAGACATTTGAGCTGGGTGGTTTTGTGGGCGGGGCAAATGTAATTGGAGATGTTGGTAGTACAACGTACATCAACCCAAATACACTAGCATTTGGTGGTATTTTTAAATGGAATAGAAGCCAAAGGCATTCATTTCGTTTCTCTGCCATTGTAGCCAAAGTAGAGGGAAACGATGCAGATAGTAAAGAAAGCAGAAGACAACAAAGAGTTTACTCCTTTCAAAACAATATTAAAGAATTTTCTGCAGGAGTAGAATATACCTTTTGGGAATTTAATTTAAATTCTGGAGCACCAGCCGCAGCTCCCTACCTCTACACAGGAATCACCTATTTATTGTATGATGCATCCCGTATTACTGCTTCGGGCATCTACAAAAATTACGATCAAGCCAAGACATTTGCAATACCTATGGTCATTGGATATAAAGCAACCCTAAGCACTAAATTAATTGCAGCTTTTGAAATAGGCGCTAGATACTCTTTTACTGATGATATCGATGCAAGTAATCCTGTACTTGGGTTTGAAGATAATGAAGATTTAAAATTTGGAAATCAGAATAATAATGATTGGTATGTCTTTACGGGCATTACTTTTTCATTTACTTTTGGTAGAGAACCCTGTTATTGTAATTTTTAAAAAAATGAGTCGTCTCTTAGAACAAATAAATAAAGATGCCATTCCACAACATTTGGCTATCATCATGGATGGTAACGGACGTTGGGCAAAAGCAAAGGGTATGTTTAGGTCTATGGGTCATGAAAATGGCACAAAAGCGGTTCGTGAAATCACAGAGGCTTGTGTGGAGATTAACGTCCCCTACCTAACGCTTTATGCATTTTCTACAGAAAATTGGAATCGTCCAAAGATGGAAGTAGAATTACTGATGAGACTGTTGGTTTCCTCCTTAAAAAAAGAAATCAAGTTGCTTGACAAGCACAACATAAAATTAAACGCCATTGGCAATCTTGATGCGTTACCAAGTAAAGCACAAAAAGAGCTTATGGATGTGATTGAAAAAACAAAAAACAACACAAAAATGACCTTGACACTTGCGCTAAGTTATGGGTCTAGAGAAGAAATAACAAAAACAATTCAAGAGATTAGTCTTAAAGTTAAAAAAGGATTAATTTCGCCTGAAAATATTGATGAAAAACTGATTAACAATCATCTATACACCCAAGACCTACCAGATGTTGATTTGTTAATTCGCACCAGTGGTGAGCAACGTATAAGCAACTTTTTGTTGTGGCAACTAGCATATGCAGAATTATATTTTACAGATGTGCTTTGGCCAGATTACACCAAAAACCATCTTTTTGAGGCAATATTAAATTATCAAAACAGAGAACGAAGATTTGGAAAGACAAGTGAACAATTATAATTCGCATTATATTTTTAGTATGTACAGAAAGATCTTTTGTTTTGTAGCCATTGCACTGCTTTGGTCATCCACAATACTAGCACAACAAAAAGAATTAGACGCTGGTATTAAATACGAAATAAACAACATCACAGTTGCAGGAGCTCAAAGCTACAATGATCAAACCGTCATCGCCTTTACGGGGCTTAAAAAAGGAGAGCGTATTTTCATCCCTGGAGAACGCCTGAGTGAGGTCACAAAAAAATTATGGGAACAAAACCTATTTAGTGATATTGCTATTTATGTTACAAAAATAGATGGCGATCTCGCAGATCTAGAAATCTATATTGTAGAACTACCCAAACTAGATGAAATTACCATTGTTGGTGATGGAATTCGCAAAGCAATGACCAAAGAAATTCTGAAAGAAACAGAATTAAAATCTGGACTAAAAATTACTAAGAATTTAATCACCACGACCAAAAACTATATACGTAATAAATTTGTCGAAAAAGGTTTCTACAACACAGATGTTATTATTAGTACTCCAGCAAAATTAGACTCTACCGGTGTTGAAATTGCCAAGGACATGAAAATTATCATCAACAAAAACAAGCGGATTAAAATATCTCCTCTTGAGTTTGAAGGTAACGACAACTTGGAAGATGGAATGCTAAGACGTTCCATGAAAAATATCAAAAGAAGAAACCCAATTCGTATCTGGAAAATGTCAAAATTTACAGATACTGGCTACAAAGAAGATAAAGCATCTATCATCCAGACCTACAAAGAGAATGGATACAGAGATGCAAAAATAGTAGATGATAGTGTTTACAACACAAATGACAGAAGTGTTGGTATTGCCATCAAAATAGAAGAAGGTAAAAAATACTACTTTGGAAACATACGATTTTTAGGTAATAGTGTTTATACAAACAGTCAATTAAGCCAGACACTTGGTATTAAAAAAGGAGACGTTTACAACGGAACTTTAATGGCAGAAAGAATTGAGGATAACACAGATCCCGAGGCGTATGATCTTACAAACAAATACCAAAACAACGGATACCTTTTCTCTACCATTAATGCAGTAGAGGTTGCGGTAAGACAAGACACTATTGATTACGAAATAAGGATTAGAGAAGGAAAGCAAGCCTATTTTGATCATATCACAGTGGTTGGAAATACCAAAACTAATGACCACGTAATCTATAGAGAATTACGTACAAGACCTGGACAAAAATATAGCAAAAAGAATGTAGTTAGAACCATTAGAGAACTAAGTAATTTAGGCTTTTTTGATCCAGAACAAATCTCACCAAACTTTAAAAATGTTGATCCAAACAACGGGACACTAGACATGGAGTACTCTGTTGTAGAAAAAGGAGCAAGCCAGATAGAACTTCAAGGTGGTTATGGTGGTGGTGGTTTTGTTGGAACGCTTGGACTTTCTTTCAACAACTTCTCACTTAGAAACATATTTAACGCCGATGCCTACAAGCCATTACCTATGGGAGATGGACAAAAACTCTCTCTAAGAGCACAGGCTAGTACAAATTACCAAACATATAGTTTGTCTGTAACAGAGCCTTGGCTAGGAGGAAAACGCCCAGTACAGTTTAGTGGTTCTTTCTCTCATACGGTACAGTACCGTTATAATTTTCAAACAAGAGAGGTAGATAGAGATCAACGTTTTTTGATAACTGGTGGATCTTTAGGGCTTGCCAAAAGACTAACTTGGCCTGATGATAACTTCACATTCTCTAATGCCATAAGTTTTCAGCACTATAACTTAAAAAACTACAATACAGGGCTATTTACATTTGGTGATGGGTTTTCAAATAACTTAGCATACACTATTGGCCTTACAAGAAGCAATGTGGGTAACAATCCTATTTATCCTAAATTTGGAGCAGAATTTAAAGTTTCTGCTAAAGTAACGCTACCGTATTCTTTATTTAATGGAGTAGATTATGGTAAGCTTGCTCAAGAACGTGAAGGTTTAGTGGAATTTTTATTAGAAAACCAAACAGACGTAGACACACAAAATCGAATTGCTGCCATTGACCAAGAACGTTTTAAATGGTTAGAGTATTATAAAATTAAATTTGAGGGTACTTGGTACAATAAAATTGCTGGAGACCTAGTCTTACGCTCCAAAACAGAATTTGGTTTCTTAGGAGCCTATAATAAAGACAGAGGCGATGTGCCTTTTGAGAGATTTTTTGTGGGAGGAGATGGACTTGGATCTTTTAGTTTAGATGGAAGAGAAGTAGTACAACTTCGTGGATATCCTAACCAATCCTTATCTCCACAAGACGGAAATACGATTTACAATAAATTTTCGTTAGAAATGAGACACCCTATTACACTGAAGCAATTAGCATCTATTTATGTGTTAGCATTTGTAGAAGCAGGAAACTCTTATGATGGCTTTAGTGAATACAATCCTTTTAATCTTAAGAGGTCTGCTGGCGCAGGATTACGTATATTTATGCCAGCATTCGGATTATTAGGGATCGATTTTGCATATGGATTTGACTCAACAATAGCCGGAACCAACCCTAATGGTTGGGAAACACACTTTATAATAGGACAACAATTTTAATTTGGCATGATATTTTCTTAACATCAACTATTACTATGAAAACTAAACAAATTCTTTTAGTAGCGATTGCATTTATTTGCATATCATTTTCAGCAAATGCACAAAGAGGTGTACGTATTGGATACATTGACATGGAATACATACTTGAAAATGTACCTGAGTATATAGAAGCATCTACGCAGCTAGACGGAAAAGTACAACGCTGGAAAGCAGACATCGACAAAAAACAACAAGAGATTGACTTAATGAAATTAACCCTCACCAATGAGCGTGTTTTATTAACCAAGGAGCTTATTGAGGAGAGAGAAGAAGAAATCAAGATCAAAGAAGATGAGATGATTGCCTACCAGCAAAATCGTTTTGGATCTGGTGGAGATTTAGTAATACAAAGAAGACAATTAGTGCAACCCATACAAGATCAAGTATTTAATATTGTACAGGAAGTTGCAGAGGCTAAAAAATATGATTTTATTTTTGACAAATCTGCAGATGTAGTAATGCTATTTGCTGCCAAAAGAAATGACATTAGTGATATTGTTCTAAGAAGTGTTAATAGAGTAGAGAAAAGAAAAGAAGCCAGCAATAAAAGAGAGCGTAAAGAAATCGAGAAAAGAGATGATTTATCTTTCGAGGAGGACAAAGAAGTTACCCAGCGTGAGCAAGAAAATGAGGCAAAGCAGGATGCGCGTGAGCAAATCATGAAAGATAGAAAAAGTGAGAGAGATTCTATCAGAGCTGCAAAAAAAATAGCCTATGATCTAAGAAGAGCTCAATTACTTGAAGCACGTCAAAGAACTAGAGACTCTATACAAGCTGTCAGAAACGGATCACCCTGGCCTCCTGTGTCTTTAAAAAATGAGAGTCAAAAAGATAAGGACGAAACGCAACAAAAAGAAGATGTTATCAAAGAAAAAGAGACTTCAAAATCTGAGCAGGTAAATGAACAGAAAATAGATCCACGAGAACAAATTATGCTAGACAGAAAAAGAGAGCGTGATTCTATCAGGGCTGCAAAAAAAATAGCCTATGACCTAAAAAGAGCTGAATTACTTGAAGCTCGTCAAAGAACTAGAGACTCTGTACAAGCGATAAGAAATGGCACGCCTTGGCCGCCTGTACCACCAAAAGAAGATGGTCAAAATCAAGAGGCAACACCCCCTAAGCAAGGTGACACAAACGGGAAATAATTAGTATACTTAAAAATTAATATAACACTTAATTACAATTAAAATGAAAACAATGAAGAATTTAATGATAGCAGTAGCACTATTTATGGGAGCTACAACCTTTACAAACGCACAATCAAAAACAGCTCATGTAGACACGCAAGCTCTAGTTGAGTCTATGCCAGAAATGAAAGCTGCACAAAGCCAGTTAGAAAAATTACAAAAAACCTATGACACGGCTATCAAAGACATGGCAAAAGAATTTGAAGCAAAAGTAAAACAATACGGCGCTGAGGAAACAACAAAAACACAAGAAGAAAATGCAAAACGTGTAGAAGAAGTTCAAGGTATGGAACGTAATATTTCTGCATATAGACAACAAGCACTGCAAGATTTGCAAAAGAAAGAAGTTGATATCTATCAGCCAATTTTAGAAAAAGCACGTACGGCTATCCAAAAAGTTGCTAGAGCAAAAGGATATCAATATGTTCTTGACTCTGCTACTGGAAATGGTGTAATACTAGCAGATGGGTTTGATCTTTTAATGGATGTTAAAAAAGAATTAGGAATCTAATCTTTACTTTATATCTAAAACAAAAAAGCCTGCTAATAGCAGGCTTTTTTGTTTTAGTCTTTATGCAATAAAAATATAGTTGATATTAGTACCTTTATCATATGAACAATAAGGCACCTATAGGTATTTTTGATTCTGGAGTGGGCGGGACTTCTATTTGGAAGGAAATTCACAAACAACTACCACATGAGGCTACTGTATATCTTGCAGATAGTATAAATGCACCCTATGGTAACAAAACAAAAGAAGAAATTCTCTCACTGTGTATTAAAAACACAGAACACCTTATCTCCCTTGGTTGTAAGATTATAATTATAGCTTGCAATACCGCCACAACAAATGCCATCACCTATTTAAGAAACCATTACCAAATCCCGTTCATTGGTATAGAACCAGCAATTAAACCTGCTGCATTGATGTCTAAGACAAGCAGCATTGGCATTTTAGCAACAAAGGGCACCCTTAGTAGCGAATTATTTGTTGAGACTTCTAAGGCCTTAGCATTAGATATTAAAATAACAGAAGTTGTAGGAGAGGGATTGGTGAAACTTATAGAAAATGGTGAGATTGCCTCGCCACAAACCACAGTGCTGCTTAAAAAATACCTAGAGCCTATGTTAGCGGCTAACATAGATTATCTAGTATTGGGCTGTAGTCATTATCCATACCTTATCAAGCAGCTAAAAAAACTACTGCCAGACAACATACAAATAATAGATAGTGGGCAAGCAGTGGCAAGACAAACCCAGCTTGTGTTGAGCTCTAATAATCTTTTAAGCACCTCACAAGCAAAACCAAAACTTGAGTTTTTTACAAACTCAAAAGCCAATACTCTTACTTTTTTATTAAACCAGTACAAAGACAGTATTGATATCTCGGAAAATACCTTTTAATAAAAAAGCCTGCTAAATAGCAGGCTTTTTTTTATTAGTTAATTGCTGGGCAATTACAATCATAAGGCTCTGGCCTGTTTCCTAAGAAATCATACCCCAAAGTAATTTGATGAAAGCCACCACCATTATTAAATTGAACATCACCTAATTGAAGACCATAGGTGTATGCGAATAAAAAGTTATTGTAGTTTACCCCTAATACAGGTGTAATTAATTGTTGTTGTTGCGAGTCGATAACACCTCCCTGTAAGTACTCTGCACCGTCTAGAGATCTTCTGTAAGAAAGGGCAGCCCATATCTTACCAAAATCCATACTTCTAAATAATTTAAAATTCACATCCACAGATTTCTCTGCTGTTCCCTCAGAATATTGAAATAAAACGGAGGGTTCATAACTCCAGTCTGACCCGTAACTACCCATTGCGTATCCTGCAGAAACTAAATATCTGCGCTGGTTATTAGATTCATTTCTTGGATCATAAAGATCTCTATTTTGTAATATTAAATTCTTTACAGTAACATGGGAAGAGAAATTTAGAAAATTATAAGACAAACTAGCATCTATATTAAAATAGGATGCAGATTGTGTGCCTCCAAAAATTGCTGGATCAAAGCTATCATTGGTTGGGTATGAAAGTAAAAAAGTGCTTTCATTAAGATTAGACTGAGAAAAACCTGCGCTTAAACCAAATGATAATTGATTTAAATCTGTGGCTGTTCTTGAGAACATTAAATGATACGCATAGGTGATATACCCACCAGACTGAGAATGAAACCCATTTTTATCGTTATATACAATGGCACCAAATCCTGATTTTTCACCCAGCCTTGCGTTAAAACTTACAGTCTGTAAATTTGGAGCTTCTAGTTCTCCAAACCATTGTTGACGGGCCGTTAACCTTACCTGATTATGAGATGCTGCTCCTGCCATAGACGGGTGCAATAAGTACAAATTATCACTCAAGTAGTCGTGATAAACAGGAATACCGTCCTGTGAAAATGAAAATTGGGTTACTAATAAAAGTAAAACAACGTAGGTTTTTTTAAAATTCATAATTTTTAGTATCGTCTAATTTCTTATCTCTTTAGGGTAAAATGCCCTTTTATTTCTTTCTGTATTCCTTGTTCTGTGTACTCCACTCTAAACCAATAATCACTCGATGGTAACGCAGTACCGTTATAAGTTCCGTCCCATCCTGGTGATAGTGGGCTTATTTGCTTGAGTAGTTTCCCGTAACGGTCAAATATATAAATATTTGCCGTAGCATCGAACTCTGCGATGCCAATAATATTCCAAGTATCGT
>OJIO01000803.1_pt1 | contig 17066 bp, 6 predicted proteins | sample 1595621 | NCBI WGS metagenome assembly OJIO01 (sample SAMN05416776, study PRJEB24817) | seawater metagenome | isolation source: Sea water | place: Canada:Atlantic | collected 2013-07
GATTTCTGCCTGTCTCGTGGGCTCGGAGATGTGTATAAGAGACAGGTTCTAGATAGAGCGTTGAGTACTGCTATGCGTGTGGCGAATACTGACCTTACCGTTTTGATCCGTGGTGAAAGTGGAGTGGGTAAAGAAGTGTTCTCTAAAATCATACATGAACTGAGCAAGAGAAAACACAATAAATTCATAGCGCTCAATTGTGGAGCACTCCCAGAAGGCACGATCAATTCTGAGTTATTTGGACATGAGAAAGGTTCATTTACAGGAGCTAGTTCGGATAGAAATGGGTACTTCGAGACTTTGGATGGAGGCACAATATTTCTTGATGAGATTGGTGAAATGCCACTAGATACTCAATCATATCTGCTAAGGGTTTTAGAGTCCGGAGAATTTATAAAAGTAGGAGCAAGTAAAACACTAAAAACTGATGTCAGGATAGTTGCCGCTACTAATGTTGATTTAGAAGAGTTAATTAAAAAAGGAAAATTTCGAGAAGACCTCTATTATAGATTGAATACAGTTCCCATCAAAGTGCCTGCACTTCATGAACGAAGAGAAGATATTTATATGCTCTTCCGAAGATTTGCAATAGATTTTTCTGAAAAATATAGATCTGATTCTGTTGCCTTGGACGAACGTGCTCAAATGGTCATAGAAAACTATCGTTGGCCAGGTAATATTAGAGAGCTAAAAAATCTTGTGGAACAACTTTCTGTAATGACAGACAAACCACTAGTCGATGCGGAAGCATTACTTGAAGTAGCACCTCGACTGATCAAAAGAAATCTGCCTGCGTTAACTGATCAACCAAATAAGGATGGTGCTTCAGGATTTCAAGAAAGAGAGTTATTGTTTAAGTTTTTGCTAGATATGAAAACTGATCTTAATGATTTAAAATCATTGGTATATGAGCTGATTAATAATAACGATCTTTCTGTACCAAACATGCAACGACTGAGTAAGAACACCGACTCTTTAGATAGATATATGAAAAATGAACAAACATCTTCAGCCCCAAAAAGGCCAGATAAAAATCAGTTCTATACGGATGATGAAGGAGAAGATATAATGACACGCCCAATTATATTAGATCATGAAAGAAGATCTGAATACCAAAATACTGAAGTAGTAGAAGAGAATCTTTCTTTGGAATCGATGGAAAAAGACATGATTGGCAAAGCCCTTAAAAAGCACAGAGGAAGAAGAAAAGATGCCGCAGAAGAACTAGGCATATCAGAAAGAACACTCTATAGAAAGATAAAGCAATATGAGATCGATGAATAGACTTTTAGTCGATCACAAACAAAACAATTATTTCGTTCGTTAAATACTTATGTTAAATTTATTGAAGTACATATCAAGTTTCGTTTTTGTGGTTATCATATTTACTGGTTGCTACTCATTTAAAGGAATAAGTATTCCTGAAGATGTTAATACATTTTATGTTCAGCAAGTAAAACTAACTGATTTCAAAGCACCTCCGGATACGCCTGAGAGATTCATGGATCAGTTTAGGCAAAAAGTAAGAAGTCAATCAAGGCTGAAATGGAATGATACAGATCCACATATTGAATTCGACTGTACTATCACAGGATTTAATGTCAGTAATGAAGGAAATAGAGCGGGAAATGAGGTATCTCTAAACAAACTGACAATAACAATAAGTGTCAACTACATCAATAATAATAATGAAGATGACAACTGGAAAAAGAACTTCTCATTTGGTATCCCATTCGACCCAAGTCAAGATCTACAAGAAGTTCAGGATGGATACATTGAAGATATATTTGATCAGATAGCAGAAAATGTATTTAATGATGCGTTTACAAATTGGTAAGAGGTAAGTTCATTTTCTAGAATCCTAACTTCTTAAAATTGCAAATTGCAGTGTCATAACGTTATGAACGTTTATGGCTTTATTGAAAATATTACGAACAAGCTATTTTACAAAATGGCAACTTTTCATCTTTACATTTTAGTTAAAACACCTTTATAATAATAGAAGTATATTCGCACCATGAAATTTACAGAACTTGGTCTCGATGACCAGATAATAGAGGCGATTGGTTATATGGGATTTGAAGACGCTACACCCATTCAAGAGCAAGCGATACCATTAATAATACAAGGGAGAGATCTGATAGCTTGTGCACAAACAGGGACAGGAAAGACTGCAGCTTTTATTCTGCCAGTACTTCATAGAATATATAAAGATAAAAAGCCTGGTACAAAAGCCTTAGTTGTTTGCCCTACGAGGGAACTTGCCCTCCAGATAGAAAAACAGATTCAGGGATTTTCTTACTTCCTAGGTATAAATAGTATTGCCGTTTATGGCGGCGGAGGCGGAGAAGATTTCGAGCAACAAAAAAAGGCTCTTAAAACAGGTGCTGACATCATAGTGGCTACACCAGGAAAATTGCTTTCTCACTTGAACCTTGGTTATGTAAAATTCGATACCGTTGAGTACTTTATCTTGGATGAGTCTGATCGTATGATGGATATGGGATTCAGAGATGATATCGAAAAGATTGCTTCTCACCTTCCCAAAAAGAGACAAACGCTCATGTTTAGCGCTACGATGCCTTCAAAGATACGTGAGATGTCGAAAGAACTACTTACCGACCCTGAACAGATCAGTTTCGCAATATCAAAGCCTGCCGAAGGAGTTCTTCAAGCTGTTTATCTTGCTCACGATCCACAGAAAATAGCACTTCTTACTAAATTGATAGCTGACAAGCCAGCTTACGAGAGTATTCTCATATTCACATCTACTAAGAAGAATGTGAATACTATAGTGCAGGGATTAAGAAGGAATAAATTCGCTGCAGAAGGGATTTCTTCTGATTATGATCAGAAACAAAGAGAAGCTGTTCTTGCCAGTTTCAAACAAAAGAAGACCAGGATTATAGTAGCTACTGATGTATTGAGCAGAGGTATCGACATTAAGGATATCAACTTGGTTGTCAACTTTGATGTACCAAGAGGTGCTGAAGATTATGTACATAGAGTAGGCCGAACTGCAAGAGCTAAAACAACTGGAGTAGCTATCACTTTTGTGAATGAAAGAGATATGTACAACTTCCACCAGATCGAACAATTGATCGAAACGGAAATCATGAAGCTTCCACCACCTCCAGAGTTAGGTGAAGGTCCTACATGGAGAGTTGGAAGAAAGCCACAAGGTGGCCAAGGCGGCGGTGGTGGCAAAAAAAAATGGGGCAACAACAAAAACCGAAAGCCCAACAACAAAGGAGGTGGTAACAAAGGAGGTGGAAATAAAGGCAACTGGAACAAGAAAAAGAAAGATTAGACATGGCAAAGTACCGTACACTTACCCTGGATGAATTACAATCCATGGAAAAAGAGTTCGTAGATTTTTTAGTGCTTAATGGAATTCCTGGTGATGACTGGGTGAAACTTAAAAACAAAGACCCCGAAAAAGCAGACAGTATTTGTGACGCATTTTCGGATGTCGTTTTTACTAAAATCTTAAAAAACTGCAGATACATTGAACGTCATGCTCCAAAACAAATAGTTTCTATTTTTTGTGATGAGAATAAGATGTTCCTTATGGGTTTAGATGCTCCAGAAGACATGATTATAGATTTCACTGATAAGGTAGAAATAGAAAAACTGAAAGCAAATCCTCCAAAAGGGTTACAAACGGTAAAATCAGAAAAGGAATACTCGACAGAAAGAGAAGTAGAAATATGGGAAATGCTCAATAATGGTTTTTTTGTCGCAAATCAGAAGCTATACATGGCTCTGTTCACTTAATTATAACTTTAGAGATTCATTTCTATTCAAATAGATCCAACAATCTCAGGTAAAATTGGTTAATTATTTATGCTCAAAGGATTTGTTCACCACACTATACTTATTTCAGTCGTCATTATGTCTATGATGTTCATCTATAGTTCTATGACTCTATTTTTGATGCCCGGCTGGTCAGATCAGTTTGCAGTTTGGGGATATTCCCAGCTATTCTTATATTTCATTGGATCAATTGAGCTTATAATTGGTGTTGCAGTATTTGCAAAACCGACTAGAGTTTATGGGATATTGGGATTAATTGTTATTATGATAGGTGCATTGTATACGCATCTCACAAACGACCAACCAGATGAGATTTATGCCGCTATATTTATGCTTTTCTTAGCGATCAGTACTTTGATATTGATATGGTTTGAGAATAAGATCGATAAAGGGGAAATAAACAGCTAACAGCACCATTATTTAGGATAGCTAATCCAAATATTGTCTTCATAATATATTCCATGGTTACTCTGTGTATCAATATCTACAGGATTTAATGCTCCATCAATAATATATGAACCTGAATGTTTTATTTTATGGTTCATCAACCCTTCCCAAAAATTAATATCTCCATCAATATACATTGCTTTTGAACACACATTTATAATTTCAGCACCACCTTTCATATGTGTTCTAATCCATGGATCATAGATCTTCTCACCATCTTTCAGATTTATATATTCTTCCATCTCCATATTAGGAAATCTACTTTTTAATGTTGGTCTAATTGGAATAATAAAATTCTCGAATCCAATTTCTTTGACAATTCGCTTTGCTTCTGAGATTAGTGTTTTACTGTATCCTTTCCCAAGATTTTCTTTTGTCACAATGATCTGCAAGCCTCCTAAAGTGTTAGGTTTTACTCTATTTTCAAAATCAGTCACGCCTTTTTTTAACATCCAATCCCATCCTTCATTCGGCAACTCTTTCAAGGGTGAATTCCAAAACAATGGAATTGCATTCATGAAACCCAAAAGTTGATCGTCATCAATAAGAAAGATCTGATATTCGGGAAAATAAGATTCGACCCTACCCCAAAAATGTTCAATCACCTTTGAGCTGAGGATTATATCTGGAAATGCATCTTGGATTGCAGTTTTATATCGCACAATCAAATTGTCATCCAAATCTGACAACGTATAGAGTTTTATCATATTGGACTATAGTATATATATATATATTATCAATTATTTTCAGTGTCTTCATTTGGAGATAATCCAAAGGTAGAAATAAGCGTAATAAAAACTAAAAAAGGCTGTCTCCCACAACAGAGACAGCCTTAAACGAATCTAATAATATCTTAAAAGCTTATTTTAGCTTTATCATCTTGTATTGAGCACTTTGTGTATCAGTGCTTATTTCATAGAAATATACTCCCGCTCCATTTACTTTTTCATTGTCTAGTTGGATAGTATTCTTTCCTTCCCTCAATAATTCAGTACTATTGTATACTAATCTACCAGTTACATCAAACACTTTCATAGTCACTTTGCTTGCAACTGTAACAGTCACATCTACTTGTGTGAATATTGACCAAGGATTTGGACTATTCTGAGCTACAGAGAATGAAACTATCTCTGTTCCATTATCTCTCATCTCAATATTCAACTCTACGACTTCTAAATTATCATTCATATATAGTTCTGAAGCCAATCCTTTATTCGAAGGAGATACAGTCGACAGGTTACATGAAACACAATCAAAGTCTATATAGAATAACTCATCACCCACTTCAAATGACTGTGGTGTAGAATTAGCGATTGAGATATTGTAAACACCTGGAGTTACCATATGGTATCCTATACTACTTTCATTAAATACATCTGATTCAATAGTGTTAATCACATTATCACCTGTTAATAAAGTGAATTGTAACCCAGCTGCAACTACAGATTCTTCAGTTACTATACTCACACCATCATAGTTAAATTCTGATACTAACTTTATAGTCTTTTCTGATCTAGCACTCGCAATTTCAGAAGTAAAGTTAACTGTAGCATTACCATTGATATCACCAATTTTTACACCTAAGAAATCGATATACATATTGTTAGACAATGCAAATACATCATAATTTTCTGGTATAGGAGAGGACCAAGGGTCTGTTGGGTCTTCGAATATATGCGCCGCATCTATCGTCCTCCAGCTTAAGTTATTAGAGAATTCTGTATCAATACCTAAGATTACTTTCCTCAATGCAAGCAAATCGGAACCATTAATCGTTTCATTGTTATTGATATCAGCAGCTATGTATTTATATGGAGTATCAAATTCTGATAGGCCTAATACATGTCTCTGAATCATAATCAAATCAAGTGTTGTCACACCGTTCGTTACATCATCATTTTTGTATGTTCCGATAGTATATTGTCCCCCTTCTGGCATCATAGGGAATGCATACTCTCCATCTTCATCACTTAAAACAGCATCTGTATTACTTCCATGTAATGTCATTCTATAATTAGGAATTCCATCACCTCCTATTGTAGTAACATCACCTTGTATTTCGAATATAATATTTCCACATACATTGGTACTGTCTCTAACTTCAGTTTCAACTTTACATTCATTTGTAACATCTGGAACATTAGGTGAGATATCAAAAGGAATCGTATCTAATCCCCCCATGCCATCGTCTACAACTTCGAAAACATACATCAACTGAATTACAGGCTCAACTAGATCATCACAATCGTAAACTACAATGGTATCGTTCACATCAATCGGATCCCAAGAAGCTAGAATTGTCTGGTCATTATCACAATTTCCAGAAATTATTAGTGCTTCATATGGGGACACTTCAACAGTAGCGGTAATTGTATCAAGATATACAATCAACTTAGCGCATGAAACTACAAGTACTGATGTATCTATCACCATAAGTTCAAATGAATCTATTGCAGTGTTATCACAATCATCAGTTGCTGTAACTGTAACGGTATAGTTTCCACCAAGTAAGGTGTCTATTGTATTTATATCCATTTCTACACTTCCTTCATATGCATAGGTAATGTCAATATCATCTACAGCTGAACAATTGTCCATTGCAGAAATATATCCACTTAAATCAAGCGACGCCATACAATTAGATGGATTTACTATTACTGAAGTATCAGCTATTGCAGCAAACGTTGGGTTCTCTGTATCATTTACAATTATCTGTTGCAAGAATGTAAATGTCATATCTTGGCAAATAGCCTCAATAGTATACGTTCTATTAATCGTATCTGGACATCCTTCACTAATCGATACATCCACAAATGAAACTGTAAACTGACCACAATCAACCAATGGAGTCAAACTATCAATGGTTATTTCCGCTACATCTGGAGCACCTCCACCAGTACAACCAGATGTTTCAATCATTGCTGGTATAATTCCATCAACATCATCTTGTGTAAGAGGATCTGCAGGACCATTTATAGTAATCATTTGAACACAAGTATCTGTTGTACCACTTAATGGATCTTCCGCAACAATTGTCCTGATTATTGTACCATGTGTACATTCATTGAGGCCTGACGAATCAACAGAAATTGTAATAACCAATTGAGCTTCACAATTATCCATTATCTCATCATTCGTAGGTACCGTTGCTAAATAAGCCGCTACACTATTAAAGTTCGCTTCAAATTCAAAACATGATATCTCTGCATTAGAACAAACAATATTAGGTGGTATTGTATCTAAAACATATAACGAATCCATTCCACACACTTCACCATTTATTGATATAGTTACATCAAATGGATTTAATTCCACATCATTACAAGAAACAAAAGTTTCTGATAGTGTAATATTATTTGGTGTGCCTCCACATGTTCCTCCAGTAACGATTACTAAATCATTTGGATCTAGGATAAATTGACCATTCTCATCTAGGTATACCGTATCAACATTAAATGAACAAGTTAAGTCCTCGTCAACTATTACATTGAATACGATTGGACAATCAGATGAATTTCCAGCTGCATCAGATACCGTGGCAGTTACATTATAAGTTCCGCCATTATCACATGTAATAGTGTCTGGTTCGAATGTTACAGATATCACACCACAGTTATCAGTAAACGGTGCAGTCAACAGAGCTTCAGTGATCGTTATTACTTCACCAACTTGAATATTTATGTCGATTATTCCTTGATCTACACAAGTAGGATCGACATCATCCACTACAGTTATAGTGTGTGTACAAGTCGAAGTATTATCATTTGCATCTGTTACTGTCCAAATGATCGTATAAGGTCCACCTACTGGAAATACAGCGCCATCAAGTGATCCAGCATTATTATAGTCGTTTAGCATTGTACTTGGTGTACAAGGTTCCACAACACTTGGATCAAACGTTGTTCCAGTGACAGTAAATTGACAGTCATTGCTTCCATCAGCAGAGTCATCAAGAGTTTGATTAGCTACACATGTTATTGCTGGTGGGAATGTATCTAATACTAATAGATTATCCATTCCACACTCTTCTCCATTCGCTGATATTGTAATAGTGACAGAATTACCTGCATCTGAACAATCGAAAGTTGAAATATCAATCGATGGAACATATGTAATCCCGCATCCACCTCCTGTTATTACAGCAACGTCATCAGCATTTATTACTGCTTGTCCATTAACATTTAAGTATACTGTGTCTATATTCAGAGAACAGGTTATACTAATATCCGCAATTACGTTAAACTGGATAGGACAATCAATACTGTTATTGTTAACATCTGTTACAGTAACTACAACATCAACTAATCCCTCAGGATCACAATCCAATGTTGGCGGATCAAATGATACTGTTACAGGACCACATGCATCTGTGTATTGAACATTCAAGTTATCAACGGTAAGGGTAACTGATTGGTCTCCTCCAATTATAATATCTATTGCCCCCCCTTGATCAACACAAGTTGGATCTGTGGTATCAACAACAGTTACAGTAATATCACACGTTGAAGTATTTCCTGCCGCATCTTCTATAGTCCAGATGATATCATGTACCCCCAATGGGAATGTCGCTCCATTAAGAGTAGTATTAGAAACAGAATTTGTAGGATCATAATCGTGAGTGATTGTAACTCCTAATTGTTCACAATTATCAATTATAGCAATTGGATCAAGATCATCGTTTATTTGCACATGATTACAATTTGCATTATCGCCAGCATTTACTGAAAAATCTGGAGCACAAATTATAGACGGATCTATATTATCAACTACTGTTATTATAATATCACAAGTTGAGGTTGCACCAGAATCATCAGTTGCCGTGAATATTACAGTAGTAGACCCAACTGGGAATACTGCTCCGTCTAATGTTGTATTACCCGGGGCACTTGCATAGTCATGTATCACTGAAACCACTATACCACACTCATCTGTTACGGTAGGATCTAGTCCATTGCCTACGACAGTGTGTGCACATTCTGAAGCTGAATTGTCAGTGTCATTGAATGTAGTATTATCTACACATGTCATATCAGGACCTTCATTGTCATTAACAATTATTACTACCTCACAAGTTGCAGTATTATTACTGCCATCTGTAACTGTGAAAATTACTATCGTCTCACCTAATGGGAATGTAGCCCCATCTAGTGTAGTATTACTTGGAGCAGCATAATCATGTTCGATTGTTACATCTACACAATTATCAGCAAATGTAGGGTCTAACTCCGTTCCAGAGTGAGTATACGTACATCCATCGAAAGTTGAAGAATTAACGGTAAGGTCGTTCGCACAAGTTATAGTAGGATCGATTTCATCTTTTACTATTACAGTAAGTTGACAAATCTCTATCATTACTCCGCTGGTAATAGTCCATGTGACTACAGTAGTTCCTAACGGGAATACAGCTCCGAATAATGTACTATTACTCAATGATTGAGCATAGTCATGTGTTATTGTAAACGTTCCACAGTCAGGAGATACTTGTGTTAAATCAAAAGTAGTATCAAATACCGTATATGAACAATCATTAACTATCGTCACCATTGTATCTTGAAGGAAATTCACGCAATCTTTAATAACCATACAGATATCAACATCATTATTGTCCTGCACATCGACTTCGCTAATGCAAGAAGATATATTTCCATTAACGTCAATTGCAAATATTTCTACATCTTGAATACCAAGATCATTACAATCAAAACATAACTCTTTTACAATAGATGTATCTGAGAAACTTAATTCGAAATCAACATCACACATATGGAAGGTTGCCGATGCCAAGGCTAAAGAATCTACATATATACATGCTCCTTCAGTATCTGGTCCAGGTATATCATCTATATCCCATGGTTCTAATCCTATTGCTACATTCTTACATGCAATATTTGGAGGAACGTTATTTGTAATATTTATTGGGAAAGACGTAGTTGTCATCACATTACATGGGTTCATAAACGTCACAACTGCAGTATGGTTACCCATAGGCAACATCTGAGAAAAGGTAGTACTCGCACCCACTCCACCAAGAGTTAAATCATAAACATTAGTAGTATTGAAATCAGAATCAAAATCTATTTGAATTAATGACTGCAAATTATTATCTACACAATCTCCAGAAATAGCAGTAAATGTGACCATTGCACTATCACACATAGTCGCAATGATAGGATCATCTAATCCAGTAACTACAATATCTTCAGGCGCCTTAGTGTTAATTACACTAATCGTCTGAACTTCTGATCTTTCAAATGGTGCTCCATTCATATCAAGTTGACACCAATCAATTACTGTCCAAGTTCTTACTATCTTAAAACAAACACTATTTGGATCACCAATTAATGTGTACAATTCATCATGTGGGCTTGCACTTACCATCTGACATGGTGGTGCCGCTGTATATTGTGGCACATTAAATCCGTCCGGAAGGTTAGATGGATCAGTTAAACCGGTCACATCACATGTATTTATAGTAAGTTCTATATCCTGAGGAAATACTATCGAATTAAAATCAAATGGATTATTATTGACAACTGTTATTGTTTGAGATGTACTTGCAGTACCATCACTATCTGTTGCAGTGAATGTTCTTGTAATTGTACCCACCCCGCATGAATTTAGGTCAATATCTATAACAGTCACAGTATCTACTTCACATGCGTCCGTGAAACTAAAGTCTCCATATTGTGAAAGCGGTAAAAAATCAACACCACAATCTATAACCAAATCAGCAGGTCCACTAACTTCTGGCGCATGTTTATCTTGCACTATTACATTAGCCATACAAGTATTCATAAGACCACCATTGTCAGTAACTTTTAATTCTACAACAACTGGTACGCCCAAATCTGCACATGTAAATACAACTTTATCTGAGAAAGGTCCGCCTTCGTCCATTCTTCGTATTTCAATAGATTTTACTCCACACGCATCATAACTTCCATCATCAATATTGAGCGCATATGCATATCCAATACCATTAGAATTAAGTCCAACTACAGTATTTTGATCGCATATTGCTACAGGAGCTATATTATCAGTTACAGTAACTTGAATTGTACAAGTTGCAGACATTCCAGCACCATCGATTGCTGTATAAACAACATCATATGGAGTTTCAGAATATGGAAAAGTTACCACTCTAGATTCTCCTTCTTTTATCAATGCTCCAAATGGTGGTTTGATCGTATAAGTCAATCCATCAGGAGAACAAGTATCAGAAATCTGGGGTTCTGGCAATGTTACTGTACCAGAACAATTACCAGTCACTGCTGATACATTGATATTATTAGGACAAGTAATCACAGGTGGCTCCGTATCTCTAATTTCAATCAATTGATCTACAATTTTAGTAATCATACCATTGCAATCCCATCTCCATGCTGTCCATGTTCTTGTAATTTTTATTACTCCGTTTATAGTTCTCTTATCATCTTCGAATGTAAGTGCCGTATTGCATAATTGACCAAAGTCTGGGTATACATACTCATTATTGTAAATAGGTACTCCTGTAATTGCCAAATCAGCAACTCCATCCATATCTAGATCGTATGCATCACAATTAAGTGCTGTGTTATTCATCATCAAGAATGTATCTGGGAATATGATATCGTCCAAGTCAACTTTCTCAACGAACATTCTCATCTTGCATACTTCTGACTTATTGCCTTGATTATCAGTTGCTTGATACTCTCTGTCAATAACCGCTACGAATTCATCAGCGCCAGGGTCATTACAACTTAATGTAGTAAGTGAATCTTTGAGTAATATAACACTTGCAATTGTGCCACAGTTATCTTCAGCAAAAGGCCCTCCATATTCATCAATTTTATTACAAGAAACCGTAACATCCTGACAAACAATTGTAGGGTTAATCTTATCTTCTACGAGTATCGCACTCCAACAAGAGTTTCCACTACACGCATCAATAATCTTAGCCGTAACAGTAGTACCTATATGTGCTGCAGTAAGGGTAGCATTTGGGATGACCTCTCCTGATTGTGTTGTTAACATCACATTATAAGCTTGCCCTGTACTGATAGGACTAGTAAGTATTAGATTTGGTGTGACTGGTATTTCACAATCTCCATCAAGCGATAAGTTTATATTTCCTAAGCAAGACATCGCTCCTGAGCTAGTTCCGATTCCAATTGTGTAACTGGCTGGTGCATAACATCCATCATCCGGAACAACAGAAAGTTGATAATTAGCATTTAGAGCCGCAGCATCCCAATTTATTTCTACACAAGAAGAATTTGCATTTGTAGATGTAATCGTGACTCCTAATCCTGCATCCTGACTCCACATATAAATAACATTAGGATCTGGATTGATAACACAGTATTGTTCAGTTCCACCATTACATAATGCAAGATCTCCACTGATATAAATATCTGGATAAGTTTCTGCAATTACATTAAAAGTCTCAACCTCATCATCATCACTTCTTACAACTAATTGAGCTGCATCACCGTCTTCTCTGATCATAGAGATTGTATACATACTCATTCCATTATCCGGAATAATTTCCATTTCGGTAAGAAGTACATCATCACCAGTAGGTTGAGGAATCAAAGCTCCGTCACCTGGTTCTGGACTATCTACACTATAGTAATTATTCTGATCAGCAACATACCATTCATCTCCAGAAGGTCCTGTGATCTTAAATACATCTTCATATTGTCCATCATAAGAATTCGTAGCATTTGCTATACATTCTGAGCTTTCGATATTTGAACTTATAACAACAATTCGTGCAGGATCATGATCATCTTCATCTATATCCTTAGAAGCATCAATCATATTGTCCGTGTCTGAATCTGGAACACCACCATTGTCGTTATTATTCAATTCATCTGGTGTAGAGTCAATATCTTTTGATCCTATATCATTGTTGTTTGCATCTTTCACACCTACTATCTCAGCATAATTGACAATAGCACGAGGTGTGACATCACCTTTCACTCTAACAGCAATACTAGTATTAACTTTATTTCCTTTTGTCAATGGATTCTCTAGAACAAGGGTTCTCTTAATTATTCCATTTCCATTATCTGTCCAGTTATCATCTACAAGTGTTAGATATTCTGGGAGATAATCAACAATATCAACCTTATAAGCTGGTACTGATCCTTGATTAATTACTTCAATATTAAAAATCACTTCTTCACCAGCTTTCACTTTTGACTTTAGAGCCGTCTTCATTAACGCAAGATCTAAATATTGCGTTTTAATCACAACAGGATCATGATCATCTTCATCATTTACTCCATGATCATCAATCATGTTATCAGATGAAGTATAGATTTCTCCACCGTTATCATTGTAATTCAGATTATCAGGTGTACTATCAAAATCAAATGACCCTGGATGGTTGATTGGACTAGACTCCATAATCTCAATATAATCAACGACTTCGTCTAGAATGTTAAATTGATCTACATTAAAATATATACAGTAATCTCTTGACTCACCTGCTGCAAGAATATTTTCTTCTTTGAAGATTACATAATCATTTTCTACATCCCAATCAGGATTGAGGTCTTGATTAAATTTCAGTTCTTTTGGGAAATAGTTAGCTAATTTTATAAAATCAGCATCTGTATTCCCTTGGTTGTATAGTTCTATATCAAATTTCACTACATCATTTCCGTAGTAATATTTATCATCAGCAAGTTTGATCCTTACAGCAAGGTCAAAAATAACTGGCATTGCAGGGTCATGATCGTCTTCATCAATATCTCCTGAATCATTAATTTGATCATCGGTACTTGTGAATGGCTCTCCTCCGTTGTCGTTCAATTCAATAGCATCTGGTGTACTATCTACATCGTGGGCTTGTTCTCCTACGAGATTTAGAGCTTCACTAATTTCGGCAACATTGGCATAGTTAGCAGCTTGGGAACTATTAACTAAAAGCTTAAGTGTTCTTGAGACGTTGGTTCCTGGGAGGATTTTTTGTGTGATCTTAGTAGTTAAAAAACTGCCCACTATTTCCCACCCTGGATTAGCATCTTCATCAAATGTATATCCATCAGGTAAGTAATCAGTAATCGTAACTGATGAAGCTGATACACCTCCTTGGTTATATATTGTAACCATAAAGATCAGTTCTTGGCCTATTACAGCATATTTATTTCCTATGATTTCCTTCTTTAATGCTAAATCAAATCCAGAAGGAGAACCAAGAGCAATATCAAAACTATGATTTGTTTCAGTTGTATTTACTTCTATGAATGAAGTTTCTAAACACGATACTTCATCATAATAAGCATCACAATCGATCATATCATCTTCTCCATTTCCTGCATCGGCTGTGCAAATCGTGTATTCATTATTTGCGTAAGTATACAGACCGGTGTTCTCATCATAAATAGAATTATCCAATTCTACATAATATGTAGTATTTGGATATACACCGTCTAAAGTTCCATTCAAGTCACTATCTACATTGCTATTGTTAAACGCATATACTCCTTGATTATTCGTTACTGTGGTTCCTACTAAGTTACATTCACTATCATATAGATTAAGAGTAATACCTCCGATGCCATTTTCATTGGCATCTTGAAGTCCGTTTCCATTTTCATCATTCCACACATAGTTCCCTATTTCTACTGTCTGAACAGAACATTTAGCAATGATGTCACCGAAACCTGTAGCTTTTCCAAATACAGGATATATAGCATGAGAATACAGTTCAATAGCGCCTGTCTTAGCACCATCCTCAGTACTGTATCTATGTAATCCACCTGAATACGAATCCATAAGCGGGTCATATACTGCAGCTATAACTTCTGAAGATCCTGGTAAAACAAAAACAGAACCTAATGCTGTTTCATTATGGTAAGTTGGATTTGTTGGCCAATTATCAAATCCAAAGAATTCTCCACCACCGGGTCCATCACCATTATCAATTCCTTTACCAGGTCTACCAGCTATGACTCCATTATTCTCTAATTCCCATTCTTGAGTATTAGGATTAAATGCAACCATTAATATATCTGGAAACTGCTGGTCTAATCTGTTGGTAGATTCCTTACAGTATCTATGGCCAATTCTATCAGAAAAAGAAATGATCATTTCTCCTCTAGAGTTAAAATCTATATCGGTAAACCAATGACTAACTGTTAAACTAGCAGGTTTTTCATCCTGCCAAAAACCTTTAAGGTAGTTAGTTCTGAATATTTCATTTATATCTCCTGTTGTTGGGTCTAATGTCATAACAACAGCCAAACTTTTTGTTTTATCTGCGGATACAGAACCTGTTACAGTTCCTCCTACGTAAAGTAAATCATCTTGCCATTCTAATGCAAATATTTTATACTCTTCTGCAGCATCTATACCTATTGGTCTAGGCATCTCGAAAACTTTAGTTGCCTCAATGCTAGGGTCACTAATCTTGATAGCCACTACTAAATTCCCATCCAATACTGGAGTATAAAGCGTTTTAGAATCTGGTGAAATTACAAGATTACCCAATCCTACTCTTCCTACTTGATTCCCATATGAACAATCATGCACATCTGTAACGGTAAGTCCAGCAAGAGATTGAGGAATGACATCATTCACATCTACAAATCGAGTAGTCTTCTTTTCTCCTTCTAGTTCTGTCTTTAATATAGCATAAGGACCATACTTTAGACCAGCATATTGTTTTACAAAAGCCGTACTATAAAGATTTTGATTAATTACATCTTGAGCTAATCCCCACACAGAACCTGTCTCGCTAGCTGTTGTAAGTGCCGTGACTGATGAAGCAGCTTGAAATTGATGCTCTGTCGATATGATAGTAGCAAAATCAGGATGCTCGTCTATCTCTCCCTGTACAAAGCAAGTTAATAGTAACTCTGGATTCGATCCACAAGAAGAATTCTCCCGAGTAAGTCCAAAATCAATATCACAAGAAGGAGCGTCTACAAATTGTACAGATGAATTATTGTCTTCACCTTGGAAACTTGAATAGTATCCATTACTACTTTGAAATTCAAGTCGATATGCTATATCATTTGAAAGATTAGGAATTGAATAAGTTCCATCGATATCAGATATTACTGATCCTACAGAATTTCCATCAACATCATATGCTGTAACTAGTACATTACCCAATCCAGCGTCAGTATCACTAAAAATACCATCATTGAATGTGTCTTCAAATACTGTCCCACTTATTGTGTTGGATTCTGGAGTGCACTGACTCCAAGATTGTACATTGGTTGCCATGACCATCATCCATATAAATATGGTGGTGCGGCTGAATGTAAAGATTGCACGATTTTGTGCGAATGTAAGTTTTCTCATTTTTGACCCTAGTTAAACATTACAAATATTAATTAGATTAATTTTCGTTCTGCTTATCAGTCTAGGTTGGTATTCTTATCATTTGAGAGGTAAGACTCTCATTTGCAATAGATTATTAAAATTCCGATTTGTAAATTTCCAATAATTACATATTACACATTATGCAAATATATAAAATGTTTACTAAGTAGGTAATACATATTACGTTTTATTTTAATTTGTTATACTAATTTGTTGCAAGCGCTCCGTTTTTACTGACAAATCGATGATTTTAGGTGAAATCTTAACATATGCAGATTTTTCTCTTTGAAATAGAGCTTGGGGGTTGAGTAATTGTTTAATAACCTAAGTTCGATTATTCTAACTCATACAAAAGTTTGATATACAATTGATTAAAAAACTACTTCCGCGGTTTTTTAGCGATACATGTACGATTTTCATAGAGAATCACCATATACTGCGTTAGATTGGCTAGGTGTAGCTCGCTACACTGCGACAATCTG
>OJIO01000807.1_pt1 | contig 17016 bp, 14 predicted proteins | sample 1595621 | NCBI WGS metagenome assembly OJIO01 (sample SAMN05416776, study PRJEB24817) | seawater metagenome | isolation source: Sea water | place: Canada:Atlantic | collected 2013-07
ATATATAAGTAATATATTAGGTTTGGTATTTGCCATAATTTTAAATTTTAAAAACAGATTTTGAATTTTCGGTTGTCACTTTAGCTATATCTTGTTGAGACATATTATATATGTCTGATAACTTTTCTAACACCTTTATTATATATGAACTTTCGTTTCGCTTACCTCTATAGGGAACGGGAGACAAATATGGGGCATCGGTTTCTAAAACTATGTGTTTTAAATCGATTTGATTTAAAAACTTGTCAACCTTTCCATTTTTAAAAGTAACCACTCCTCCTATACCTAATTTCATATTGTAGGATATAGCCTGATGTGCTTGTTCTATAGTTCCTGTAAAGCAATGAAATATACCAAACAAATCATCCCCTTTTTCTTGCTCTAATACTTCGAAAACCTGGTCAAAGGCATCTCTGCAATGAATAACGATAGGTAGTTTATACTTTTTGGCTAACCTAATTTGAAAAACAAAGGCTTCCCTTTGTATTGCCAAGGTGCTGGTGTCCCAATACAAATCAATCCCAATCTCGCCAATGGCAACAAAACTTCGTCTTTCAAGCTCTTTTACTACAAAGGCTAATTCTTCTTTGTAATTTTCCTTAACAGAGGTAGGGTGTAATCCCATCATTAAATGCACACACTCTGGATAGGATGCTTCTAAATCATACATTGCTTTTGCATAGCTTGAATCTATAGCAGGAATAAAAAACCTTGAAACTCCGCTATGCTTCGCTTGTTGCATCACAGTGTCTCTATCCAAATCAAAAGCCTCGCTGTATAAGTGCGTATGTGTATCTGTTAACATGATTGCAAAGCTAGCTATTTTGTTTGCTATATTTGTTAAAAAAATACCGTGCAGTTAAGAAATTTATTAGAGGGCAAAGATTTTCAAAGAATTGTATTGCGTAAAATGACTACTGGCCATTATACCTGCAAGGTTAAACTAAATACAAAAAGCGGTATTTTTATTATAGACACAGGAGCCTCCTCTAGCTGTATTGCCTTTGAATATGTGGCGTATTTCAACCTCATTCAAGAAGAAAGTGATGTAATTGCAGCCGGCGCTGGAGACTCAAACATGAAAACAGCACTTGCCCCAAACAACATTTTAGAATTAAAAAATCACATTTCAAAAAACATGCCCTTTGTATTATTTGATTTATCACATGTTAAAAAAGCAATCTCTATGGTAGACCCTACAATAGTTCACGGCATTTTAGGGGCAGATTATTTAAAAAAACACAGCGCAGTTATAGACTACGGCCGTAATTGCATGTATCTTAAATAACTTGGCTTGAATTGTTGTATCAATATCTTACTATAAAAAAAGGCCCATACAGTGTATGAGCCTTTTTTATGAAGACTATTTTATATTAAAGCTCTAAGGCTTTTTTAACATCTGAGTGCATCAATAACTCTGTTGGGTTTTCAAGGGCCTCTTTAACAGCTACCAAGAAACCTACAGATTCTTTACCATCTATAATACGGTGGTCATAACTAAGTGCTACAAACATAATAGGAGCAATAACAACAGCTCCGTCTTTAACCACAGGACGCTCTACAATATTATGCATTCCTAAAATACCAGATTGCGGAGGGTTAATAATAGGTGTAGAAAGCATGCTTCCAAAAACACCTCCATTAGAAATGGTAAATGTTCCGCCTGTCATTTCATCTACGGTAATTTGTCCATCACGAGCACGAATTGCCAATCTTTTCACTTCAGCCTCAACACCTCTAAAGGTTAAATCTTCTGCGTTTCTTATCACTGGCACCATCAGCCCTTTTGGACCAGATACGGCTATAGAGATATCTTTATAATCATACGTAAGCATTTCCTTTCCATCAATCATACTGTTTACCGATGGATATAACTCTAAGGCACGAACCACTGCAAGTGTAAAGAAGGACATAAACCCAAGACCCACTCCGTGTTTTGCTTTAAAGGTTTCTTTGTACTCTTTTCTAAGGGCAAATATTGGCCCCATATCAACCTCATTAAAGGTGGTTAACATTGCCGTTGTATTTTTAGCCTCTACCAAACGTTCTGCTACTTTTCTGCGCAACATAGAAAGTTTTGTTCTAGACTCACCTCTAACTTTAGAACCAACAGATCCCATAGATGGAACTGCATTAAGAGCATCATGCTTTGTAATACGGCCATCTCTTCCCGTACCAGAAACACTTGTGGATGCAATTGATTTTTCATCCAAAATCTTTTTTGCTGCAGGAGAAGGAGTTCCTGTTGCGTATGACTCTTTTGTGGCCGGTGGTGTTTGTATTGCAGCAGCTTTTGCTGGCTGTTTCTCTGCATTTGGAGTATCTGTATTTGCTGAAGTAACTTCTGGCTTGGCAGCAGTTGTGTCAATTAAACAAACTACAGCTCCAACGGCAACAGCATCACCTTCTTCTGCTTTTAATGTAATAATACCACTTGCCTCTGCTGGAAGTTCTAGTGTTGCCTTATCACTATCAACCTCAGCAATTGCTTGATCTTTCTCTACATAATCTCCGTCTTGAACTAGCCATTCAGCTATTTCTACTTCGGTAATAGATTCTCCCGGTGAAGGAACTTTCATTTCTAACATAGTATGTCTGTTATGGTTTCGACTCGCGCCAAAATTTTAATACTTAATTCTGTTTTAATATACTCAAAGTTCAGAAAAATTAATACTAATTAATTCTGAGCAGTGGCTTATTTTTTTTGTGTTTGAAAAACACTGTCAATTACTTCTTTATGTCTTGCCTTAGAGCGTGTACTACTTCCTGCTGCAGGAGAGCTATACACTCTTCTTGATGCAAGGCGCAGCGGTACGCTATCAAAATTCATTAACATGAATCCCCAAGCGCCCATGTTTTTTGGCTCTTCTTGTGCCCAAACATATTCTTTGGCATTAGTATATGTGGCAATGATAGCCTCCAATTGCTGTGTTGGCAATGGAAACAACTGCTCTATGCGCACTATGGCTACATCTTCTCTTTTTTCTTGTGTTCTTCGCTCTAGAAGGTCATAGTAAAACTTACCTGTACAAAATACCACAGAAGTAACATTTTTTTTAGCTACCTGCAGATCATCAATAACTTCCTGGAAACTTCCTAAGGACAATTCTTCTTTTGTGGATACAACTAGAGGATGACGCAATAAGCTCTTTGGTGTAAATACAATCAGTGGTTTTCTGAAATTCCATTTCATTTGCCTGCGTAACAGGTGAAAAAAGTTTGCAGGCGTTGTAACATCTGCCAAAATTAAATTATCACGAGAGCATAGTTGCAGATAACGCTCCATACGTGCACTAGAGTGCTCGGAGCCTTGGGCTTCATATCCATGAGGCAACAACATCACAAGGCCATTTTGTGTTTTCCACTTACTCTCTGCTGCAGATATGTATTGATCCAACATAATTTGCGCTCCGTTTGAGAAGTCTCCAAATTGGGCTTCCCAAATGGTTAATGTTTTAGGGCTTGCCATAGCATACCCATAATCAAACCCTACAACAGCATACTCAGAGAGCAGTGAGTTGTAGATATGCATCTTTCCTGGTACATCAAGAGTGTTATGAAGATTGATACGCTCCCCTTCTTCTTCTGTTTTTATAACTGCATGCCTGTGAGAAAACGTACCACGCTCAACATCTTGACCAGAGATTCTAACATCAAATCCTTCTTCCATTAAAGAAGCATATGCCAACAGTTCTCCCATTGCCCAGTCTAGGGTGTTACGCTCATTGTATTGTTTATGTCTATCTGCAATAATGCGCTCTATTTTACGCATAAACTTTTTATCTGCGGGTAATTTTGTGATCCCGTCAGCTAGTTTATCTAAGTTTTTTAAAGCAAATGTTGTGTCTATAGGAGTTAAAATAGCTTCTTCTCTTCCTAGGGTATATCCTTTCCAGTCATCAGCTAGTATTTTAGTGATAACCGTTTTGTCTTTTTTTCGAGACGCTTGTAAATCATCTTCGAGCTCTTCTTTGTATTGTAGCTCTAACTGTTTTACATACCCTGCATCTATGCTGTTTTCTTGAAGTAGTTTTGCGGCGTAAATATCTCTGGGGTTTTGATGCTTTGCAATTGCTTTATACAATTTAGGTTGCGTAAAACGAGGCTCATCACCCTCATTGTGGCCATACTTTCTGTACCCCAAAATATCTAGAAATACATCACGGCCAAATTGCAGCCTAAAATCTAGTGCAAAACTAAAGGCATGACACACCGCCTCAACATCATCTGCATTTACATGCAATACCGGAGACAAGGTTACTTTTGCAATATCTGTACAATAAGTTGAGGAACGTGCGTCTAAATAGTTTGTAGTAAAACCAACTTGATTGTTTGCAACAATATGTATGGTCCCTCCTGTTTTATATCCATCGAGTTGCGCCATTTGAATAAACTCATACACAACACCCTGGCCGGCTACTGCGGCATCACCATGAATTAAAATAGGCAATATTTTGGAAGCATCTCCACCTAATTTTGTGTCTATTTTGGCTCTAGAAATACCACCAACCACAGCATTTACTGCTTCCAGGTGAGATGGGTTTGGGGCCAAGTCCATACGTACCTGTTTACCTCCATCAGTTTTTCTAAAACTTGTCCAGCCCATGTGATACTTCACATCGCCATCAAATAGTTCTGCCTCATCGTACTCTTTAGAGTCAAACTCACTAAATATATCCTCTGGAGATTTTCCGAAGATATTCGTCAAGACATTAAGGCGGCCTCTGTGAGCCATTCCTACCACAAATTGTTCTACACCTTTTTCTGCTCCTCTTTCAATTAAAGTGTCTAGTCCAGGAATAAGCGCATCTACTCCCTCGATAGAAAAACGCTTTTGGCCTACATATTTAGAATGCAGGAAGGTTTCAAAAGAAAGTGTTTGATTTAATTTCTTTAATATGTGTTTTTGTTGCTCAGTAGAATAGGTAGGGCTATTGTCATTGGTGTTGATCCAATTTTGTATCCATTTAATTTCTTCTGGATTGCGTATGTACATATACTCAACACCAATGGAATTACAATAAATAGCCTCCAAATGGCTTACAATTACTGCCAGGGTTGTTTTACCAAGACCAATAATTGAGCCTGCTTCAAATTCTGTTTGAAGGTCTGATTGCTGCAGGCCAAAATTTTCAAGCGCTAATGTGGGTTGGTATTTTCTTCTTTCTCTAACTGGGTTTGTTTTGGTGAACAAATGCCCGCGTGTTCTATAACCATCAATGAGTTTTATAACCTTAAACTCATTTAATACATTTTGGGGAACAGAATCTGCACCTGTAATACCAAGCCCTTCTGTAACACTGCCACTTTCTATACCAAAGTCAAAACCTTGAAAAAAAGCACGCCAACTAGGCTCCACAATATCTGGAGTTTTTAAGTACGTAGCGTATAGTTCCGAAATTTGCTCGGGATGAATTGCATTTAGAAAAGAATATTTATCCATAATTGGGATACTGCGATGTTTTAAAACAAGGCAAAAATACAACAAATACCTAAAAATACATCTTTGGAAATCGTATATTTATGGCACTAATTATCATAAACGATCTCTAATGAATACCCTTCAAAAAATAACAAGTAATTTTAGCTTTATAATGCTCGTATTTTGCTTTTGTTTTTCTTGGACCCAAGCACAAGAAAACGCGGCAGCACCCACTGATAAATTCTGGGATAATGTGAGTTTTGGCGGGGGTATTGGCGGCAGTTTGGGTAGTGGATACTCCAACCTATACATTACGCCAAGTGCTATATACAACTTCAACAAAAAGCTAAGTGTTGGCCCTGCATTGCAATATAGTTACCAAAGTGGAAATGGTTTTTCATCTAGTTTATATGGAGCAAGTATTATCACCCTTGTAAACCCCATAGAGGCGGTACAGTTTTCTGCGGAAATAGAGCAGGTTTTAGTCAATCAAAAGCAGGATTTTAACACCACTAGCCTTGCCAATAGTTTTTGGAATACGGCACTATTTTTAGGAGCTGGTTATAGAGCAGCAAATGTTACTGTTGGTTTTAGATACAACCTGTTGTATCAAAAAAAAGAGGCCATTTACGCAAGCCCTTGGATTCCTTTTGTAAGAATTTTTATATAGAGAAAACCTAGACGTTTCTGTTCATTAAAAAATCAGCAAAACTCTTTAGAGTGTCTTTGTGTTGTTGTGAAATTTTAATGTCTTGTAATAAAGAAATTGAAGTGTTGGTGTACCTTGCTATTTCATCTTCGGTAGCTTTTGCGGCTCCTGAGCTGATAAATATTTCTTTTACAGCTGTTATTTTATCGGAAGGGTCTTTAGGCATCGTTCCAAATAAGAAAGAAAGTGTTTTAACCTCAGAAGGGGTGCTTTTTTGTAAGGCCGTTAAGTAAAGAAATGTTTTTTTATTGGCTATAATATCTCCTCCCACTTGTTTGCCAAAAGTCAAGGGGTTTCCAAAGGCGTCAAGGTAGTCATCCTGTAATTGAAATGCGATGCCTAAGTTTTTCCCAAAGGCATATATTTTTTCTTGGCAAGACTGTGAAGCTTCTGCAATAATAGCTCCCATTTGTAGAGAAGCGCCAATAAGCACGGCTGTTTTATATTCAATCATTTTAATATACTCATAAATGGTAACATCGTTTCTTGTTTCAAAATCAACATCATATTGCTGGCCTTCACAAACCTCTAAAGCGGTTTTACTAAACAAAACTGCCAATTGCATAAATACCTTTGGCTCATAGGTTTCAAAAAGCTGATAGGCTAAAATTAGCATGGCATCGCCAGATAAAATACCTGTATTGACATCCCATTTCTCGTGGACCGTTTGGTGGCCTCTTCTAAGTGGAGCATTGTCCATGATATCATCATGAACTAGAGAGAAATTATGAAACATTTCTACGGCAAGAGAAGCATCTAGGGCCTGTTTGTAATTTCCTGCAAAAAAATCTGCACTCATTAGAGTTAACACCGGGCGAAGGCGTTTCCCTCCTAGAGTGAGTATATATTTTATGGGCTCATACAATGATGCGGGCTCTTTTAGGGTAACCTTATGCTCTAAATGTGCAACTAGTGCGTCACTGTATTTTGAAATATCCATCCTTTAAAATTTCCTCAAAAATAAGGATTAACTAGATATTAAAAGGAGATGTTCACAATCTTTTATGACTTGGATTTAACAAAAGATAACCCATCACAAAAGAAAAGATTGGTAGATGTTAAAAAAAGATTAAACGTTGGAAACTTTTTTTGTCTCTAAAGTTTCCTTGTATATTTGCCATCGCATTATGAAAAAAAATATCATCCTAAAGGCAACAGAACTCTTCATGAAACTTGGTTTCAAGAGTGTGACCATGGATGACATTGCCAAAGAAATGGGTATTTCTAAAAAAACCATTTACAGCCATTTCAGCAATAAAGAAACAGTTGTAGCGGTGGTTACAGATCATGTATTTGAAATAGTGTGCGAAGATATTGATGCCATTTGTGATTTAGGACAAAACCCGATTGAGGAATTATACGCCATTAAAAAAAGAGTGATGCAATACATGCAAAAAGAAAAAGCATCTCCCTGGTACCAACTTCAAAAGTACTACCCTACTATTTATGATAGTATAAAAAAACGCCAATTTGGATATATGCAACAATGTGTTGTTAAAAACCTCAACACAGGTTTAGACCAGGATTTATATCGTAAAAATATAGAAGTGCAATTTGTAGCTAGAATATATTTTAACGGAATTACTGGCATTAAAGAAGAATCGTTATTTCCTCACACCATGTATGAGGGAGAAACACTTTATGAAATGTACCTAGAATATCACCTTCGTGGGATTGTTACCCCAAAGGGAAGAAACATATTAAACCAATTGATACAATCAAACCAAGACTAATGAAAAAATACGTCATTATAGTATGTGCCTTAGTAAGCCTACAGGGATATGGCCAAGACAAATCCTACTCTTTTTCTTTACAACAGGCAATCTCATTTGCAATTGATAGTAGTTATGCAACCATCAATTCTAGAAGAGAGATCTCTAAGGTGTTAAAAAGAAAATGGGAAGCCACAGCAATGGGACTGCCACAAATAGATGCTAATTTTTCTTACCAAAATAACCTAAGCCAACAAGTTTCATTACTGCCTGCTGCAGCCTTTGACAACACTACCAGTGTGATAAATACAGTTGAGGAGTTTTTTGGCATACAAGCCACTGGCACACCCATTGCACCTCAAGGCTTTGTTCCTATCGTTTTCGGGACAAAACAAAATTTAGTAGCCTCTGCCACCCTTACCCAACTTATTTTTGACGGAAGCTACTTGTATGCGCTTGAAGGTGTAAAATCGCTCCTTAGTTTTAATGAAAATCTAAACGAAAAAACAAACCTAGAGGTAAGAAAACAAGTTATCGAGGCCTATGCAAATGTGCTAGTGGCAGATGCGTTTATAGCAATTACAAAAAACAACATTGCTAATTTAGAAAAAAACCTCTTTGAGGCAACAAAGGTTTATGAAAACGGTCTTATAGAACAACAAGCTGTACAGCAGTTAGAAATTACGCTATTGGATGAGAAAACACAATTAAGTAATGCTCAAAGGTCTTTTAATATTGCAAAACAATTATTAAACCTAACCTTAGGTATTAGTGTAGATAAAAATGTGGTGTTAACCAACACCCTTGAAGGGCTCACCTCTGATAACATTTCTTTGGCTCTTTTTGACAACACCTTGGAAATCGAAAAAAATCTTGACTATAAACTTGCAGAAAATCTTACCAACCAGCGCGTGATAGAGTTAAAACTTGAACAAAGCCAAGGCATGCCATCTTTAAATGGTTTTATCAATTATGGGAGTACAGGCTTTGGAAATCAGTTTGATTTTTTCAGTAGTGATCAAAATTGGTATCAATCATCTGCTTTTGGAATAACTTTAAATGTTCCTGTTTTATCTAGTGGCCTTAGAAATGCTAGAAACCAGCAAGCAAAAATAGCCCTAGACCAAGCAAAAACAGATTTTGATCAAACAATCCAACGTGTAAAACTAGACTTTGAAAGAGCAAAAAGCAACTATCAGTACAGTCTAGAACGTTATCAAAACACTGAAAAGAACCTTGTCTTGGCCAGAAGTATTGAACATAAAAACCAGGTAAAGTTTAAAGAAGGTTTGGCAACAAGTTTTGATTTAAGACAAGCTCAAAGCCAATTATTTAGGGTGCAACAACAACACTTAAATGCTATGGTTGAGATTATAAATGCCAAAGCTGAAATGGAGACGGTTTTAAATACCCCAAATTTAAGGATGTCTGTAGAAGACATAAAAAACAAATACTAAGATCAAAGAACAATACAACCAATTATGAGAAAAATAATCACACTACTAACCATCACGGTTTTGCTAACTAGCTGCGCAGACAAAAAACAAGAAACAACCCAAGAGGTAATAGCCTCTGAAAACGCAGAAGCAATTCAAAAAAGACGTGACAAGGTTGTACTACAACAACAAGAAATAAATACGCAAATAAAATCATTAGATAAGGCCCTGGCAGCATTAAATCCAGAAAAAAACATGCCTTTAATAACTTCTTTTACAGCTAGTAAGGCGGTTTTCAAGCATTATGTTGAATTGCAAGCAAGTGTAGAAACAGATCAAAATATTCTAATCACCCCAGAAATGGGTGGTATCTTAAAGAAAGTACATGTAACAAAAGGCCAACGCGTAAAAAAAGGACAGCTTCTTGCCACTATAGATGATGGTGGCATGAGCCAATCATTGGCACAAATGCAGGTGCAGTTAGTACTTGCCAAAACAACTTTTGAGAGACAGGAGCGCCTATGGAGTCAAAACATTGGTAGCGAAATACAATACCTTCAAGCAAAAACAGCTTATGATGGACAAGTAAAAGCAGTTAACTCTATGCAACAACAAGTTGCCAAAGCAAGTATTAAGGCTCCTTTTTCTGGTACTATTGATGATATTATTACAGAGAAAGGAAATGTGGTAGCCCCAGGACTAACAGCAATACTTAGAATTGTGAGTTTAGAGAATATGTATGTGAAGGCTGATGTTCCAGAGACATATATAACCAGTGTTATAGTAGGAAAACAAGTTGAGGTTTCCTTTCCTGTACTTGGAGAAACCCTAGAGACAACTATAAGCCAAACAGGAAGTTTTATAAATCCTAATAACAGAACATTTAAAGCTGAAATCGAGGTAGAAAATAAGAAAAACAATATCAAGCCAAACTTAACTGCACGATTAAAAATTAACGACTACACAAACAAAAATGCTATTGTGATACCACAAAGTATTATTTCTGAAAATGCACAAGGAGAACAATATATCTATATTCTAAAACAAATAAATCAAGACAAAGCGGTGGCTAGTCGTGTGATTATTGAAACAGGAAAAAAACAAGGAAATAGCATCGAGGTCTTGTCTGGCCTTGAAGGCGGAGATCAAATTATTGAAGAGGGAGCTCGTAGTGTAAAAGACGGGCAATCTGTAAAAATCATCACCTACTAATTTGTAATAACTATGGTAAAGCAGAAAAAAAATACCGAGAAAGAGTTTAAACTTTCATCTTGGGCCATTAATAACAAAACAACCATTTATATGGCAATGTTATTGGTGCTGTTTTTAGGAGGAAGTGCATACAATAACATGCCACGCGAAAACTTTCCAGAAATTAGAGAAACAAAAATTTACATTAGCTCTGTGTATCCTGGAAATACCGCAGAAGACATTGAAAAACTTATCACAGACCCACTAGAGGATAAATTAAAAACAGTAAGCAATGTGGTAGAAATAACCTCCACCTCTCAAGAAGACTACTCTATGGTAATAGTTGAGTTTGATGAAGGTATTTCTGTAGACCAAGCCAAGCAAAAAGTTAAAGACGAGATAGACACACAAACCTCCAATGAGGATTGGCCTACCTTTAATGGTGCAAAAGTAGAACCTACTATTTTTGAACTCAGTATGAGCGAAGAAATGCCCATTCTCAACATTAATATTTCGGGTGATTATCCAGTAGAAAAATTAAAAGAATTTGCAGAATACCTGCAAGATGAAATTGAAAATCTAGAAGAAATAAAACAAGTTGATATTCGTGGAGCTCAAGAAAAAGAAGTAGAAGTTGCTGTAGATATCTATAAAATGATGGCCTCTTCTGTTAGCTTTAGAGATATTCAAGGTGCTATCTCTAATGGGAACACTACAATGTCTGCAGGTAATTTTAAAACCCTTGGACAGCGCAGAACTATCAGGATTTTAGGCGAAATAGAAAACCCCAAAGAATTAGAAAATTTTGTTGTAAAGTCAGAAAATGGAGACATAGTCTATCTAAAAGATGTGGCCACTGTAAGTTTTAAGGAGAAAGACAGAACTACCTTTGCCAGAGAATACGGCAACCAAGTGGTGATGCTAGATGTTAAGAAAAGATCTGGAAAAAACATGGTTGCTGCCGCAGAAAAAATAGAAAGTATTGTTGCCCAAACACAGGCCAATGTATTTCCTTCAAACTTGCAGGTAAATATTACCAATGACCAATCATCAAAAACAATTGGACAGGTAGATGATTTGGTAAACAACATCATTTTCGGAATCATCTTGGTGGTAACGGTATTGATGTTTTTCCTTGGTTTTAAAAATGCGCTGTTTGTTGGTTTTGCAATACCCATGTCTATGTTTATGTCATTAATGATATTGGGTTGGATGGGATACACATTAAACACCATGATTCTTTTTGGACTAATAATGGGCCTTGGAATGTTGGTTGATAATGGTATTGTAGTTGTAGAGAACGTTTACCGATTAATGGACGAGGAAGGACTTAGCCGCATAGATGCCGCCAAAAAAGGAATTGGAGAAATTGCATTTCCAATTATTATATCTACAGCAACTACCGTAGCTGCATTTATACCCCTAGGGCTATGGCCAGGGCTAATGGGGCAATTTATGATCTATTTCCCAATCACGCTATCTGTGGTGTTAGGATCCTCTTTATTCGTTGCCATATTTTTTAATTCGGTGCTGGTGTCTCAATTTATGTCTACCCAGGACAAAGACATGCCTTTAAAAAACATCATTGCCATTTCAGCAATTATGATAGGTATTGGAGCATTTATTATGGCATTTGGAGGCGCTTACAGCGGTCTTGGAAGCCTAATGATATTCACTGCCATTATGTTGTGGGTGTACCGTTTAATACTCCGTAAACTTGCAAATACATTTCAAACCAAAGTACTTACTAGGTTAGAGAATTGGTACAAAAAAAATCTCACAACAGCCTTTAAAGGTGCAAGACCTTATCTTATTATTGGATTTACTTTTGTAATGCTATTTGGAGCTTTTGCTGCATTTGGGATTTCGGTTTCAAACCAAAGAACAAAAATTGAATTTTTTCCAGACAACACACCCAATCAAATTATTGTATACCTAGAATATCCCCAAGGAACTTCTATTGAAAAAACAAATGCCATCACAAAAGAAATTGAAAAGCGTGTATACAACACCATAAATAGTGACCAGTACACAGATGGAGGGTTTAATTATTTGGTAGAAAGTGCTGTTTCTCAAGTTGGAGAAGGTGCTGGGAATCCGCAAACAGATGGCGGCTCTACAGCAGAAATGCCCCATAGAGGAAAAATAACAGCCTCTATGAGAGAGTATAAATACCGCCGTGGAGAAGACAGTGAGGTATTGCGCAAAAAAGTACAAGAAGATTTAAAGGGAATTTATCCTGGAATTATCATCTCTGTAGAGAAAGACTCTAATGGCCCTCCGCAAGGAGCGCCAGTAAACATAGAGCTCTCTGGTAGTGATTATAATGAGCTTATCACAGCTGCCGAAAAAATGCGTGCTTTTTTAAACACCAAAAATATAGCTGCCATAGATGAGCTGAAGATAGACGTCAACAAAGACAAACCAGCAATGCAGGTTCTCATTGACAGAGAAAAAGCAGGTGAACTAGGGGTCAATGCTGGGCAAATAGGCCAGCAACTGCGTAATTCTTTATTTGGCGCCAAGGCAGGCGTGTACAAAGAAGATGGAGAAGATTATGATATTTATATTCGTTTCAACAAGGCAAGCCGCTACAACTCAAGCGCCTTGTTTAATCAATCTATAACCTTTAGAACACCCACCGGAAAACTACGTGAAATACCAGTCTCTACAGTTGCATCTCAAAAAAACAACTCTGGATTTAGTGCCATAAAGCACAAACAATCTAAAAGAATTGTAACACTGTATTCTGCATTAACTCCAGGATATACAGATGCCGGAGCCGCAGTTGCGCAGGTAAAAAATGAAATGCTAAATATAGAAGGCATCCCAGATAGCGTGAAAATTGATTACACAGGGCAACTAGAAAAACAAAATAAAGAACAGGCCTTTTTAATGGGTGCGTTTTTTAGTGGTTTGGGCTTAATTTTTCTGATATTAATTTTTCAATTCAATTCTGTCTCTAAGCCATTTATTATCATGATAGCTATATTTCTGAGCTTCATTGGTGTCTTTGGGGGTATTGTAATTTCTGGAGCTCCTTTTGTTATTATCATGACCATGATGGGTATTATATCCCTTGCCGGTATTGTTGTTAACAATGGTGTTGTGCTACTAGATTATACCCAACTGCTTATCGACAGAAAGAAAAATACGCTGGATCTTGATACAAGTCAATACCTTGAAAAAGAAGATTTACTAGATAGCATCATACAGGCAGGTAAGGCAAGATTACGTCCTGTACTGTTAACAGCAATTACTACTGTCTTAGGGCTAATCCCTCTGGCTATTGGCTTAAACATAAATTTCTTTACCTTATTTAGTGAATTTGATGCTAATATTTATATGGGAGGGGATAATGTAATTTTCTGGGGGCCTTTGGCCTGGACTGTTATATATGGTTTAATTATTGCCACATTTTTGACATTAATCATTGTACCAATCCTGTTCTATTTTGCTACTCGACTAAAAATGAAAATTGCTGTATTTGTAGCGCAAAGAAACCCAACGAAATTTCAATAAAGAGGTATTAAAAAAATCTGGGGCAATACGTTGACCTGTGTTTTTTAAAAGAAAAAGTCGCCTGTACTGCTACAGGCGACTTTGTATAATTGAAAACTATGTGTAAGAAATAAAAAACATCATTTTGGCATATGTGCCCAATACTTCTATTGGTTAATCTAAGTTCTTACACTTCGCTATAATCCAAAATTACTATGTAAATATATAGGTATGTAAGTTATAAAGCATTGTTTTAATTGCTTTTGTTGCCCATTTGGGAAAAAGGTTAAAGGTGGTGAAAAGCTGTAATAACATAAAATTTACAACCTGATTTTTAATTATTTCTTACTGTTGTTTTTAGAGATGCTATAAATACCTTAAAAAGAAGGTCGTTATCATAGAACTTATTAAATTTGCATACTTCTTTTAAGGAAGACAAAACACACACATACCCATGTACAGAACACATACCAATGGTCAACTAAGGGCCGAACACATAGGACAGGAAGTAACCCTTGCAGGTTGGGTGCAAAAAACTCGAGACAAAGGATTTATGGTTTGGGTAGATCTTCGTGATCGTTATGGTATAACTCAACTTATCTTTGATGCCCAGCGCACACAAAAAGACATGATGCAGCAAGCTCAAAATCTTGGACGTGAGTTTGTTATTCAAATCTCAGGAACTGTAATAGAACGTGAGTCTAAAAACCCCAACATGCCAACGGGGGATATAGAAATTTTAGTTTCAAAGGTTACAATTCTTAACGCCTCACTTACTCCACCTTTTACTATTGAAAACACTACAGATGGAGGAGAAGACCTGCGCATGAAATACCGCTACTTGGATATAAGAAGAAATCCAGTGCGTGAAAATCTTATCTTTAGGCATAAAGTATCTATGGCGGTGCGCAACTACTTATCTGGACAAGGATTTGTAGATGTAGAAACCCCGTATTTAATTAAATCTACTCCAGAGGGTGCACGTGATTTTGTAGTACCAAGTAGAATGAATCAAGGACAATTTTACGCATTACCTCAATCACCCCAGACATTCAAGCAACTGCTTATGGTAGGGGGCTTAGATAAATACTTCCAGATTGTAAAATGCTTTAGAGATGAAGATTTACGTGCAGACAGACAGCCAGAATTCACACAAATAGATTGTGAGATGGCTTTTGTAGAACAAGAAGACATTCTTAACACCTTTGAAGGATTAACCCGACATTTATTAAAAGAAATTAACGGAGTAAGTATTGGAGCATTTCCTAGAATGCAGTACGATGATGCAATGCGCTTGTATGGAAATGACAAACCAGACATTCGTTTTGCAATGGAGTTTGGAGAATTAAACCAAGTTGCAAAACACAAAGATTTTAACGTCTTTAACACTGCAGAATTAGTAGTTGGTATTGCCGTACCGGGAGCAAATAGCTTTACAAGAAAAGAAATAGACAAATTAATAGACTGGGTAAGACGTCCTCAAGTAGGAGCTCTTGGCATGGTATATTGCCGCTGTAATGAAGATGGTAGTTTTAAATCTTCTGTAGATAAGTTTTATGACCAAGAAGATTTGGCCAAATGGGCAGAAACCACTGGAGCAAAACCTGGAGATTTAATTTGTGTGCTCTCTGGTCAAACCAACAAAGTACGTGCGCAATTAAGTGCACTTCGTATGGAACTGGCAGAAAGATTAGGCCTTAGAAAGCCAGATGAGTTTGCACCCCTTTGGGTTGTTGATTTTCCGCTGTTAGAACTAGATGAAGAAACAGGAAACTATCATGCCATGCACCATCCCTTTACATCACCAAAACCTGGACAGATGGAGCTTCTAGAAACAAGCCCTGGAGAGGTGAAGGCAAATGCCTATGACTTAGTATTAAACGGAAATGAAATTGGTGGAGGTTCTATCCGTATTTGTGACAAGCAAACCCAAGCCACTATGTTAAAACATTTAGGCTTTAGTGAGCAAGAGGCCAAAGCACAGTTTGGATTTTTAATGGACGCCTTTGAGTATGGTGCGCCACCTCATGGAGGTATTGCTTTTGGTCTAGACAGGCTCGTTGCAATTCTTGGAGGGCAAGAAACCATTCGAGATTTTATAGCCTTTCCTAAAAACAATAGCGGTCGTGATGTAATGATTGATGCCCCTGCCCCCCTAGATGACACTCAGCTTACTGAGCTACACCTAAAACTAGACATTCAAGAATAAAAATACATGCGTATACTATTATATATTTTCTTTATTGCAGCAGTTATTTTGGCAAGCTATGGCTTTTATATTGGTGAAGAAGATCTTGCTAGATCACAACTATGCATAGGTTTGGGGGTTACTACCTTGTTCTTTATCTGGATGCCAACTTTTGTATATTACCGTTGGAAAGGTAAGGATGTAACCCAGTATATGCTCAATCAAGAAAACATCTTGAAAATGCGTAAATACACCAATAACAATACGTTATAATACCAAAAAACCGTTTACAGACTACATTTGATATTTATTTTTCCATACATTTGTTATATTATTAATGTATTATAACTAGAAAATGGAAGGAACAGTAAAATTTTTTAACGAATCTAAAGGGTTTGGTTTTATTACAAATGATGAGACTGGACAAGAAATTTTTGTACACGTCACAGGAGTTAACGGGCCATCTCTTAACGAAGGTGATAAAGTAACATATGTTGAAGAAGAAGGAAGAAAAGGAACAGTAGCGGCTCAAGTAACAGCTATATAATTCTTTTTTTAGCAAAACAAACCCCGCTTTACTAAAGCGGGGTTTGTTTGTTTTACTATTTTAGTTAAGGTTTCTTTTCTCAATAAAAAACTGCTGTAGTAAGCCAGCCGCTTCTTTGGCAAGAACCCCACCACTTATCTTTGTTTTAGGATGCAACGTAGTTTTCATTGCAATACATCCTCTTTGGGAATCAGAGGCGCCATATACTATGGTAGGTATTTGACTCCAAAATAAAGCTCCTGCACACATTTGGCAGGGCTCTATGGTTACATATAAGGCTGTCTCTTATACACATCTGACGCTGCCGACG
>OJIO01000808.1_pt1 | contig 17008 bp, 11 predicted proteins | sample 1595621 | NCBI WGS metagenome assembly OJIO01 (sample SAMN05416776, study PRJEB24817) | seawater metagenome | isolation source: Sea water | place: Canada:Atlantic | collected 2013-07
CCGTTCAAAAGATTCCATATGATTATTTCAATTTTGTGCAATTTGTTTTACACACTGAGAATAGAATGCAAATAAATGAGTAGTAATACCTCTAAGGTCGTGATTTGAGTCTTTGACAACTATTGGCTCAGGTACCTAATTATTGTGTCTGTAATTCGCTCTCCACACCGTCCGTCGCCTAAAGCATTAGTATGGGTAATTCCACCTTTATGGTTGATCAGTTGTTCTTTGATCTTATTTTCGTCAGGACCTGTAACTATATTCCATCCTTCATCAAGTGTCTCTATCCACTCAGTTTGCCTATCGATAATAATTCCTGGTACTTTATGGAAATAAGCTTCTTTGATAATTCCTCCAGAATCCGTTATAGCAAGGCTAGCGTATCTAAGTAAACTTTGTGTTTCCCAAAAACCTAGCGGTTCTATAATTATCATATTCTTACCAATCAAACTGCCCAACCCAAATTTTAGTATTGCTGCCTTTGTTCTTGGGTGCATTGGAAATATGACTTGACCATTATATTGACTGACAGCGGTTAAGATAGCTCTTAATTTAGAAGAATCTGAAGTGTTCGCATCTCGATGACAAGTCATAAAAGCATAGTCACCAATCAAATAATATTTTGACCTTAAACCCTCTTCATCTATATATTTTGTGTCCATATATAATAAATCAAGACTTATATCACCAGTCAAGTAGACATGTTTAGTGATTCCTAATTTCGTTAGATTATCTACTCCAGTTTGCGTAGGTGAAAAATATAAATCAGTGACACTATCCGTAAGTAGTTTATTTACTTCTTCAGGTATCGATTTATCCCATTCTCTTAGTCCCGCTTCCACATGGACAAGTGGGATATTTCTTTTTGCTGCAGCGATTGCAGCGGCGGCGGTTGTATTGGTATCACCATAGACGAGGATCATGTCAGGTTGCTCATCATCAATAATATCATCAAAGGCTATCAGGAAGTGGCCAATCATCTTATTATGCGGCATCGAGCCAATATCAAGATTGTATTTAGGTTGAGGAATATCCAATTCTGCGAAAAACCCTCCAGACAGATTGTGATCATAGTGCTGACCAGAATGTACGATTGTCTCTTTTATTTTTTCATTCTTGGCAAATGCTCGACTGAGAGCAGCAGCTTTGACAAATTGTGGACGAGCACCCACTACAGTAATGATGTGGTGTTGTTTACTCATTGCTATTGATTATTGGCAACATTATAAATGCAATCAAACCAAGAGCTATATTACAAAGCTGCACTGAGAAAAACATGATATTTGCAAATGAAAATGCTTCTGTTGGTGGAATAGCATACAGGATCAATGCTTCACTGATCAAGAACTGATATGTTCCCATGCCACCCGGGCTTGGAATCACTACACCTAGTGTGCCAAAAACAAAAACTACGAGCCCCGATAGAGGTGCCAAGTCAGCAGTAGGAGCAAATGAGAAAAACATTAAATAAGTCATCAAATAATAGCACATCCATATTATGACTGTATGAAAAATAAATCTACTTGGCGAGCGTAAATCTTTAATCGTCAGTATGCCTTCCCAGAATCCAAGGAGAATCTTCCATACTTTACTACCTATTTTGGTAGCCAGTATCCTCTCTCGATAGTTCCAAAGTGCTGCAAAACCAATCACTGCACCCATGATTAATATTCCAATATTTAATGGAGAAAATAATGAAGATAATTTACCTCCCATCAAATCACTATCTTGGAAATAACTTACAAAACTATCGAAAGAAAGAATTAGTGTAATACCGATTGTAATCAGTAGACAAAGCACATCTATCACCCTTGAAGTGACGATTGTACCCATCACTTTTTCAGCTACTAAACCTTCGTATTTAGCTAGTAATCCTGCCCGTACAAATTCACCTGATCTGGGAATTCCAAGATTGACGAGGTGAGTAATTAGCACCGTGCTAATTGTGTTTGCCAGCTTTGGTGTCTTACCCAAAGGTTCTATGAGCATCCTCCATCGTATCGACCGAGCAATATTGCTCCATATATAGAATCCTAATGCTATGAAGATCCAATTAAAGTCTGCTGTTCCTACATCAGCAAAGATCTTGTCTATGAGGTTGCAGTCAGAGAGTGGAGTTCCATTAATAAGACAGTCTTCAATGAATTTTGCATTGTTTTTGAGATACACAATATACAGTATACCTACCCCAATGGATAAAAACATCAAGATCTTCAATATGCTTTTGAGAGTCTTATTCATTGGATAATTAATATTGAAATGGAAGTATGTTTATCTACTTTGTTGTATTCGTTTGGGAATACTGTGTTTTTCCTTTATGTATAAATAGTAACAAGTCGTAAATGTATGATTTTTTAAAATATTGTAACTACAGATATGGTAGTTATTGCTTTTATATGTTATTCATAAATATGATCCAATTGATCAATATTTTTCATTTTATTAAAATAGATAGACTTAATTTCCATATTAAAAGAGTAATTACTTTTAATTCATTTTTTTAAAACTAATTTTGTATTTCGATTTTATAAATCTATTGGAACATAGTGATTAATAATCTTTTATAATCTTAAGTTCTTCATGGATCGCAACTAAAATAGAAATGAAAATATGAAAGTATTGTTAAAACTATCGTTTGTATTATTTGTCCCCTTAGCTTTTTTTGGGTGCAAGTCTTATATTACAGATTATAAAAGCACGACAGCCAATACTGATTTTATTCATTCTTCAATGAAAAAACTGACTGATATCATCATACATGATATTTTTTCTCCTCCAGTAGCTAGCAGAAACTATGTGTACCCCAGTATAGCGGCATATGAAGCTGGACGATGGATGGACTCAAGTTATGTGTCATTGACAGGGCAGCTAACTGATATGCCTAAGATTACTCCTCCTAAAGCTGGAGCAGACTATGCGTATGGCATTTCGGCGACTACAGCAATGATAAATACCGCTAAGCACTTTATATTTTCGGAAGATAAAATGGATGAGCATACGAAGGTCTATCTTAAATATCTTGACTCACTAAATATCGATCCAGCAATAATAAAAAGATCTATTGCGTATGGTGTTCAGGTGTCAAATGAAATAATAGCATGGTCAGATGGTGATAATTATAAGCAATCTCGATCGTTCCCAAAATTCTCTGTGACGGATGAAGAGGAAAGATGGAAACCTACACCACCAATGTATCATGAAGGCATTGAACCACATTGGAAGGATATAAGACCGTTTGTTATAGAATCACCAGATCAATTTACACCGGAAGTACCTACTGAGTTTTCTATGGATAAGAATAGTACATTCTATAAAGAGCTTATGGAAGTATATGATGTAGTCAATAATCTGAATGAAGAAGAAAGAGAAATAGCTAGTTTTTGGGATTGTAACCCTTATGTGATGAATGTGACAGGACACGTAATGCATGCAAGTAAAAAGATTACTCCTGGTGGGCACTGGGTAGGAATTACAAAAATAGCTTGTGAAAAGTCTAAGGCTTCATTTATGAAAACTTTGGAATCCTATACTGTTACATCTATAGCATTGGCAGATGGTTTTATTTCTTGTTGGGATGAAAAATATAGATCAAATCTTATCAGGCCAGAAACAGTAATCAATGAACATATTGATAAAGATTGGTTGCCAACTCTTCAGACACCTCCATTTCCAGAATATACGAGCGGTCATAGCGTGATATCAACAGCTGCAGCTACTGTTCTTACCTCAGTATATGGAAGTAATTTTTCATTCAAAGATGATACAGAATTGGAATATGGGTTGCCTGCACGGTCATTTGTGTCTTTTTATGCTGCATCACAAGAAGCTGCAATCTCAAGATTATATGGTGGTATCCACTATCGTCCTGCTATAGATAACGGTGTGACACAAGGAAAAAAATTGGGTGATTATGTAGTAAATAACTTGAAATTCAAGTGAAATTATTTAAATAGTTGGAGCTCTTTGAGCGTTTACAATCCAAGTACTCTGTATGGTAAACACGTAGCTTGGTGATTTTTTTTAATGTAAGCAATAAGCTTCCTTTCCAAAATATGCGTTGCCATTCACAAATCAATATTCCTAATTTTGAAAAGGGCGACCCGACCAGTTTTAACTGCTAATGCGTCTTATCAGTTGAGAATCAATACATCTAGTTTAAATGTCCTTGATGTGTTAATATTGATATAAGGTGACAATTTTGTGGCAATTGAACAACAAAAGTCTTATTTTGCGTTACTTAATTGGAGAAGCTAATAAATTAAATACAATCAATTATGAAAAAATCTTTTTTTTTACTTGCTTCGTTTGTAGCATGTCTTTCATTTCAGTCTTGTACAGATAAGGTAGAATCAGAAGTATTTCACTACACAAGTGATGAATACGAACTATTAACACAATCGCTTGATTTACCAGAAGAAACACATGATTATACTTTAGTAACAAATAGACCTGTTCCAGGATTTAATCCAGACTTACCTTTTCACAAAGCGACGTTAGGAAGAGTGTTATTTTATGATAAAGAATTATCTGTAGACGGAAGTACATCTTGTGCATCATGTCATAGTCAAGCATCTGCGTTTGCTGACAATGAAAAATTCAGTGAAGGTTTAGATGGTCAAGTGGGTACTAGAAATTCACTACCACTAGGTAATACTATCGGATTTGTAAAATATTATGGTACGGATCTAGCTTTTCAGTCAGGTTTTTTCTCATGGGATGAAAGATTCGAATCAATTGATCAACAGTCAAGAGCTGCCATCACAAGTTCAATCGAAATGGGACATTCAATGTGGGAATTAGCATCTAAACTTAAAGCTGATGAAAAGTATCAAATCCTTTTTGATAAAGCATACGGAGAATCTAACCCAATTAATGAAGCTAATATTTTAGACGCAATTACAGAGTTTGTGAATAGTTTCTCAAGTAGAAAATCAAAATTTGATAAGTCTTTACCGACTCCACCAAATTCTTTCTCTCAAGCAAATGTATTCGCTGACTTTGAAGATTTTAGTGATTCTGAGAATAACGGAAAGCTATTATTCAACTCCAATTGTAGTAATTGTCATGGCTCGAGTCACAATGCAATCGTAAGATCTAGTGCAAACAATGGTCTTGATTTGGTGTATACTGACAAGGGATTAGGAGATAAGGAAGGAGAAGCATTCTTAAACGGAGTTTTCAAAGTTCCGTCTTTGAGAAACATAGAATTGACTGGACCTTATATGCATGATGGTAGATTTGCTACACTAGAAGAAGTAGTAGATCATTACAGCAATGGAATCCAAAATCACCCGAATCTTTCAGATGTATTAAGAGACTTTGCAACCAACCAAGCAACAGAGTTCAACTTTAGTGAAACAGACAAAATGGACATAGTTAATTATTTAAAGACATTAACGGATACTGATTTTGTAACTGCGCCACAATGGTCTGATCCTTTCAAGTAAAGAATATTCTCTTTTTGGTCTAGTAACCAATAAGCAATAAATAAAAAATGAAACCCTATTTCCACAAGGAGGTAGGGTTTTTTGTTTTCTTTTTAGCGATATTTGTGACATCTGATGCAAATGCTCAATTACACTTAGGAATGTAACTTTATTATTGTTTCATTCCTTAGGAGCGTATCAAATAGAGGGAATTTACAATTAGACATTACAAAGCATGAAAGTTTTAAAATTCGGCGGGACATCTGTCAAAAATGCTGAGAACATCGGCAAGGTGATAAATATCATCAAATCTAAATTGGAGAAGGGAGAAGATATAGCAGTCGTATGTTCTGCTATGGGGGGTATTACAGATTTACTAATAAAAATGAGTGAGCTTGCTGCTACGGGAAAAGACGAATACATCGCCTATTATCACCAATTCAGAGATAGACACGAATCTGCCGCCAAATCACTTCTTGGGGAGAGTGGATATATGAAAGTCATAGCGAAACTTGATGACAATTATGACACGCTGAAAGATTTGTTGAAAGGTATTCTATTGGTTAGAGAAGTATCATCTAGAACTATGGACTATGTGCTAAGTTTTGGAGAAAGAAGTAGCAATTTTCTTATCGCTGAAGCTTTAAAAGTTCAGCATGTAAATGCTGAATACCTGGATGCTAGAAAAGTGATATTTACGAATAGAGAATTTGGATCAGCAAAGGTTGATACAAACCTTACCAATCAAAAGATAAAAGAGCACTTCGATAATAATAAGGGGATAATACAAATTACAACAGGATTTATAGCTTCTGATAAAGGTGGTTTAACAACTACATTGGGGCGCGGTGGGTCTGATTATACAGCAGCAATTATAGCAGGTGCACTCGATGCGACAGATCTAGAAATATGGACAGACGTAGATGGAGTACTAACGAGTGATCCGAGAAAAGTAAAAAAAGCATTTACTTTAGATCAGCTGAGTTATGCAGAGGCAATGGAAATGTCTCATTTTGGAGCTAAGGTGATATATCCACCGACGATACAACCTGCTATGGATAAGTTGATTCCTATCTGTATCAAAAATACATTTAATCCGAAACATCCTGGGACAAGAATACATTCTAAAAGTGATGAAAATTTCAGATCCCCTATAAAGGGAATTAGTGCATTATCTGATGTTGTTCTTCTTAACTTGGAAGGAAGTGGTATGATGGGCACTCCAGGTATATCGGGAAGACTATTCTCTACTTTGGCTAAGGATAAAATTAATGTAATACTTATCACGCAGGCATCATCCGAGCACTCTATTAGTTTTGCCATTGCAGATCAAGATGCAGAAAGAGCGAAGGCATTGATTGAAGAAGAGTTCGAAAAAGAGATCTCGAATCAAAATATAAAACCTATTGTCATAGAACATGATCAAGTAATCATAGCTGTGATAGGGGAGAAAATGAAATCTGTACCTGGAGTGGCAGGAAATCTATTCCATAGTCTTGGTAAAAATGGTATTAATGTATCAGCAATAGCTCAAGGGTCTTCGGAATTAAACATTTCATTTGTAATCAAAAAGAGTGACGAAAGTAAGGCTCTCAATATGATTCATGATTCTTTTTTCCTTTCATCAGAGAAGCGTATCAACATCTTTGCCATTGGAGTTGGATTGATTGGTGGTACTTTACTACAACAAATCGAAGATCAAAAAGAATACCTTAAAAATGACCTTGCTTTAGAACTCAAAATTGTAGGATTGAGCAACAGCAGAAAGATGATCTTCGATGAAGATGGATTAGATGTTTTAGAATGGAAATCAAGAATAGAATCGTCTGACCTTAAGGCAGATGCAAGTATGTTCGTCTCAAAGATGAAGGAAATGAACTTGCCAAATACCATATTTATAGATAACACAGCAAGTAAATCTGTACCAGAATTTTATAAAGAAATACTGAGTGCAAGTATTTCTATCGTGACCCCAAATAAGATAGCAACTTCATCATCGTATGAGCACTATCTTGATTTGAAACAAACTGCTAAGGCAAGCAATGTTCAGTTTTTGTATGAAACCAATGTAGGTGCTGGCTTACCTGTATTGTCAACGCTACAAGGATTGATCAACAGTGGAGATAGAATTGAAAAAATAGAAGCTGTTGTTTCAGGATCACTCTCATATATCTTCAATAATTTTGATGCTTCCGAGCCGTTTCATGACCTAGTAATGAAAGCCAAAGAACTAGGATATACTGAACCAGATCCAAGAGATGATCTAAGTGGATCAGATGTAAGAAGGAAAATTATCATTCTCACGAGAGAAGCTGGAATAGCAATTGAACCAGATGATGTAGTACTTGAGCCTATTTTGCCCGCTATCTGTATGGAAGCACCTGACGTATCTTCGTTCTTTATAACGTTGAAGGATGAAAATGATTATTTTACGGGATTGATTAAAAAGGCGAAGTCAGAAGGGAAAGTGCTGAGATTTATCGCTAGTATGGAAAATGGTAAAGCAAAAATTAGTTTGCAAGCTGTTGGAATAGAAAGTCCGTTTTATAGCCTACAGATGAGTGATAATATGATCGTATTTACTACGAAGAGATACAATGATAGACCGCTTATTGTGCGTGGTCCTGGAGCCGGAGCAGAAGTAACAGCTGGTGGAGTGTTTTCGGATATAATATCAATAGGAAAATAGAATTATGTTAGTAGGAAAATCCATGATGTACATTTTGATAGCCCTGTTTATAGGATTGTTTGTATTACAATTTTACTTTAGGGTAAGAGTAGTAAAAGTGTACCAGAAATTAGTGAAGAATCGGGTTCAATTTGATTCTAGTCATATATTCAATGGCAAGAAGATGGAAGCAGAAATACTTCCAAAATATCCAGAACATAAAGAGGATATATTAAAATTTGTAAAAGAAATGCGTCATTCATTAACGATAGCAACTATTTTTATTGTTCTCATATTTGCTGCTGCTGTCATCCTCAGAACTTGGAATGTTGGATAAGAAGATTAAATTAGGATTATTAGGAGTTGGACACTTAGGGAAGATTCATTTGAAGTGTCTTCAGAATACTGATTTTGAGGTTGTAGGAGTTTATGATCCGGACCTAACAGCCCAAACATTTGTAAAAGAAAATTATGGAATTCAGATCTTTGAATCTGCAGACGAGCTCATTGATGCTGTCGATGCACTTGATATAGTGAGTACAACAATTACACATTATGAATTAGCCATTAAAGCAATCAATCAAGGTAAACATGCATTTATTGAAAAACCGATATGCACTACAATCGAGGAAGCTAGAACATTAGTAAAGGCGACTAGAGATCAAAATGTCAAGGTGCAAATAGGTCATGTAGAAAGATATAATCCTGCTATCGTTTCTCTGAAGGATAGAAAGGTGCAACCAAAATTTATAGAGGGACATAGATTAACTACTTTTAATACAAGAGGAAATGATGTCTCAGTAATGCTTGATCTTATGATCCATGACCTAGATTTAGTTTTACAATTGGTAGATAGTGAAGTGATAGATGTACAAGCGAATGGAGTTTGTGTTGTAAATGACACGCCTGATATATGTAATGCGCGTATTACGTTCAAAAATGGCTGTGTTGCAAACTTAACTGCTAGTCGTATCAGTATGAAACAAATGCGAAAACTCCGTATGTTTCAAGGAAATGAGTATATCAGTTTAGATTTTCTGAATAAAGAAACTCAAATAGTAAAACTTGAACCTGTATCAGACGAAGAAGCAAGTAATCATATGACTATTGAAACTTCGACAGGTAAAAAAATTATTAATATTGAAACTCCAGATATCGTAGAGAATAATGCGATCGTAGATGAGTTAACAGATTTTCATAATGCCATTAGAAAAAACATTACAGTTTCAGTTCCTGTAGAAGCTGGCCTGAAAGCATTGGAGCTGGCATATTTGATAGAGGAGAAAATAAAAGAGTAAGAATGATTATTAAAATAGTGTACATTATTTTTTTTAGTATACTCTTAATCGGATGTAGTACGGTGAAATCTAAAGAAAAAATACACACACTAAAATTGAGAAGTGCTAATGATTGGAACCATGTAATAATTAAAAAAAATAGAGATTTAGAAGGTGAACTAGATACAATTCAAAAAGATCGCTTTTGGGAAATATTGAATATTCCTGATTCAATAAATATTGAATATGTAATAGTTTCTTACCTGCATGGGTATAAAGAGTGTGGTGGTGCTTGGTCAAAAGGAAGTGTCTATAATAGTATGGCAATAGCTATAGAGAGATTAGAGCACTTTCCAAATTTTCAATGGTTATTTTTTCACTCTGGAGAAGTAGAATTAGATCTTTATAATGAAATAGCACCGCATAAGAAAGATGTAGATGATGAAATAAATAGCATGTTTTTTGGCGGTCACACAAGATGTAGTTCTTATATAGTTGTAAGAAAAGATGGAAAATATATTGGGTGGCTCAGTGAATTAAGTATTCGTGGAGATGTACCAAAAATGGTAAAACGCTTGATGTTGAAATAGTTAGAAATGTAATGGGGGATATAAACTAAGTTAGAATCCATTCCAATCCTGTAAATAAGTGCGCTTTTTTCCAATGGCACCACCCTATGGGCATCTGTGTTACATCAATGCCACATCTTTGAAATTCGAAATTCATAATTCGTATTTCCTCCTCATCTTTCATACCTTTGCGCCAGATTTAAAAACGATCATGAGGTAAGCCCGATTAAATGGACGAGTGTCTTCTACTAGAGTGCTCTTAAATTATAGTCATTTACATTTCATGAACGTGAATCTCAGAAGTTAGACCGAAAGGAGACTAATGGAAGAAAGTCTATTAATTAGAACAATCTAAACCTAATCAAATGAATACTAGTTTTTTAAAGAAACTTGGACTGCTCAAGAAGAATGACGGTACTTCGACAGGACTAAAATCATCAAATTCTGGTGAATACATCGAGTCTTACTCTCCAGTAGATGGTAAGTTGATCGGTAGCGTAAGCGTAACTACTAAGAAAGAATACGAAAAAGTAATCAAGACATCTCAGAAAGCGGCAATCGCCTGGAGACAAGTCCCTGCACCAAAAAGAGGTGACATCGTACGACAATACGGTGATGCTCTAAGAACTAATAAAGAAGCACTTGGGAATCTGGTTTCTTATGAGATGGGAAAATCTCTACAAGAAGGATACGGAGAAGTGCAAGAAATGATAGATATCTGTGACTTTGCTGTTGGATTATCAAGACAACTTTACGGTTTGACGATGCACTCAGAAAGGCCAAATCACAGAATGTACGAGCAGTGGCACCCACTTGGTGTTGTTGGTATTATCTCTGCGTTTAACTTTCCAGTAGCTGTTTGGTCATGGAATTCTATGATCGCTTTAATATGTGGTAATACATCTGTATGGAAACCATCTGAAAAAGCTCCAATGTGTGGTGTTGCATGTCAAAACCTATTTGCAAAAGTATTGAAAGCCAACAAAGTACCAGAAGGTGTTAGTTGTGTCGTAAATGGCGATTATAAGATTGGAGAGATGATGACTGCAGATACGAGAGTACCTTTAGTATCAGCAACAGGATCTAGCCGAATGGGTAGAATTGTGGGAGCTAAAGTTGCTGAAAGATTCGGGAAATCTCTTCTAGAATTGGGTGGAAATAATGCAATCATCGTTACGCCAAATGCAGATATGAACTTGTTATTAACAGGTGCAGTATTTGGTGCTGTAGGCACTTGTGGCCAGAGATGTACATCAACTAGACGATTGATCGTTCACGAAGACGTATATGATAAAGTGAAAAAATCACTTGTAAAAGCATACAAACAGATTAAGATTGGTAATCCTCTAGATGCTAAAATGCATATGGGACCTCTTATCGATGAAGATGCAGTGAAGACTTTCTCTGAAGCAATCAAGCAAGGAAAAGAAGAAGGTGCCAACTATATCGTAAAAGGTGGAGTACTCAAAGGTAAAGGATATGAAAGTGGATGTTATGTGAAGCCTGCAGTAGCAGAAGCGGATAACAAAATGAAGATCGTACAACACGAGACCTTCGCTCCTATCTTGTATCTAATGAAATACAAAGGTGGATTAGAGAATGCAATCGCAATGCAAAACGATGTGCCACAAGGTCTTTCATCAGCAATTATGACGACAAACTTGAGAGAAGCAGAATTGTTCCTTTCAAACAATGGATCTGATTGTGGAATCGCAAATGTAAATATTGGAACCAGCGGAGCTGAGATCGGTGGAGCATTTGGAGGAGAGAAAGAAACAGGTGGTGGACGTGAGTCAGGATCTGACGCATGGAAAGCATATATGAGAAGACAGACAAATACGATCAATTATAGTACTACATTGCCACTTGCGCAAGGTATAACGTTTGATTTCTAAAAATAAAATCAACTTATTGATTTTCGGAAGGGTACAGCATTTGTTGTACCCTTTTTTTTGTAGTGCAAAGGGATCATTGAGCTGTAAGATAGGTGAGCCTGGCTAGGGTATGTGCTCACAGATCTTCGTTTTACTTCAGCTCAATGATCACGCTATTCGGCTTTTAAGACCTTAATTACCTATATTTGTAAACACAAAAACAACCCATCATGTGCGGCAGATCATCACTTACAAAAACAGAAAAGGAAATTGAAGCGCGATTCAATGCTACCTTCTATTCTGATGACCTAGAACGATATAATCCATTGCCCAACTTCAATGTGGCACCTACTCATATGATGCCAGTAATTACAAATCATACTCCGGATCGGATCGATTTATATAGATGGGGTTTGATTCCTTTTTGGGCTAAAGATGAAAAGGTAGGCTACAAAATGATCAATGCCAGAGTAGAAACATTGTTGGAAAAGTCTGCTTTCAAGACAGCTGCTAAAAGTCGAAGATGCCTTGTGCCGATGGATGGATTCTATGAATGGAAACGAGAAGGAAAAACAAAAACGCCCTATAGGATTATTATGCATGATGACTCTATATTCTCAGCCGCTGGACTCTGGGAATCTTGGAAAAATGACAAAGGGGAGGAAGTCTTTTCCTTCACTGTAATCACACAACCACCTAATGAATTAGTGAAAGGAATCCATGATCGAATGCCTGCCATTCTTACTCAAGAACAAGAAAAACTATGGATAGATAATGACTTGACCGCTGAGGACGCAATCTCTCTTATTCAACCATATCCAAGTGATCTAATGCTAGCTTATAAAGTAGACAGTAGAGTGGGCAAAGTGTCAGAAAATGATGCAGGACTCATCGAGCCTCTAGAGGATAAACCTGGGCTTGTACAAGGAAATTTGTTTTAAGCATATTCAGATATGTCAAACATCTCCATAGAAATTAAGATCTTACGCCTTTACCTTTTTTCAAACATTTCATTATTGATCTTTCTTATTAATTTCTGTTAATTGCCAAGATGCGTTTGTATCCTATATATATATAATCGATTGTAGTATTAGAGTATTGAAACAAATGCTCACTTTTTTGATCACAATTTAACTATTTTGAATGTTCTGCTGCCTTCATTAGTATTTACCGTCAGCAAATAGATTCCACTTGGCAGGTGCGACATATTTATCTCCTGAACACTAGAATTCATAATGTCGGAACCATCTATAGACTTTACTCGAGCACTCACAAATGATGAAGATGTACAATCAATCTTCAGTCTTGAGTTAACAGGATTGGGGAATACATTAATTTTTAAATCATCTTCCTCATCCAGTGAATTGGGGTTGGCGCAGTAAAAACTAACAGTTCCCGTACTATTGCAATTTGTTCCATTTTCCTCTATAGTAAAAAAATCACTTAATTCTAAACCATTACAAATTGATGTAATAGAACAATCCGACAAATTATCATTGCCTGATATATATAAAGTTTGTGAGAGGATAGTATTTTCTAAGCCAGTAATATCGGTAAGCATTTCATTATCACTGATATTTAAAGAATTAATTTCAAAATCCCAATCTTGATGTCCTATATCTTCTAAAATAGGATTGTTTTTTATTCTTAGGAAACTAGGGAATCCAAAGTCATGCTCAAATGAAACGGACTTCAACGAATTATTGCTTTGAATGTCTAAAACACTAAATGGAATATTTGGCAACCAGTCTAAGTCTGTCATGTTACTATTAGAAGTTAATCTCACTTCACTTACTTTATTTATCTCAGGGAAGTCTATCTGTTTTAGAGATCCAGATCCAGTCATTTCCAAAGTACTTTCAATAACTTCTAAGTTTGGAAGAGTGAAACTTTCTTTTTGAAAGTATCTATTTACTCGAAGGTAGTCTACCTTCCTAAGTGAGTCCAGTTTAGGCTCTATTATTGATGAATCCAAGGGGATTGAAATTGTCAATATTCCTGGTATGATTTCGCAAGTTGAGTATGTTTCATTGTATGCAATTATCGACTCCGTGGAGTTCAGCATGATTGAGCTACTCGGGCATCGCGGAGGCTCTAATCCGCAGCTTTCTAGTATTTGAGCAAAATTGAAACAGTCAGGACTATTATCTATGATAGTTATTCTATCTGTCTGATCTAAGTTATTACATATCCATTCTACATTACAAACATCGAAATTTTTGTTTCCAGCTATCCATATTGAATAAGAAATTGATAATTCTTCTGAGAAGGTCATTACTTGAATCGAATCATTTTGTTTTACATCTAGGCGATTCAGATTTTTCAAATTGGGCATTGAGATATTTTTCAATCTGTGGTTTCTTTCTATTCTTAGTTGGCCATTTGTTATTGAATCATTTGTTAGTTGTGGGAAAGAAGTTACTTCGTGAATATTGTCATTGTCAGATATGGTCAGGTAGGGGAGGTTTACAATTCTTTCAAATCCAGTTATGTTTTTGAGGTTGTCATTGGAACTAATATCAATCCCGTTGATATGATCAATTTGATCTTCAGCGAATAATTCTACTAGATTATAACAATCTTCAACTTTCAAAGAATTGAGACTATCTAGCTGATACAAATCTCCTAAATTATTCAATGAACCTAGTCGATCAATAGCCAATCTATCAAGCTTCTTGAGATGTTGTAAACCGTTGAGATTATCAATATTAAGATATTCTAGAGTCACAGAATTTAGCATTATACTATCATGTAGATCATCTAAATTATCTATCCATATATTTCTTAAGCTCAAACTAGAACTAATGTTTTTTACATTGGAAAATGGCGTTAAATCAGAAAGATAATAACAACTTCGAATATCTAGCGTGTTGATACTATCCAGGTTCTTAAATACTGGAAATTCATTTCCTTCATAATTATCGAGTCTTAATTCCATGATATTACAATTTTCGAATGGAACTAGAGAAGCAGAGCCTTTATAAACAAGTAGTGTGGTGTCTATATATTCTATTTGCTCAAAGTAAGATAAATCTCCGTCGAATTTATTAACCCGAACTTCTGCAAATATTGAATCCGCATTTGGGTATTGCAGCGCCACGTTGTCCATATCCTCCTGTGTCTCGATCCACAGTCGTGTATATATATCACCAGCATAGACACATGGTAAATCCATTAAATTGCAACCTTCTCCATTCGCTCCAAAGAAAAAATGTTCCTTACTTTGGAATGAATTTATGTAATCGCATACAACTGGATAAGCGCAAATTTCAAGTGCAGGATTAAATCTGATTTCAATTGATTCTAGTTGGCTCTTGATATTATTTAGAAACGATATATCTTCCAACAGTTCATTGTATGATATATACAGATTGGTAAGTGAGTCTAGTCCCATGATATCGATTGCTACAATCTGATCACTACCAGAAATAGACATGTACTCTATGGAGGTGATATTGGATAAGGATATATTTTCAAGTCTAGGATTGTCTCTCAGACTAAAATATTCTATTTTCCCTATATCAGAGTTGCTAGTAACACTTCTTAAGTTATCATTCCCATAACAACTAAAGCCTTCTAAATTTGAATTTGCGATGCCGAGTTCAACCTCAGTGACACCACATTGCCAAATGCTTACATGGGGGGGAATATTCTCATCTATTAATTGATTAACATCAGTTACAAGTGGTGAGTAACTCACAATTAGAGAATTAATATAGGAAACATCTTCAAAAAGATCTACTGTAGATTGTGCTACCCATTGCAATTTCACCTGGTTTAATATTGAGTCGGGCCTGATTGGATTTCCTCCAAGGTTAGGCAATGAAATTAAACTTATGTCATTTATATTTGAGTTTTTTAGGTTTAAGCTATTGATATGTTCCAACTCTGGACAATAACCAATAGAAATTTCTTTTAATCCATTAACATTTTCTAATCCATTTAGATTTTTAAGTTTAGCGGCATTGTGTATGCCCAGGTCGCGTATATAAGTTAACCCATTTAATCCCTCTAGCTCTTCGAGACTATCAGCATATATAGTTAAATGATCAATTACAGTGAGCCTATAGAGGCTATCTAAGTTATAGATGTTTCCATCCACAGTTAATCTTCGGATGGAATCTAAGCATATTTTATAATTGACGTTAAATGAGTCCACTTCTTCTTGAGTGCTAAGTGTCACGTCTAATTGCTTGCATATTTCAGAACCAAAACCACATGATTTATAGATCGCTGTGATATTATTACAATTTCCTCCTCCATTACCTGCGATTACAACAGACGAATCTCTAGCAATACTTTCACATATAATTGATAGATTACAAAATTGTAGTTGGGAGTTACCATTTATTGATATTGAGCTAGGTGTTATATTAACATTATCTAAGCCATATATTTCTACTAAGTCTGGATTATTCCATAGTGATATAGAGTTGACAGAATTTAGATTTTCGAACTGGTCCAGATTTTCTACTCCAGAACAATAGTTAATCGATAGCCTCCCATTGATTTCCTTAATGTTAGTAAAATCCCAACTACTAAAATCGTAACTGTAGAGACTTATGTCACCATTAACCACTCCTTGATCCACAAGAAACAAACCTTGTTCGGCTTCGAAGGGTATGTATGAAATGTTTATATCACCTCCTACATATTTGAGGTTGCCAATAATTTTTTCAACACCATGTTTTTCTCTTATGTTTGATATCGAAAAATTACCAGCTACAGATTCAAAATCAGGCAATCTATCCCATGCAAAAATGTCGCTACCTGATATACTAAGATTGCCATTCAACTTAGTGCAATCAGGATATTTTGATGTGAATAAATCAAGACCGTATTGTGTTGAGATTGACACATCATCCTCTGGACATTGACCATAAGCGAAATGGATAAAAAGAACAAAAAAGAAACTTGCTGTTATACGTGAAATGGCCATGCGTGATTGCTTTATTAATTAGATTATGTAATTCGTTCGTTCAAATATAACAATACTCTTTTTATTTAGGATGTCTTAGTGACATAAATAGGTACTCAAGACGCTGACGATCGTAAAATATCGTACTAATAATTAAGAAAGACGAAACGGGAAGGACACCGTATAGAATTTCCTTGCAGGATGACTCTATATTCTCAGCTGCTGGACTCTGGGAATCTTGGAAAAATGACAAAGGGGAGGAAGTCTTTTCCTTCA
>OJIO01000814.1_pt1 | contig 16917 bp, 14 predicted proteins | sample 1595621 | NCBI WGS metagenome assembly OJIO01 (sample SAMN05416776, study PRJEB24817) | seawater metagenome | isolation source: Sea water | place: Canada:Atlantic | collected 2013-07
GTAACGGATGGTCAGTCACCCTGATATCCGCAGCAGCACTCGGCTCTCCCCTGCCGGAACGGGTCAATTCGCCATCCGGCCCCAGTTTGAACAGGATTTCCAGATTGTCTTCATCACCGGAAAACAAATGGTGTAAATCGATATTGGCGTCGTTATCCGCCAGAATAACTGCTCTTTCGATGATATTTTCCAGTTCCCGCACATTGCCGGGCCATTCATAAGCCCACAAGGCTTCGCTGGCGCGCTGTGTGATGCCCTTGATCACCTTGTTAAAGCGCTGCGAATAACGTTTTACAAACACGCTGACCATCAGCGGCAGATCTTCCCGGCGTTCCCGCAGTGGAGGTATTTCGATGGGGAAAACATTCAGCCGATAGAACAGGTCTTCACGGAAACGTCCGGCTTTGACTTCGTCGCGCAGGTTACGATTGGCAGCGGCAACAATACGCACATCCACCGCCCGAACCCGGATGTCACCAACCCGTTCAACTTCACCTTCCTGCAGCACCCGCAGCAATTTGCCTTGGGCATGGAGTGGCAAGCTGGCGATTTCATCCAGAAACAGGGTGCCGCCATCGGCTCGTTCAAATCGTCCGGGGCGCGATACGGTCGCCCCGGTGAAAGCGCCTTTTTCCACGCCAAACAGTTCTGCCTCGACCAGATCTGCTGGAATCGCAGCGCAGTTTACCGAGATCAGCGGTTTATCCGCACGGGGGCCAATCGCATGCAGGGTTTTCGAAAAACGTTCCTTGCCAACGCCGCTTTCGCCCTTCAGCAGTACCGTGGCATCTGTCGGGGCAACCCGCTTCAACAAGTGTACCGCTGCGTTAAAGCTGGCGGAGGCACCGACCAGATCGGGTAAACTGCTGATGTCGGCCAGTTGAAAACCCTTGTCCTGCCGGGGTGGCGGTCGTCGGCCTGGTGCCGCCACAAAGTCCTCGATTTGTAAAAACTTCAGGTGTTCGGCGGAGTCGTCACACTCATCTAACGGTTGTCCAACCACGCGACAACGAGCATGACCCATGGCAACGCATTCTACCTCGCGCCAGAGAATCGGACGCCCCATAATGGTCGTGGTTGCACCGCAGGCGTAACCCGTCATCATCCAGCAAGCCGGAATGCCACTGATGCTGTAATGCTGCAGATGAGCATCGGCTTCCCATGACGATTGCCAGTAATAATCGCCCCAAAAATCACCGGTCTGCTCATTGAAGTGCATGCGGTCGACGGCCTGATTACGAACGAATCCCTGCAGTTCCCGCAGCCTCGGCAATATCGCCAGCTTGGTGTCTGTCTGACCGCCTTCGGACTCGATCAGCGAGCGGGCATCGGCCACGCCCTGCTGATAGCCCAACCGGGTGAACATCTCTCGGGTCTTGTCCAGCCCCAAGCGTTCGATCAACTCCCGCCGCAGCGCGGCCAGAGAAAATCCATGCACCAGTAACATGCGATTTTCAAACAGCTGGATAAGTCCACTATCGGGTGCAAAGCGGAGTTTTTCCGCCAGTGCCTGATCATCAATAAATTCACGGATCGGATGTAACGTCTGATGTTGGTTGTGGGCTGACATAGCAGTTTCCCACCTCCTGTTTATTTTTATTATTAGAGCAATTTTCTTTATTTAAGCAATTGCTGAATTTCATCATTTTATTAAAGCAGTCTATTAAACCATCAGCAATAAAATTAAATTCCCATAAAATTCAATATGTTACAAGAATTAAAAAACTGGCATATCGGTTGCTATCTCCTAGTCAGCCCGACAACCGGGACTTTGAACAATAATAAAAATGATCAAGGGAGCAGGCCATGACCGGTCCATTGCTTTTCACCGTACGTATTCAGCAAAAACTCACGCTGGCAGAAGATATTATTGGCCTAACGCTTGTTTCACCAGACGGTAGTTTATTACCCGAATTTGAGGCCGGTGCCCATATCGATATCCACCTTGCCAATGGCATGGTGCGTCAATATTCGCTCTGCAACAGCCCGGCACAACGCGACCACTACCAACTGGGAATCCTGTTGGACCCGTTGAGCCGGGGTGGCTCGCTGGCGATTCACCAGACCCTGCAAGCAGGCGACACACTCACCATCAGCGCACCGCGTAATCTGTTTCCACTCCAGCCTTCTCCACGCTACCGGCTGTTTGCCGGAGGCATCGGTATTACCCCGATTCTGGCCATGGCCGAAAGCCTGCAGCGGCAAGGGCAGGACTTTGAACTGCACTACTGTGCCCGTTCGCGTTCCCGTGCCGCCTTTGTCGATCGTCTGCAAACATCTGCCTTTGCCAGCCGGGTGCAGTTGCACTTTGATGACGACCCGACAACCGCACCACTGGATGCCCCGGCGCTGTTAGCCAACCCGGATTCCAGCCATCTCTACGTCTGCGGGCCGGAAGGCTTTATTCGCCATCTGACGGAAACGGCCAAGTCCTGCCTCTGGGCGACCACTCAGGTGCATTACGAGCAGTTTTCAGCCCCCGTTACCAACCACGAGGCGCTGTCCAACCGTCATGCATTTGAGCTGCAACTGGCCAGCTCTGGCCAGATTATCCCGGTCTCTGCCGATCAGTCTGCCGCCCAGGCGCTGATCGCAGCCGGTGTCCCGGTGGCGATCTCGTGCGAGCAGGGCATCTGTGGCTCCTGCCTCACGGCGGTGATCGATGGCGAACCGGATCATCAGGACTATTTTCAGACCGAGGCTGAAAAAGCCACTAACAACCGTTTCACACCCTGTTGCTCCCGCGCCAAATCCAGACGTCTGGTACTGGATATCTAGGCGGATGGGCAGCCAGTCATAACACCCGTTCAGTCACCGTTTTGGTTGAGTCAGTCTCAGCCACGCTATGGCCGTACAGCGTCGGCCACCCTTCACACAACATGAGATATAACAATGACAACAACGCAAAATCTTCCCTATCTGAGCAATATCTGGTACGTCGCAGCTCTGTCCACCGAAGTCGATGATGAGGCCCTGTTCAGCCGCACCTTGCTGGACACCAGCGTCATGATCTACCGCCGCCAGGACGGCACCCCGGTTGCCTTGCGTGATCGCTGCCCACACCGTTTTGTGCCGCTGTCGCAAGGCAAGCGAGACGGTGACAGCGTGGTCTGCCCTTACCACGGCCTGAGCTTCGATTGCAGCGGCAAGTGCAATCACAACCCCCATGGCAACCAGCATATTCCCGAGGCAGCGGTGGTGCAGTCTTTCCCACTGGTGGAGCGTTATGGCTTCCTCTGGATCTGGATGGGCAACCAGCCAGCCAATCCGGATCTGATTCCCGACTATGGCCCGCTGGTTGATGGCCACCCGAACGGCGTCGGTTACACCTACATGCGCCGGGAATGCAACTACGAGCTGATCAACGACAACGTGATGGATCTGAGCCACATTGACCATCTGCATGGTGAAATCATCACCACTCGCGGCAAACTGTCACCCCAGGTGCCGCAACTGTCCGAAACAGCGGACACAGTGTCGGCCCGCTGGGAATGGGAACAGACACCACCCATGCTGATTTTTAACCAGTTCCTGCCAGCCCCCGAAGCCTCAGCACGGCATTTTATCGGTATTACCTGGAGCGCCCCGGCTAATATTCAATTGACGGTGGGTGCCACCCAGAACAATGACAGCCTGGATCTGCATCATTGTGTCGGTCAATACGACCTGCATACCTGTACTCCGGAAACGCTGAACTCAACTCACTATTTCTTTGGTACCCGGCGCAATCATCTGGAAGATGATGCGGAATTTAACGCCATGAAAACCAAAGCCATGCACGATGCCTTTGAAACCGAAGATGGCCCGGTGCTGGATGCAGTTCACCAGCAAATGGGCACCACCGACCTGTTCAGCCTGAAGCCGGTCTTGCTGCCCAGTGACATTGCCGCCGTCAAGGTGCGTCGCAAACTGGCTGAACAGATTACGCTGGAACATCAGCCATTATGATGGCTAACGTGCTAACCGGCTGATCGATTCTGTTCTGCCACTCGACCGGGCTGTTGTGAAGCAACAGCCCAAACCCAAACCCAAACCCAAAACTAAACCTAACAGCGGCAGCGACGACGGTTTATTCCCAGGCCCGCTCGGCGACTTCCTTCTCGGTGGGGACGATGATCTGACCAGCGATATTGGAAACCACCCGAAAATAGTCTTCCCGCAAACTCCCTTGCATCACCTGTTCCCGAGGCTTACCGGTCACCACGTACACCGACTGCACACTCAAGTGATCAAAACGCCGCCAGCTTTGCGGGTCTTTCAAACCAGTAAAGGTCAGCCCTTCAAGGCGTTTCGCCAGTGTCCGGGAATCCAGTGTGCCTGCTTCCTCGGCCACGCGCTGGTAGTGCCAGACAAGGCTATAGGCGGTAGCTGCCAGCGCCGACGGGTTGGTTTCGTAACGTGCAACATAAGCCTCGGTAAAACGCACACCATCGCCATAGCGGTAGTCTTTCGCGACCTGCCAGCTCCAGGGAACCGTCGCAATCACCCCTTCCAGCCTGTCCGCTCCCACCGCGCGGGCCACACTGAGCGTCATATTGGGAGCGACGATTTTTAACGCCGTGGTCAGCCCCAATTCATGGATCACCTGCAATGCCTTGGCCAGGTCATCACCCGCTTGCACCAGTACCAGCACCTCGGCCCCGTCATCCCTGGCTTGCTCAACGGCGGCGATAAACTCCTTGCGGCGCGGGCCAGGAAAGCGGGTTAACGACTGTCCGTGCACACTGAGATCGGTGGTATGGGTGAATTTGCGCAGAATCTGCTCTGTCATTAATCCCCCAGGGCTATCGCTGGTGATATAAAACATCTTCTTGCCGCCAAGCGACTGGTTGATATAAAACGCCAGCGTCTTGGCCGCCATCCAGGCATCGTAAGAGGCATAAAACACCGTCGGCCGTTGTATACGGTCGCCGGGCGAATGAAACAGGGTATCGAAATACAGCAGGTTGGCATTGGCCGCCGCCGTGGCGGTTGCCTGCGGTTGCCTGCGGTTGCAGCGAGCTGCCAAAAGCCATGCTGACACCCGCGTTGACCAGTTCGCTCACATGTTCCTGTTCCTTACCCTTGCGGCCCGAGGCCGACAGCAGCAACTCCAGCGGCTTGCCCAGCACGCCACCTGCCGCGTTGATTTCATCAATCGCCAGCAAGGCTCCACGCGCCTGATCGATACCCAGATTTTTGTAGCGTCCGGTATTCGGAAACGTCATGCCGATTTTGACGGTATCGGCGGCCACGACCGGTAACACCAGTAGCGCCAATAGCCAGACACAGCCTCTGAACGAGGCCGCCAGTAACCCAATCATCTTCATAAACTCAACACCCGTTCACAAACCAGTGACACAAAAAGGCCCGCACAGGGCGGGCCAAACGAGCACTCCAACAAGAATCTAACGACCGGCAGCGCGCAGTTGCTGTACGGTAAACTTGGACGCCGGACTCAATTCAGGGTTAACAATGCCCTTGAATTGACCCGTGGTGCAGTGATCCGCCTGCATATCCACCATTGAGAACGAGTCATCGATCGACACACCCGATCCCTTGTTAATGGCCAGATGGTGGTCTGGATGCGTCTGACCAATGGTGAAGGTTTTCCACATCGCCCCGTTGCGGTCATAGGTGATGTTACGCGGGATCACGTACGTCTGGGCGTCGATATAATGCTCGCGACGACCAACCGGATGGTTGGGATCGGTTGGCTCCGACCAGAGGACGTAGGTCTTGCGCAGCTGCCAGGTGATCTTCGGGAAACAACCGCCCTTGCCACCAAAATCGACAAACTGATACCCCTCATCGTCCACTGGCTCAGCGGCCAGTGCCAAGTCGTTGTGGTTATACATCGGCGACAACATCCACTGGGTACCCTTGTAGGTCCACTCCATGTCACTGATGCGGCCACCATAACCTTCAAAGTCTTCGATCATGATGTCGGTACCGAGGAAGGCATCCGTGGTTTGACCAGACGACAAGCGACGCACCCGGCGCTGGAAACCCAGATACAGGTAGGCGTTATCGTTCTTGGTATCGTCCTGGAACTTGTGAATCAGCAGCTGGGTGTTCTTGACGTCAAACGGTTCCAGCACCTGGGCATAGGTGCCACGGAACAGGCTGGACGGGTTCGGGGTGATTTCCGGGTAAGGTTCCTGGGCAGTACGGCGGGAGAAGTTCAGGAAGTTGAAATTGAACTTGAAGGTACGCTCAACCTTGCCGGACGACATGTTTTTCATGGTCCAGTAGGACGGCATAATGGCGGCAGAATCGCCCCAGTTGTAGCCGTACTTGTAGTTCCAGGCCAGCTTTTCACCGGCTCGGGGATCATCCAGGGATGGCTCCTGCGGGAACGGTCGACCGGCACCCGGTGCATTGATTTCACCCACTTTTTCTCCCAGCGACGCCTGCCCGGCATACTGGCGAGTGGCATCGACATACGACTTGTGGAGATCAAACGAGGTCGTTGCGCCGACGGTAATTTCATAATCACCGTTCTTGATAAACATATAGGTGGCCGGATCCAGATACGACACCACCGAGTCGACGTTGCTGGCGTTGATCACCATACCGGGTTTGATACCGGCAACCTCCGGGACGCCCCCTTTCGCATACGGATAAAACGATTCCTGAATCACCGCTTCCGTCACTGGTGCGGCCTCGACGGCCAACGCTGGGCCAGCCAGCACGGCTATTAATGCAATCTGCTTGTACATGTCGGTTACCTTTTATGGTTATCAGAAGCCGTAACGAACGGTCAGCTGGAGTTCATCTTCCTGGTTGGCAACACCAATCGGGCCATTGCTAAAGCGGGCCAGTGGCTCCCACTGCGGCACATCGGGTTCACCGGCCAGAGCGCTGGCGGACCATTCAAATTTCTGTTTGCCGCCTTCCTTGATATTCAGAGCGAGGTTGACCAGCCAGTGATTGTCTGGCTGATACGAAATACTCGGGGCAATCGCGGTGGCTTCGGCCTTGACATCGTGAGCAACCAGCAGCTGTGGACAGAGGCGGTTGTTCATATAGAAGCCCTTGAAGAGCAAGGTGCCGGTCCAGTTTTTCTCGGCGTCCGGCATATCGTCTTCGTGATCCAGTACGTGTTGACCAAACACCTGCATCGACAGCAGGAACGCGCTGCGGGTGCCGAGCGCCGGAATAATGATGTTCTTGTCCATACCAATCACGTAACGGGCAATATCGGTTTCCTTGTGCCCATCGAGATCACGCGCCAGCTCTTCACCCTGGGTGTAGGCTGCTTCCACACGCCAGGTGGCATCGGTATTCATATCGTAATAATCGAGCGAGCCGCCGAGCAGGCTGACGCGAGGGAAGTAAATATCAAACACACCATCGGCGGCCGGGGTGCCGGGATCTGGCCCACGCCAGTGAATGGAAGGCAGCTGCTGGAAGTAACGCAGCGCATTCACCGAGAAGGTGGCATCGCCATAGACCCCTTCCCACTTCAGCCCACCCTGGGTATTTTCCAGGCTGCGATCCGGCAACTTGACGTCGTGAATGATCGGAATGGTGCCCGCCAGGTAAGACGAGAAGAAGCAACCGGCATCCAGAATGGCGTATGCCTGACCACAGGTGCCCAGGTTGTTGGGACGGAACTTGTCGAAGTTCCAGATCAGCTGGAAGTTCATGTCGTCAAAAACGCTGTTGGCACCCATCAGCAGGTCGGCTTTCAGCATCCACTGGGGAATACGAATGTCTTCCAGTTCGTCGTAAATATTGTGACGGGAATAATCCACCGGGTTGGTGGTATCCAGTACCCGGAACAGGTCAGTACGCCCCCAGATCACTTGCTGTTTACCCAGCCGGACGGTCAGCTGGTCTTCACCGACATCGCGGGTCGCATCGATATACAACTCACGGATAAAATCCAGTTCGTCGTTAAAGTCAGGGGTGCGGACGTCTTGCGAATCGTCATCCATATAGCCATGCAGGTTATCGCACAGCTGCTCATCGTTCTCACACGGCAGCGGCACTCCTGCGGAAAGCAACAGGCTGGACGCACCGCCATCCGGGTGCCAGTTTTCGCCCAGATAGTCTTGTTCGGCATCCTTGCCAAATTCATCACTGTTGAGGTCGTAAACACCATCGTAGGTAGCACGTAATACGCCATTTAACGTGACGTTGTACCAGCTGCCACTGGTGTCGACAGGCCGTATAAATTCAGCTTGTACGGTGTTGCGGAACTTGGATAACCCAACCTCGTCCCGATAGTAAGTCGCGTTCTCTCCAAACCCGCTCCAGCTCGTCTCATTGGCCACCACCAACGATGGACTGACAGCGGCTGCAACAGCAAGGGCTATCAGGGATCGTTTGGCCAGCATGATTCCAGGCATGTTATACCTCCGGTTTATTGTTATTTTCGCAGCGCCAACCACTCTGGATATGAAGAATCCAGGCAGCAGGCAGCCGATTCCCGACCTCGACCAGGCGAAGCGCGTGAATTTTTTATTAACGGTTAATCGGCGTGAATAATACCGTCTTCGTCAGTGTACGATTGACAGATAAACGCCGGTTTGAATACCAGTATCCAGCTGGGCACCAGTAACATGGCGGCCAATCCGTTTAATACCACCATAACAATCAATAACAGTGCGGCATCGGCCTGAAACCTGAGGTCCGATAACAACACCCACATAACGATACCGGATATCAGCGTAATCGCGGTGAAACTCACCGCCAGACCGGTGGTTCTCACCGCTTGTCGAACCGCAATATTGATATTATGCGAACGCACCATTTCACTACGAATCCGGTCCATCATATAAATCGAATAATCGATACCCACCCCGACACCGACGGCAATAATAGGTACAGTATTGATATTAATACCCATCCCCATCACGCCCATATAGGCATACGTCAGCGTGGTGGCGAACAGCATCGCCATAAACATCATTACCCCTGATATAATCGAGCTGTAAAACAGGGCGACAAACACAAAGATCAGAATAAACACCAGCGGCAAAACCCACAGGTTGGTTTCGTAAGCCGCTTCGTTCATGGCGGCGGTTACGCCAATAGTGCCACCGGCCAGGCGAATACTCAGCCCTTCAACCTCGTCGCCATGGGCGGCGATCCATTCCTTCACCATATGAATGGCACGACGAATAGTCTCGCCCTGGTGATCCTTGTAATAAAACACCAGGTTGGCAATACGTTCGTCGGTATCAACAAATTCGTTCAGCGCGCCAGGAATCGGGTTCGACATCATGTAGGTAAACATCAGCCCGCCGACGTACTGCTCATCATCGGGAATTTGCAGCCAGCGCGGGTCATTGGTGTGCAACAAGCGGTTGACCTGCATCACCAGATCGGGGATGCCCTTGGCCCCGCCCACGTCCGGGTCAGTCAGCATATGGCGTTCCAGATCGGCCAACGCCGCCAGTACTTCCGGACGTTTGATGCCGCCCTTGCTGTCGGTTTCGGCAATGATGTAAAGCTCTTCCGAACCGGGAAAACTATTGTTAATCGCGCTGGAAGACAGGTTGTAGTCGTGATCCTGATAAAGAATCGGCGAGCCGGGTTCCGATTCACCAATCACCACCAGCGACGAGGCATAAAACCCGCCACACAACAGCAAACCGCCCAGCCACAACGCCCGGCGTGCGGATTGGGTATCGCTGACCAAATCGGCGCAGACAAACCCGACATGACGAAACAGGTTGTGTTTGATGCGGGTGTTGCGTGGCCGAGGCAATACCGACAGCAACAGCGGCACCGCCAACAACACGGTAATGATAATGCTCAACGCCCACAACGAGGCGTAATGGGCCAGCTTGGTATTCAGTGGGATCGAGCCAACCGCAATCAGCAACAGGCCAATGGCATCCGAGACCACGCCCAGGCTGCCCGGCCGGAACAGGTTTTCAAAGGTGGTGCGGGCGGCCAACTGGTGATGATCCTTGCCATCCGGCGTGGCCTCATCCAGCTCATTGATTTCGGCATAGTAGCGCTCAACGATCTGGATGCCGTGCGACATCGCCCGTGCCGAAATCAGAAACGGAATCACCATGCCCAGCGGGTCAATGTTGTAGCCAAACAGCGAGATAATACCAATGCCCCAGATGGTCGACACCAGCACCGCCGCCAATGGCACCAGCACGCCGTATAATTTGCGAAAGTAGAACACCAGCAAGCCGATCATGATCACCGCAGTAAACAGAAAGATCTCGATAATCTGATCCAGATACTGGTAAGCCCAGCCCACCAGCATCGGCTGGCCGGTAACGTGAATGCGGTATCCAGGTTGCGCTTCGGTGGCCCGAATCGCCTGAATTTCATTAAACGTGGCCTCGTAATCAAGTTTGCCTTCGTTTAACTGCGCCTTGATCAACGCCATGCTCTTGTCCGGACTGACCAGTGGGCCATACACCCGAGGATCCGAGACCACGTCTTTTTCCAGCTTTGCCAGCGCCGCCGCCGAAAGATCGCCGCCCTGGGGGTCGAAATAGGATTGGGAATTGACATTACCTTCCGGCGTCATCCACACCTTGCGGGAGTTGCGGTGCGTAACGGAAGTCACCAGATTGTGGTTCACCCCGGTCAGGCTATCCACCGCCATCGTTACCCGGTGAATTTTCTGCAGCGCCTCATTGGAAAACACGTCACCGTCGAGTACTTCAACTCCCACCACAATCACATTGGCACCACCAAAACTGTCTTTGATGCTGTTGTGCAGCTCGATATACGGGTGTTCCTGCGGCAACAGGTCGGCAAAATCAGAATACATTTTAACGGCCGGAATCTGCGCCGCAAAAAACAGCGTAATCAGTAAAATAGCCGCCAGAATGGTACGAGGATGCTTAAAAGCCGACGTCTCTAGCACATGCAGAAAATGCGTTGCCTTGTGGGCGTCTGCGGAATACTGGTTCATTTGAAGGTCTCTGTTCTGCTTATTATTGTATTGGATTTAACGCAATTGATTACGGGCCACGACAACCAGACCACCGCTGCCTCCCACCAGAATCAGCTGCTCGCCCACGAGTACCGCATCGCGAAAATAGGCACCATGGCCAACACCACTGACGGTGCGCCACTGCTCACCGGATCGACGCAACAGCAGACCGCTCTCCCCCAGTGCCATCATCTCGTTGCCCACTTGCTGCAAGGCATAAACCGGTGCCGCCACACCGGTTGGCTCGGCCACCCAGTGCTGGCCGCCGTCACGGGTGTGCAGAATCGAGCCGCCCAGACCCGCCACCCAGCCTTCTCCAGAGGTCTCGAATAATGCTCCCTGAGGGTAAAAGTCATCATCAATCAGCCCGGCAGACTGCCAGCTGAGACCGCCATCACTGGTGTGGTACACCAGCCCCAACTCGGCCACGGCGTAGGCGTCAGAGGTGGAGACAAAATCGATCTGGGTGAAGATGGCGTCTTCGCCCAGGCTTTGCTCCTCCCAGGATGCACCGCCATCCAGGCTGCTGAGCAAGGTACTGAAACTGCCACCAACCCAGAGTGTATTATCGGGAGCGCAATCCAGCGTCAGCAGCGATTCCAGCGTTGGTATTGGTACAGAACGCCAGTGTTCACCCTTGGCGTCACTGACCCAGAGCTGGCGATTATTCGACAGCGCGTAAAAGCGCTGATCCGGACAGACTTCAATATCAATCAGATTAGCGTCTCGTCCCAATGCCAGCCGCTGCCAGCTGTCCGCAGAGGCCCGTGGGCGCACCAGCACCACGCCAAAATTCCCCACCGCCACCACTACCTCATCATTGGCCGCTACCGCCATCAACTGATCGGTACGTTGAACCGGCTGGCGATTGTTTTCCGCCACCCGCTCCATATTCAGACGTGCCTCACAACCATACAGGCCGACAACCAGCAAAAAGGCACAACAAACCCTGACAGTCATAAACATAGTCATATCGCCATTTAAAAAATAAAAGCCCGTCCCACCTGTTATTCAGGCGAGCATCATTACGAGCAGAAAAATTACATCAAATCATGCCGCCTGATTAAATCGACGCGCCAGCTTGCCAACAACCTCCAGGGTTATATCACTGCGGGGATATACCCGACAGGCAAGGACAATATTTTTTTGTTGATCTTCGGCACTGATATGACAACGAGCCATCGGCCCCGCTTCGTATTCGCCGGAGGTAATACGGACTTTGCAGATACCGCAACCACCACCACGACAACCAGCAGGCACCGCACGGGAGTTGGATCTCAGCAACCCGGTGAGCAAGGAATCCGAATCGCGACAAATAACCGTGCGGTCACAGCCGGAGACAGAAATTGAGTAATGCATGGCGACCTCGACTTTTTATTTTTATTCAGCAAGTCTGATGGTGTTAGAAAGCTACAATAACTCGACAGAAATATACTCTCTAATACTATTTGCAGACCGGCTTAATACTGATCAGGTATTAGAACATACAGCGGGCTACAACAAAGCGGATTTACGACTGTCTGGCCCGAGTTTCCAGCGCCTGCTGCCATGCCCGACCAGCCGTTATCACGCCAATCGCCCAATCTGCAGGACGGATATTGGCTGGCAGTACAAAAAATAACGAGTTGCCAATATGGGTTTTCGAATATTCATATTTGAGTTCAAACATACGGAAAAAACCTTTTTATTATTGTTGGCCAATGACTCCCGCAATATCAGCAAGACGTATGCCATAAACGACACCACATATCAGGCCATAACTCGGGTATATCAGTGCGATAACCCTCATCGCCTGAGCAATTCATCAGGCGGCTCAAACAGCCTCATTATATGATCAGGTAAGACGCTATTACCGTAACGGATATGACGCCAGCATGGTGCGCCGCTGTTTGACTTGACCCGCCAACAGATGACCCAGATCACTGCGACAGATCGGATTGACTACTCACTACTCCTGCCCGGCCCGCGCTTCCAGCTCCTGCTTCCGTGCCCGATCCGCCGTAATCCCGCCAATCGCCCAGTCTGCCGGACTGACACGGGTACAAATACCCCGGATTTCCATCCGATCAATCCCCAGGCTGGTGACCAGAATCGCGGTAAAAGCAGCATGCAGCTCCTGCACCTGACTGGCAGCACGGTCTTGCAGCACAAAAAACTGGTAGAAAGGGGCCAACAGCGTGGCGTCAGGCAAACCCAGCCAGCCACCACCCGCCGCAATCTGAGCCGCTGGCAATATCTGGATATAGGCACGAATACGCTCAACCGGCGCAGCCAGTATCTCGGCAAACACCCGGCAGGCTTCGGTGCAAATCACCTCGCGGGATTCCCGCACCGCGTCGGTATCAGGCAATGTAAAAATAATAACCGGCATTTTAATGACCTCTCATCAACAACATAATCAGGACACTGTTACAGCAAGACAAACAGGAACAGCAGCACACACAGGCCCGCTATGGCAGGCCACGGCGACGGCCACTATCCAGCATCAACGTCGAACCCGTCATCGAGTCCGCCTCGACGGCCAACAGGGTTTTAACGGCCCAGGCCACTTGCTCCGGAGTGGTAAAAGCCCCGATAGACGATTCTGCTTTCATTTCTTCCAGCACCTTCTCCACTTCGATACCGCGCTGCTCGGCACGGGCTGTGGCCACGTGCCGCAAGCGTTCGGTATCAGCCGGCCCTGGCGCAATCGTGTGAGCCGTGACGCCACGTGGCCCCAGAGCCAGACTGATTTGACGTACCACGTTAAACAACGCCGCGTTGGCCACTCCGGCAGAAGCCGCATAGGCCGTCGGCTCCAGACCATAATGACCGGCAATCGCGACCAGCCGCGAATGGGGCTCAAGGTACGCATCGACGGCACGACACAACCGCATAAAGCCACCCACCTTGATATTGACGGCATCCACCATGGTGGCCGTCGGTGCCACCAGAATACCACCAGCCACCCCGACACCCGGCCCATGCACCACCAGCTGAACCGGGCCAGTCACCGCATGGTGAATGATTTCTATCGACGAATCCTCAGAGATATCGGCCGCGACAGTACGGATGCCGGGATACTGTTCTTTCAGTGCATCCAGCGAATTCTGACGGCGGGCAACCGCCAGTACTTGTAACCCTTCGGCCAGCAGTGTTTTGACAATGGCCTGACCAAAAGCACCGGTTGCTCCCACGACCACAGCGGTTTTCTGACGATTATCCATGATGTCTCCCCAACGCCTGCGTCGTGCGCAGATTTGTTATTTTTAGAAGCGTTAATAACGTGTAGAAGGCACCGCTGCAAACGCCACGAGCGCCGTCGTTTTCAGCAGTGCCTCAGGTGTACCTTAGAGCCTGTCGGACTTAGGCGTCCGTCGCGAGGGAAAGACTGATTTGAGCGATGTTTACGCAAATTTGAGGCGAATAGTGGTTCTATTTAACAAGAATTTGCTCACAAAAGAGCCAGATTCAGCTTTTCCGCAGTAGAGCAGCCCTAAGCTCGACAGATTCCTAGACTAAGGAGATAGTAAAATACCTTCCAATACCCTTTGGAAACGCTCTTCATACCTGAAAAGAAGTACCCTTCCCCCATCGCAGCAGGCACTGCCAGAAAAGCCGTGCTGTCACCGGAAGGGCAGTGATTTATACGGGATGCTTGCCTGCCGCAACGGCGTACAACATCTCCAGCGCCAGGGTTGCTCCCGCCAGCGAGGTGATTTCTGCATGGTCATAAGCAGGAGCCACTTCCACCACGTCCATACCACGAATATCCATTCCGGCCAGGCCCCGGATAATTTTTAACGCACAATCCATGCTCAGACCTGCCGATACCGGTGTGCCGGTGCCAGGCGCAAACGCCGGGTCGAGAGCATCGATATCAAAGCTGATATAAACCGGCCGCCCTGCGACCCGCTGGCGAATGCGTGTCAGTGTCGCGGCTGGGCCAAGGTCGTTTAACTCGGCGGCATCAATGACTTCGAACGGGTGCCCATCCAATTCATAAGCGGTACGAATCCCCAGCTGAATCGAGTGTTCGGTATCCACCAGCCCTTCAACCACCGCGTGGTGAAACAGCGTGCCGTGATCGTATTTGCTGCCGCCGTCATAGGTGTCGGTGTGGGCATCAAAATGAATCAGCGCCAGTGGTCCGTGCTGTCGCGCCTGGGCCCGCAAGATCGGCAGGGTGACAAAGTGATCGCCACCAAAAAACAGTGTCTTTTTCCCACCTTGCACCAAAGCAGAGGCAAAGGCTTCGAGGTTGTCTACCAGCGTCTGTGGTTCGCCATGGCGGAACGCAAGGTTCCCGGCATCCTCCAGTTTTAACACGTCATCCAGTGCAAAAGTCCATGGCCAGCGCCTGCCTTCCCAAATCAGGTTGGCCGATGCCTGACGCACCCCCTGAGGCCCGAAACGGGCACCCGGACGACCAGATGTTGCCATATCAAATGGCACGCCTGCCACAATGACATCGGCCTGGGAATGGTGAATATCCGTCATCAGCGGGCACTGCATAAAGGTCATGCCTAACGCACTATAGAGAGGCATATCGGCATTGGCAGTAGCGGAGGCAATAGCCATCGGATTCTGGGCAGCAGGCGTCGGGTACATGGAAGTTCCAGTCATTCATTCGCGGTTGTCAGGAACTGAGATCACGGCTGTGCCTCAGTACTATATATGGAGCATATTGCTTGGAGTGTATGGCGCGCAGAATAAGCGCCACCAAATTATTAGAGAAATGAATAGTATTCCTGACATAATGCACCGTGTGCATAATGAATTGAGATCCTGAGAATGTCCGACACCGCGTCGCCACTAAGACATTTTGACCTTAACCTGCTGCAGGTATTTGATGCCCTGATCAGCGAATGCCACGTCTCGCGAGCCTCCGAACAGCTGTTTCTGAGCCAGTCGGCCACCAGTCACGCCCTCAACCGGCTGCGTCAGCAACTCAACGATCCCCTGCTGGTACGCTGCGGCAGCGGCCTGCAACCCACGCCCCGTGCGCTGGCAATGCTGCCAGACATCAAAGCCATCCTGAAACAGTTGGAACTGACCCTGGCCCCACCCAAACAATTTGAACCGGCCCACAGCCAGCGGGTATTCACCATTGCTGCCACCGACTACTTTGAAGCAGTGGTACTGCCAGACATGATGCCGATGCTGCAACAGCAAGCACCCGGAGTCATCTTTGATCTGGAAATGATCGGCCCGCACGCCTCACTGGAACGACTGGAAAATGGCACAGTGGATCTGGTGATCGGCCTGGATGAAAACCTCACCGTGCCCGCCCATCTGCTGCGGCAGCCCTGGCTGACCGAACAACTGGTCTGCCTGGTGGGCACCCGTTTCGACGACATCCCCGCACAGCTCACCCTCGATCAGTACCTGGATTTTCCCCACGTGGTGATGCTGGACCAGACTGATACCAGCACCAATGGCATCGATCGCTGGCTGGCGGGCCAACAGCGACAACGCCAGCGCATGGCACAAATGATCAACTACCTCGCCGCCGCCCGTTTGGTTGCCGAACGCCGAGCTTTATTAACCCTGCCGCGTCGCATGGCCGAACTGTTTTGTCATTGGTTACCGGTGCGTACGGTGGAAGGGCCAGACGATATGCCCAACTGGGAAATGACACTGATACAACACCCGCTACACGTACAAGACCCGGCCCTGCAGTGGCTGATAGAACAAGTTGTCAGCGCCAAGCCGTAAACTGGGAAACACCATGCTGCCGCCAAGGAAGGCCACAGTGCCCGCCAACGGCGCTGATAACAACGCTATCTTTCCTCCTGGGAGGGCCGGGCCGCTGTGCCCGCCAATGGCGCTGATAACAACGCCAGGCTGCTGGCGAGCGTGGCAGCTCGCGCCCCCGGAGTCGAAGCCCGCCAATGACGCTGATAACAACGCTAAGCTGCTGCGAGCGTGGCAGCTCGCGCCCCCGGAATAGAAGCCCGCCAACGGCGTTGATAACAACGCTATATTTCCTCCTGGGAGGGCCGGGCCGCTGTGCCCGCCAATGGCGCTGATAACAACGC
>OJIO01000818.1_pt1 | contig 16906 bp, 11 predicted proteins | sample 1595621 | NCBI WGS metagenome assembly OJIO01 (sample SAMN05416776, study PRJEB24817) | seawater metagenome | isolation source: Sea water | place: Canada:Atlantic | collected 2013-07
TTTTTGAAATTCAGTGATGCCTGAGCATCAGTTAATTGAAATAAATGAAAATATCACAAAAAGAAACATTTTTAGTGTTGAGGAGTTTTCGGAGTGGACTCAACAATCACATATATTCCTTTATTTATGATAATACTGAAAGTGAGCTTTGCAAGCTTGAATCGAGATATATCTTTAATAAGGAAGAAAAGAATAGATTACTTTTTTCCGATATAAGAATAGCGCCTTCAAGTAGTGCTTTTATTAAAAATAGGCTTGATCTTATTTCCTTTTCTGAAGATTATGCAACGCTAATAGATGAAATCAAAAAGGAATGTATATGCATTGATGGTTTCAAAGTTGAATATTTAGTTTTTGATGGGGATACAACTGAGTATTCAGCTAGGCTTCAAAAGTTAAGAGATGTAGGCTATAGCATAGAAGGTAATCCTGAATATTATAACCCAACTACAACTTATGCAATATGCTATTACGAGGGTATTTGGTGTTTTGGTACATTGATTAAGAATGATTTTGCTTGGTATAAGCACAATGGAAAACCATGCTCATATAGTAACTCAATTGGTATGAATATTGCTAAAGCTCTTGTCAATATAGCGGGAAAGGCGAACAAATCGAAAAAGCTTCTCGATGCATGTTGCGGTGTTGGTACAATCATGTTAGAAGCCTGTTTTACAGGAGTTAACATTGAAGGGTGTGAGATTAACTGGAAAATATGTAGGAATGCACGAGAAAATATTTCTTATTTCAACTATAGTGCAAATGTGTATCGTTCGGATATTAAAGACATCAGCAAAAGGTATGATGCTGCCATTATTGATCTACCCTACAATTTAGTGAGCAGTGCAACTGAAAGTGATATAGTACACATTATTGAGTCGACGGCAGAAATCACAGATCGACTTGTTATTGTATCTACCTCAAATATTGCAAGCTTAATTACCAATATAGGATTCAGAATATCAGATCAGTGCAGCGTTAGTAAAAGAGGAAAAAGAAAATTCGCTAGAAAAATATGGGTTTGTGAAAAGGACGTGAAATGAATTGATATTAACCAGTTTTATGATTGGTTGGGAATCTTATCTAGCTTTTTGATACTCTATTTTCAATATATACCGACAATGAGGAGCATTTAATCATCTGTGAGCATGAATGTTTCTAATCTCAAAAGAGGATATTATATTGGGAGTCTCGTATTGGTAATAAAATTTATTCAAAGAAATTAATTAGTCAATAAAAAAGTACATTCACTGGGTTTATTGTCTTAATTTTTATGAAGAATTTAGGTTTCTGAATACTCGTTAAGATTTTGCTTAAGAGATTAACGAGACTAGTTATCGACATCTTACTGTGAAAATATCCGCTCTAAGCAAACATATTTCCCTACATTACAAATATTTACTAATCTACATTTAATCTTTGATGAAACAAACAATACTACTCGTCCTATTTATCCTAATAGGACTATCCGATACCCAACTAATTGCCCAATACGAAAAAGATGAAAACTCAACGTTCGGATCTGTTGAATGGAGAAATATTGGACCTTACCGTGGTGGTAGGTCATGTGCAGTGACCGGAGTATCAGGAAAACCAAACTTATTCTACTTTGGATCTACAGGAGGCGGTATCTGGAAAACTACAAATGGAGGACGTGCGTGGGAGAATATATCTGATGGATTCTTCGGTGGATCAATTGGTAGTATTGCTGTAGCCGCTTCAGATGCCAATGTGATCTACGTAGGAGGAGGAGAGAAGACAGTAAGAGGAAATGTCTCGTTTGGATACGGAGTTTGGAAAACAGAAAATGCAGGAAAAAATTGGGTCAATATGGGACTCAATACTTCAAGGCATATCTCAAGAATCAGAATCCATCCAAAGAATCCTGATATTGTATATGCAGCCGTGATGGGAGACCTGTATAAAGGAACTCAAGACCGAGGAGTATATAAATCTATGAATGGCGGGAAGACATGGAAAAAGGTCTTGTTTGCAAATCAAAATGCTGGAGCAGTAGACCTGATTATTGATCCTACTAATCATAGGACTATGTTTGCTACTACTTGGAATATAAGTAGAACACCCTTTTCTCTATCTAGTGGTGGCGAAGGATCTGCATTATGGAAAAGTACTGATGAAGGAGAAACTTGGGTTAATATTTCTGATGCGAAAGGACTCCCAAAAGGGGTGTGGGGAATATCAGGTGTAGCTGTTTCGCCCGTAAATGGAGAGAGAATCTTTGCCATGATTGAAAATAAGGATGGAGGTCTTTATCGGTCAGATGATGGCGGTAAAAACTGGACAAAAGTTAACAGTGAGAGGAAACTTCGTCAGAGAGCTTGGTACTACACCAGATTGTATGCTGATACAAAGGATGAAGATGTTGTCTATGTTCTAAATGTGAGATATCACAAATCTACAGATGGAGGAAAGTCTTTCTCTACACACAATGCACCGCACGGAGATCATCACGATCTATGGATTGCACCAGAAAATCCGAGTAGGATGATCATCGGGGATGATGGTGGTGCTCAAGTCACCTATGATGGAGGAGAAACATGGAGTACATACCACAATCAACCAACCTCGCAGTTCTATAGAATTATAACAGATAATCACTTTCCATACAGAATCTATGTTGCACAACAAGATAATAGCACATTAAGGATACCACATAGAACAACAGGTGGCACAATCGATGAAGACGATTGGCAACGATCAGCTGGGGGAGAATCAGCTCATATTGCCATAGATCCAAATGATAATGATATCGTTTATGGAGGTAGTTACGATGGGTTTCTGACAAGGCTCAATCATAGAACTGGTTCCGTTCGAGCAGTAAATGTATGGCCAGATAATGTAATGGGACATGGAGTAGAAGATATGAAGTACAGGTTCCAGTGGAACTTCCCGATTTTCTTCTCAAAACATGATGCTAAGAAATTATACACTGGATCACAACATCTTCATGTATCAACTGACGAAGGACAATCATGGAAAGTAATATCTCCAGACCTAACTAGAAACGAACCAGAAAAGCAAAAATCTAGCGGTGGTCCAATTACACAAGACAATACAAGTGTTGAATACTACGCAACTATTTTCGCAGCCCAAGAATCTGCTCTCAAAGAAGGATTAATTTGGGTTGGGTCTGATGATGGACGAATCCATGTAACCCAAGATGGAGGCGACAATTGGACAGATGTCACATCTAACAAAATGCCAAAGTATCTGATGATAAACAGCATTGAGCCTAGTCCATATGATGAAGGGACTTGTTATGTTGCTGGAACACTTTATAAAACAGGGGATTACACTCCTCATCTATATGTGACTAGAGACTATGGAAAAACATGGAATAAGATTACAAATGGTATAGCTCCAGAGCACTTCACAAGAGTTCTCAGAGCGGATCCAGTAAAAAAAGGATATTTGTATGCAGGTACAGAAACAGGCATGTACATCTCGAATGATGATGGTCAGTCATGGCACTCATTTCAACAGAATATGCCAATCGTACCTATCACCGATCTTGTCGTGAAAAACAATAATCTAGTTGCTGCCACTCAAGGTAGAGGGATATGGCTGATCGATGATCTTACTGTTATGCATCAACAAAAAGATCTTCCGAAAACAAAACAGAACCACCTGTACAAGCCTATGGATAGCTATAGAATGGGAGGTTTTCAAAGAAAAAATCCAATAGGTGCAGGAACAAATCATCCAGGAGGTGTAATGACACATTTCTATTTGAAAGATTTTGATGAGAAAAAAGATTCTATTTCTATTTCATACATGAATTCTGTTGGTGATACGATAAAAACGTATTCTACTTTTGCTAAGGATAAGAAAAATAAGTTCAAAGTAGAAAAGGGTGGTAACATGCATGTCTGGAATCTGAGTTACGATCCAGCAACAAAATTTGACGGGATGATTCTTTGGTGGGGTAGTCTCAGTGGTCCAAAAGCAAAACCAGGAGATTATAAAGTTGTACTTGATATTAATGGCGAACCACAAACACAAAACTTCAAAGTGCTCCAAAGACCAAACTCTGAGGGCTCAATGGCTGATATAGAATCTCAATTTGATTTTGTGAAATCTATCAATGTGAAACTTAATGATGCGCATCAAGCAATTATAGATATGCGATCACTTCGTAAGCAAATGAAAGGCTACGTTGGCAAAGTTGATGATCAAGACATCAAAGACTATGCAGATGAGGTAGATTCTCTCATGACAAAAGTTGAAGAAGCGCTCTATCAAACAAAAAATAAATCTGGACAAGATCCACTTAACTTTCCAATTAGATTGACGAATAAATTGGCTCACTTAAATAGTTTAACACAGATGGGGAATAATGATTTTCCGCCTACTGCTGCTGCGATTTCTGTAAGAGACGAATTGAACGGAATGATAGATGATGAGTTAAATGTCTGGGATGAAGTTAAGACTAAGATGCTGCCTAAGTTAAATCAAATGATTAGAGATAAAGCGTTAGATGTGATTATTTTGGAAAAGAAGTGATGACTTTGGCATTTGTTTTCAAATAATCTAAAGCTATTAATATCGGTTTTATAATAAAACAGACAGGAATTAGTAAGACGGTATTGTTTTGATTTGGCCTTAGTCAGTTTAGTGATTTGTGTTTCTATTTTCAGTTAAGAACTCCAAACTGTTTGGGGGAAGAGTGGTTGTGTAGCAAGTGCTCGCAGCCGAGTTTTTGGTGTTTATGAAAATTGGAATACAAATCACGTTAAAAACTGGGTAAAGCCTTGATTAGTAGTGGCTTGAGTGTCAAACGCTCGTAGTTCTGATTTCTTTCCTTTTATCAAGAAAAAGGAAAATGTTATTTAGGAAATGGCTTCAACCTATACTTAACCTAATCAAAAATTAATATTATAAAACTAGGAGCATTCTCAATCAGCCTGTCGGTCAAGGACCGCAATGTATCTAAAACTTTTTATGAAAATCTAGGATTCTCAGTCTTTGCTGGAGACATGAAAATGAATTATCTCATTATGAAAAATGGAGATGCATTGATAGGATTATTTCAAGTTATGATTGAGAATAACATCATCACATTCAATTCTGGATGGGATCAGAATGCTGGTAATGTTGAGCCATTTGATGATGTGAGGGAAATACAAACTCATATAATGTCAAAAGGTATAAATCTTGAATCTGATGCGGATGCTAGTACTACAGGCCCAGCAAGTATTGTTTTGAAGGATCCTGATGGAAATAGTATCTTGATAGATCAACATGTATGATAAATAATCGTTTTGTCGAGAAAATCCATCAATTTACAGTAGAGTTATTGTATCACTGATACTATTGTATTACTTTTAGGTTTGAATCTAGAATCAAACTAATCTATAAATGGATAATGCTTACGAAAAAGCAAGTAAAAGAGTAAAAAAGAAAAAGAAATTTTTGAAAGAATTGGCGGTTTTTGTGCCAGTTGCATTAGGGCTTATGGTTTTGAACTTGACTACGGCTCCTAATAATATATGGTTCTATTGGGCTATTGGTCCTTGGGGACTTACATTGCTCGGTCGTGGGCTATACATGGCTATTGAAAGTAAGTCTGGAAATTGGGAAGAAAGAGAAATGAGAAAAGAATTAAGAGCGCTCGGCAAGAATCCTGATGACTATATTGAAGATTCTCTTGAGCTAGAGGACCTTGAGCCAGAATATGTCGAAAAATCTAAAAAATACAAAGACGACGATTTTGTGTAAAAACATTCTTTAGACTTGTCCTTCAAAATTGTGAATTATCTTTTGTTCAAGGACTTCTAATATGAGAAATTGGACACTGAGAAGACATTTTTATAAAAAATAAGAGGTTGTGATTTTCAAAATCACAACCTCTTATAAATTCAGAATTATAGTTCTTATTTATCTTTACCAAAAACTTTTTTCAATAGATCTGTATTTCTTTGATCTACATTATTTCTGATTCCTTCTTCTTTCTTGGCAATTAGAGAAAACATACCTATAAGTGCTTTATTGTTAACGTGATCGTCCAATTCCGGATTCACATCAGTAACGAATGGTAGATTGTTGTATGCCTTTACAGTCTTTTTCCAATATTCTCTAGCGTTGACTTCATCGAGCGCTGAGATAATAACTGGCATAAATGCATCATATAACTTCTTATAACTCTTGTCTTTTAAGTAGGCTGTTGCTGCATCATCCTCTCCTGATAGAATATTGAGCGCATCGTCAAATGAAATTTGCTTCACTGCATCTATAAAAATAGGCGTTGCTTTTTTTGCTGCACTTTCAGCTGCACGATTCATCTTTTCAATAAGATCTCTTTCTACATTTTCGAAACCAGGCACCATCTTTACTTTTGATACCACCTTCTTAGCTTCAGTAGGAATCTCTATTTTGTATTGACTCTTTAGATATCCATCTTCTGCGGATAATTTATCTACCGCTTCACCAATACCTTGATCTAAGGCTTCTTTTAGGCCGTTTGCAGCTTCATCCTTAGATAATACAGGCTCTCCTTTGAGTACTTTTTCTGCCTTTTTTAGGATACTACCAAATTGAGCTGTGCTGGTATTAACAGCAATTAGTATTATAAATGAAAGTAAGCTTACGTTTTTTATATATTTCATGTATCTATTTTATTGTTCTACGTAGTAAACGGACGAAATCAAAAGATGACTTTGTTTTGGTTGATAATATTCTGTTAAATTATTATCAGTCAATGACAATTAACCTAAATGATTTCTCTCCTCCATTGGCTTTAACTTTACAAATATAAAGACCTTCCGTTAGGTCATTGATATCAATTTCACGATTACTAGCACTTTCTCCTGACCTTACAAGTCTTCCCGTAATGTCTAGAATGTCAAATGAGATATTTACACTTGACGCACTTCCAAATTGGATGCTATTGCTTGCTGGGTTTGGAAATAAGTGCATTGCATCTAATGTAGGATTTGAAACCGATGAAATTATCTCTACTCCATCTACAGTAGTTATACATCCGTTTTGATCGATGATGTACACTGTATACATCTCTCCAACTTCCCCGATTAAGAAACTCACGATTTCGAAAATTGAACCATCAAGGCTAAATAAATAAGGTACCATACCTCCTTGCCCTGACACAAAAATTGTATCTTGATTAACAGATGTGAATAGTTCCAGAAGCTCAGGTTCGGTGATCGTAAATGTTTCACTGAAAATATTACCTTCTTGATCACTCACTTCAATAGTGTAATCTCCAGCGCCCAAATTTTCAAAAACACCTGTGTCATTGATTTCTCCATTTAAAGAGTAACTATATGGAGCCAGTCCCCCTTGGATATTTGTGACTGTCAAGCTAGCATTACTTTGACCAAAGCAAGTTACATTGGTATTACTGAAACTGATAGAACTAATGAAATAGTGAATAAAATTACTGGTAGTTAGTGTACACTCATTTTCATCCTTTACACTAATAATATATTCAGACCCATCAACTAATGTGTATTCATTTTCTGTGGAATAGTTAATGCCATTTATGGAATATAAATAGGACCCAGTGCCACCCGAAACTTCAATTGTCAATTGATTCTGATTTAAAATAGCTGTGACTTCTAATAATAGTGGTTCAGAAATCAGGATTGGATTACTTGTTGTTTCCTCTCCATTAGCACCCCTGACAGTAATTGTGTATGTATCTGGGACAAGATTACTGAATACGTTATTGGCGCTAAAGTTTTCACCATCAATACTATAGGTTAGTGGTGCTATGCCCCCGCTTCCACTTGCTGTTATCTCACCATTGTCATCTCCAAAACAACTGATTTCATTTGTGATAGTGGCAGCAATAAATAGACCTTCAAATGTATATGAGATATTGAACATTTGATTGGCTGCATATCTTGATTGATCATCGACTACATCAAAAATAAATGAATCAGCACTTTTGTCTAGGTTGGTTACTGCATAATTGATATCTCCTTGGTTTATATCAAATTGAGTAAATACACTTCCAAGATTCATGTTTTCAAACATTCCATTGGTATGGTTTAATCGTTGCAAATTTCCATTTTGAGTAGGAGAACGCAGAACAAAGAATACATTTTCAGGATCAAGGTTCTCTGCTAAAAGATTGTCATTAGGTATGATTTTTTCAGTCTCTCCTTGCAGTATTAGATCATTGTTGTTTATAACTATCGCTGGAGTGTTAGGAGCGGAAGAACAAGTAGATATGCTCCATTCTACTAATTCGCCGCTATCATCATCGAAAGAATCTGTAATTGTGAGCGTCCAAATACCTTCCATGTTTTCTCCATTAAAGAGGGAAAAAGAATCCATTGGTTGGTAATTACCAGATATGGCTAACCCCCCTGGTTCACAAGAAGTTTCAAGATCTTCAGCAGTATTGGTCGCAAAATCAGATAATTGAATATCAATATTATCATTTCCACATCCCAAGGTAGACTCTGGGACGCCTGGCCGGTCAAAAAGTGTAATAACTGTACCGCTTGGTGATTCTAAAGTTGCAATTAGGTCTCCTATCCACGAATGATTAATTTTTATTGACATTTCTACCATATCCACCATGTTAGTAGAAGTTACATTAACAGTACTGGTTATATCTCCTTTTGTTTCGGGAATTTCGATATTTGCTTCTATTGTTTTGTCAAAACATATTAATCCAGCTGTCTGGAACGATTGTACTTGATTCCAATCCGATTCAAAACAATCAGATATTACTCTTACTCTCCAATAATAAACCGATTGACTTTCTAAGGCTAATCCTGTTATTGAAGGCTGATTAATCATTTGAGAAATCAGAACATTCTCAAAAGAAGGATTGTCAGATAGTTGAACTTCATACTGAATTATTGTTGGGTTATCTTGCCAAGTTAAAGTTGGAAAAACAGGAACATTAGTTTCTGCATCCATTGGGAATAAGTATTCAACATTAGGTGCATCTTCAGGAGAAACAATTAGCGTAATATTTTGGTCGAAGGTTAGATCTGGACTCATAGTTGTTACGACAAGTTGATATCCTCCTGCTTCTACATTTTCAAGTCCAGAAATAATCAAATCAATCAAACCATCTTCAGTAACAGGGTTAGTAGAAAAATCTGCAACGGCACCTATTGGTAATCCTTCAATAGAAAATGTAACTACGATGTCTTCTGCAAATTCGGTGTAGTCAATTGTATAATTCGCTGTTTCTGTCATGCATGCAAGAACTGACTCAGGTGATATAATAGCAGAAAATGGAGCTATGATAGAAAAGTCAGAATCATTAACATCAAGAAAGATACTCGTTGCACATTTTATCTTTATTCTACATTCATCTGAAAATTGAAGCGGAACCTGAACTTCATGTATGCCATCATTTTCTGTGTTTTCTGCAAGTAGGATGTCAAAATTCTCTCCGCCATCCAAAGATAAATAGATATTAACCTCTGCACAAGAAACAGGAGATTGGTCCGTATTTGCTACATCCCAAGATATTGTTTCTGTTGTACCTGCATTCCAAGTTGTCGTAGCATTTTGAGAACTTACTGCAAAAGGACCTGCCTGATCGGTAAAACTGACGGACAGATCATCATCAGCTGTACATCCACCAAATTCATGATTGTCACGTACTGTAACAGAGAAATTCATAGTTCGATTTACACTTGGAAGTGTCTCCCAAGTATTACCATTGTTTCCTAATAAAATAGAAGACATTCTAGGAAAAAATCTTGAAGGACTCGGTGCAGGATTATACGAACGGAACGCTGGACCTACTGTTGAAGTAGATTGCGGCGGCATTGGTGCTGTTTCATTATCTTTTTGCTCCCAACAATAAGTTATGGCATCATTATCAGCATCGGTAGCAACTGCCATTAATTCGAAAGGAGTGCTGATTGGAAGTACAATACCATTACCAAATAGAGGCTCTAGCTCTGGAGCACTATTTTCAATAGATATTGTTTCTGCACAATCGCCATTACCTCCGACAACAAAGTTTGCAACTTCTTCGAGTGATATCGAGTGAAAATAATCATCGCTGTTATTTTGAACATTTGGACTACAGATACCTGCATAACCCATTATTGTAGATGCACTGCCAGGTTCCATTGCTGTACTTTGATTTCTATTACAATCATTGTTTTGGGTATGGTTTCCGCCAAATTGATGCCCCATTTCATGGGCAACATAATCTACCCAGAATGGATCTCCAGTGGGATTTCCTAAGCCTGTAACTCCTCTCGCTTTTCTATTTGTACATGGGCTTCTTAATGAAGCTATTCCACCGCCACCAGTGCTATAGACATGACCTATGTCATAGTTGTTGAAACCTATTACATCATCAATGGTTGCTTGATTTTGTCCTAACATTGTGCCACCATCATTGTTTGTATATGGGTCAGTACTGCTATCAAGATAGATGAGCTCATCAGTATTTGCTATTAACTCCATGGTTATAGTGAATTCTCTTTCATAGATTCCATTTAGTCTTGTAAGTGATGCATTATACTCTGCCAACACATCAGGCTTATTTCCTCCATGAAAACTAGCATATTCTCCTGTACAGGCAAGAGCTAGCCTATATTTTCTTAATTGGCAATCACCATATTTTGCTTGTTCATCTAGGGGGACAAAATTATCTTCAGGTGTTTCTACAGTGCATTGACCTTCTCCGTCATGTAAATGCTTTGAAAAGTCCTTTTTATAATAAACTATATAAGTATCGTCTAACTTCTTAGCATATCTGTCAATATATACTGTTGGATGAGAATCGGATAGTATCATACCGTTAATGCCTCTATGAGAAATACTTAATTTTAGGATTGATGTTGGATCTTCTAAACTAGCACCAGTATATGATTGTATTAATGGATATCGAGCAGCTAAGTCAGGATGAAATACATCACTTCTAGTCATTGAGAATTGTTCGAATGTTCCATCAGCGATTGGAATATCCATGATAATCTTAGCGGAATCATCATTTTTGAACCTATTTGGTGATTTTTCAAGTACGGATCTCATACTTTTCATGCTAATCGTATACGTTTTGTATTTCTTAGGTACGATTTCCCGAGTTAGATTGGATCTATTGCTTGTTATAGATTCTTCATTTATTTGGTGCCACTTTTGTGCGTCAACTTGAATAATTGAAAAAATAAATATTGTGATACTCAGTATTAATAATTGGAATTTTATTTTCATTGAATAGACTTTAAAAATGTGTAGTGAAACGTTTATTAAAAAACATGAAAATAGAAATTATTTAGGATGATTACTGATAGTTTTAATTATTCTTTTGAGAATAGATTTTTGCGGACAGTAGAATTTGAAATACTTCTAAATATGTTTGCTGCAAGGAGGCATAAATTATTGATTTATATCTTTTATGTCATTGTTTGTATTGTAAATGTGCTTAATATGTACTTTTGACGAGATAATACGTTATATAATCTAAATAATCCACGATGGCAGTAGATGAATCAGTAATTTTAAAACTGGAAAAACTAGCTAAAATTAAGTTGACTTCCGAAGAGCGCTCAGAAATGAAAGGTGATCTAGAAAAGATGCTAAAAATGGTAGACAAGCTTTCTGAAATTGATACAAGTGGGGTAGAGCCTCTCGTTTATATGCATGAAGAAAAGAATGTTCTGAGAAAAGATGAAATCAGTAATGTCTTGGATAGAAATAAGGGCTTGAGTAACGCTCCACACAAGGAAGGATTTTATTTTGCTGTGCCGAAAGTGATAAAAAAATAATACTGCATCTTTATTGATGTCAAATAATCTTAAAAAACGATATCCTAATATATGGAAAATAACAAATTAATCTCAATAAAAGATCTAAGAAAGACTTACATAATGGGTGTAGAAGAGGTGCATGCATTAAAGTCTATCACTTTAGATATAAATAAAAATGAATATGTGGCTCTTATGGGGCCGTCAGGGAGTGGAAAGTCTACTTTGATGAATCTACTAGGATGTCTTGATACTCCGACGGCGGGAGATTACTTTTTAGATGGATCCAATGTGAGTATCATGGAAGATAGTGAGCTTGCAGCGATTCGTAATAAAAAAATTGGATTTGTATTTCAGACATTCAACCTGTTACCAAGATTGAGCGCATTGGATAACGTAGCCTTACCTTTAGTATATGCAGGTATGAGTAAATCAGAAAGAATTGATAGAGCGGAATCAGTTTTAGAATCAGTTGGTCTTGGAGATAGAATGAGTCATAAACCAAACGAATTGTCAGGTGGACAAAGACAAAGAGTAGCCATCGCTAGAGCATTAGTTAATAATCCAGCTATTATTCTTGCCGATGAACCTACAGGTAATCTTGATACTAAGACTTCCATCGAGATAATGGAAATATTCGAAAAGATCCAAAATGAAGGTAACACAATCATAGTCGTGACGCATGAGCCTGATATTGCAGAACACTGTCATCGAATAGTTCGACTTAGAGATGGCCTGATTGAAACTGATATGAAGAATAAAAATATTATTCTAGCCAGTGACCCGAGTCACAGATATAATGTAAGTTAGATCGTTCAAAAAGACTTTTAAATATATCTTTGTCCGAACATCAATAATATGAAGATATACACTAAAGGAGGAGATAAAGGTCAGACATCATTATATGGTGGTCGTAGAATATCTAAAGATGATATTAGAATAGAATCTTATGGGACTATTGATGAATTGAATAGTCATGTTGGGTATCTCTTATCAGCCATTCCTTTAGAGTTTGATCAAAAAGAATTATTGATTGAGATTCAAAATAGATTGTTTACCATCGGTTCTAATCTCGCTTCTGATCCACAAAAAAACCTTCCAGTTCCAGATCTAAACGAAGAAGATATTCTTAAATTAGAGAATGCCATGGATAATATGGATGCATCACTTGCCCCATTAAGAGCATTTGTATTGCCAGGTGGATCGGTAGCAAACAGTATAGCCCATGTGTGCAGAACAGTTACAAGAAGAGCAGAAAGAAGAATGATCTCTCTTGCTGCAGTAGAAGAAGTGAATCCAATACTTATAAAATACGTAAATCGATTGTCGGACTATTTCTTTGTTGTGAGTCGTTATTTAGCACACAAGTTGAATCATGAGGAGACTCCATGGGTACCTAGAAAAAACTAAATTATATATTCTTATATAGGTTTAATGTTTGATTCGCAATGAACTGTCTGTCAAATGTTTGGGATGCATAGATTTGACCTTTCATTGAGATATTTTTTCTTAATTCACTATCTTCTAAAAGGGTAATTATAGCACTAGAAATGGAATCGATACTATTAGGATCTATATAAATACAATCAGGTCCACCCGCTTCTTTCATGGATGAAGTTTCAGAAGATATCACAGCTGTTCCGCATAACAATGATTCTGTAATAGGTAGCCCATGACCTTCATAATGACTAGGATAGACTAGGAATTTCGCTCTCTGATATACTTCGACAATCTGATCATTGGTAATGGCACTTCTCAGATGTACAATATTCTCTAGACCAAGTGAATGGATTAAACCTAAGAGCTTCTTCCTATTCTTTTGTTTTCCACCGCCGACTATGACTAAGTCTATTCTTTGACTTTCTGGAATTTGAGCTAGAGCTTTTATAATCGCTTCGAAGTTTTTCCTAGGTTCGATGCTTCCAACAGAGAGCATGTAATTCTCAGGTAGATCTAAAGAGTTTTGAGTTCCTTTATTATTTGCGTTATAAAATTTGGGGTCACAAGTATTGTAGATTACTTCTATTTTATCTGGATCTACTGCATAATATTTAATTATATCTACCTTGGTGTGGTTGCTAATTGCAATTATTTTGTCAGCTGAATTTATGCTATGCTTCCATTTTAGATTATAAATCGCTCGATCGAATGCTGGAAAGTATTCTGGAAATCTCTTAAAAATTAGATCATGGATTGTGACCACCTTTGCACAATTAGCATTTTTGATATTTCTTGGTAACTCATGGGTAAGCCCATGATATATGTCAATCTTATCTTTTCTGAGATCACTCGAAATGCCATATGTACGCCAGACTGACTTATTAAAAGCGGTTGATTTATGAATTGAAACATGATTCAAGTTTCTGAACTCAGATTCATATTCAGGCAATTTGATAGAAGGTGTGTAAAGATGATATGATTCTGAAGGGCAAAATTCATTCAGACAATTCACAAGGTTACGACTATAGCTACCTAGCCCTGTTTTATTGTTGAATAGCCTTTTTGCATCGTACCCTATATTCATCTACTACATTTGAGCGATAAAGATATATGATTTTATCTGACTTGGAAAAAACAGCATTTGAATATTTTGCCTTACAGCTACTTACTATTAGTATCATAAATTATATATATCACTGAATCAATACAAACTTATATCTAAAATTAGAATCCGGTACTCTCAAGAAATAGATACCTGGTGGCATATGATTTAAAAATATCTTATTGTTAGAAATTATTCCTTCATCAATTATTTTTGCAGTTATATCCAAGATTTGATATGTAGCATTAGTAGATGGAAGTCCTTCTATATTTAAAATACCATTGGTCGGATTGGGATATACTCTTATATTTGATAAATCCTCATTTATGTTTTGACTGGACAGTTTTGTACAGGCTTCGATTACTTCTTGTAATGAATTACAGCCAATTCCATTGGTTCCTACTTTTATATATTCTGGGTATAGCTTGATGTATTCACATATGAATTCATTAGCGCAATCCATAGTCTTATCAAGGTTGGGAATATTGGGGAAACCTAGATAAACAGAATCTACACCTGATGGTTCTATCTTTTCTAATCCATCTAAATTGACTAAATCCTCGCCTATATATATAGTTAAATCTCTACCCACATTTGTTAAAGACTTAAAGTTTGATAATGTCTGTACATTGGTGCCTCTATTCTCAAAACCTCTTGTAACTGTTTTTAGCTTTCCAAACCCACCAATATTGTTGAAGTAGGAGCCCGAGAAGGTTAACCGTCCTTCAATATGTGTCAATTCAGGAAATGAAGCTACCTCATTATGATTTAATTTCATGTTAATGAACACTGGGCCTCCTATATAGGATAGGCTATCTAGACCTGACAAATCTTTTATTCCTAAATGAGCCTCAAAACCAAAACCACCGATAGATTTTAGATTATTAAGCCCTTGTAGGTTTTGCATTTTTGAGGACGCTATAATAGTTAGATTATTGCCGATTGATGTCAATGACAGAAATGAGGGTAACCTTTCTATGTAACCTAAATTATTGAAAGCAATATAGCCATCCACGGTATGGAGCTGGTCGAAATCATTGGTATTATTAAGAAGTTGTGATTTTATTTCAAAATTTCCATGTATGTATTCAATATTAGAAAACGCATCTAAAGACCTCAAAAGGCGATTGGTCAGTATAAGGTGCCCGGCTAGGGATTCGTTACCATTTAAATGTTTTAGTTTATGAGCACCAGATATGATCTCTAGGCTATCATTTTGATCAATATCTATATTTAACACATGAGTAAGAGAGTCCAAATGAATCTCTTTTATTCTATCATTTTCAGTAATGTGTAGCTGGCTGGTTAATGAGTCTATGTGTTTAAGGAAGCCTACATCTATCAAGTTTTCATTCTTTTGCAATATCACACTTGTCGAGATGGACGCATCAGCAAGAGCATCTAGTGATGTGATATATTTACAATTCTGGATAACCAATGAACCAGTTATTGTTTGAAGATTTGATAGTGCTTCTATATTATCAATATTTACTCCTAATAGTCTTAGGTCTCCATTTATAAATTTGATATTGGAAAGTGGGCTGAGGTCAGTTATATCTTCACCAATCAATGATATAGTGCCAGTAGAATCACAGTTTGGGTTGTTGGCAACAAAGGTATTAAGATGGGCTTGAGCAAACCCAGTAAAGCCTGTTTCAAAACAACTCTGAGCCTGAGAAGTAAGAGAAGATAAAAGTATAAATATGCTTATTTTAATATTTTTCATATTCAAAGTGTTTATTTGTGAAGTAGTAATGAGGAGATAAAGATTATCTCCTCATTACATGTATTATTAATTTCCAAATTCACAAGAATTATTGAGCGCCTGTCCCGGGACTGGGTGATCAGGAGTAGTCCATCTAATCAAGTCACCAATCGTAGGGTCTGGATCACTCCATGTCATACCATAGCAATCATTGCTACCATTGACAGAAAGAATGTTAATATTAGTATCATCAAACATAAACATAGGGAGAGGATCTAGAGGAAGTGGATTTCCAAATTGATCAACACATGGATCTCCGTTGGGAAGCAAACATTCTTTAACACAGAGATCCAACCCTAATACATCACTTGTGTAGAAAGTGCCCGTAAATCCTGCGCTATTCATGGCAGTTAAAAGTTCTGCTGCTACAGCGTTAAATCCACAAGGAAGACCATTAGTACCAAAACAAGTCATAAGTACAGTTTGAGTGAAAGGAATTGTTTCTATTGAACCGTCTTCGTGCTGTATTGTAACACTTTCTACACAATTAATAGGTCCTATAAAGTCTTCCCAGCACATGTAAGAATAACAGCCGGGGCAAATTTCAGTTACGATAGCGGAGTAATTTGTTTCGCATAAAGTTTCGTTATTAGCATCAACATAGGTGATGATTACATTGTGTAGACCTAGTTCATCAAAACACCATTCAAATTTACCGTCAGGTTCATCAAATGAAGTAATATAAGATGACACACCTTCAATGGCTACTATCCAATATACCCAAGGAAAATGACTTGGATGACTAGGTATTACTTGAAATTGATAACAACATTCAACCGATGTAGGTTCTGTCAACCACCCTTGATTCATACAGTCGGGAGGTGAGACTTGTGCCTGTCTCTTATACACATCTGACGCTGCCGACGAAGAGGATAGTGGAGATCT
>OJIO01000821.1_pt1 | contig 16876 bp, 16 predicted proteins | sample 1595621 | NCBI WGS metagenome assembly OJIO01 (sample SAMN05416776, study PRJEB24817) | seawater metagenome | isolation source: Sea water | place: Canada:Atlantic | collected 2013-07
TCTACACTATCCTCTTCGTCGGCAGCGTCAGATGTGTATAAGAGACAGGTTTCCTGGACTAGCTGCATATAGTAGCAGTAAAGGTGCGTTAATCACCCTTACAGAACTTCTAGCAGAAGAGTTTAAACAAACCGGTCCTTCCTTTAATGTTTTGGCTTTGGGGGCGGTACAAACCGAAATGTTAGAGGAGGCATTTCCTGGATATAAGGCTCCTTTAACCGCTAGGCAGATGGCACAGTATATTATTGATTTTTCTTTGACAGGAAACACATTTTATAATGGTAAAGTATTAGAGGTTTCTAGCTCAACTCCATAGGTGTATGATAGAAGCGCTGTCAAAATACATTCCAGAGGCTGCGGTACTTCCTGCCTTTGAACTGATTAAACAAAATGATGTATATCTTAAAATTGTTAATGAGCGTGTTACACGTCATGGTGATTATAGAAAAACAAAAGACGGGCAACATCAAATTACGGTCAATGCAAGTTTAAACAAGTACCGTTTTTTTGTTACGCTAATACATGAAATAGCCCATTTAGTAGCTTTTAAAAAGTTTGGCAGAAACATTAAACCCCACGGTACACATTGGAAATTTACATTTCAGCAACTCATGTTGCCTTTTATTAACCCTCAAGTGTTTCCATCTCAACTTTTGCCCCTACTGGCCTTACATTTTAAAAACCCTAAGGCAAGCAGTGATACAGATGCTAGGTTGTCTTTGGCATTAAAGCAGTTTGATCCAGTAAATGATAAGAATTATGTTTTTGAAATTCCTGCTGGAGGGACTTTTAGACTTTATAACGGTAAGTTATTTAAACGTGGTAATAAGCGAGTGAAGCGTTATGAGTGTTTAGAGATTTCAACAGGTAAAATCTATCTATTTCAGCCCAATGCAGAGGTTGAGTATATAAAATAAAGACCTAAATGAGTTTTGTCTTTACTAGGAGCTTTTATTTTGTACATCTCGTATTTTTTTAAACAAGTTGCTAGAGTATACAAAGTCTGTTACGTCCTGGTTGCTAGTTTTAAAGATATCTTCTTGTGTTCCTTTCCAGACTAGTATGCCGTTTTTAAGAAAGTTAATGCGTTCTCCAATCTCCATAACAGAATTCATGTCATGAGTAACCACTATAGTAGTAATGTCATTTTCGTGGGTGATTCTTTGAATAAGATTATCAATCACAGTGGCTGTTTTTGGGTCTAATCCAGAGTTTGGTTCATCACAAAATAGATACTTAGGATTATTTACAATAGCTCTTGCAATAGAGACCCGTTTTTGCATTCCTCCAGATATTTCTGCAGGAAATTTATTGTTTACACCATCAAGATTTACTCTATTTAGCACCTCATTTACCCGAGAGATCATTTTTGGTGTACTCTGGTCAGAAAACATGCGCAAGGGAAACATAATATTCTCTTCTATAGTCATAGAATCAAAAAGGGCACCTCCTTGAAATAACATACCTATATTTTCTCTAAGAATACGCTGCTGCTCGAGATTCATTTGGTCAGTTGGTTTGTTGTGGTATGAAATGGTTCCAGCCACGGGTTTTAATAAACCAATGAGACATTTTAACATTACAGATTTTCCGCTGCCACTTTGACCAATAATTAGGTTGGTTTTTCCTTGTTCAAAGACGGTAGAAATTCCTTTCAAAATTTCTTCAGAACCAAACTGCATTTTTAGATTATCTAGGGCTATCATTAGCTTAAAAGTAATTGGGTTATGATGTAATTTGCAAGGATAATAAGTACACTCGTCCAAACAAAACTCTTGGTACTAGCTTTACCTACCTCTAGGGCTCCACCTTTCATGTAGTAGCCATGCCACGCAGGTACTGTAGCTAATATAAAGGCAAAGACATATGTTTTAACAAAAGCATATACCAAGTGAAATGGTATAAAATCTTCTTGCAATCCTCTTATAAATTCATCGAGTGAGACAAATCCTCCATATACTCCAGCTATAAGCCCTCCAAAAATCCCTAAAAACATAGCAATAGCTATTAAAAAGGGGTAGGTAAGAAGTGCTATTACTTTTGGAAAAACAAGATAGTTTAATGAGTTAATACCCATGACCTCAAGGGCGTCAATTTGTTCGGTAACACGCATAGATCCAATGCTAGAGGTGATAAACGACCCTACTTTACCAGCCATAATTATGGAGATAAAAGTTGGCGCAAATTCTAAGATGATAGATTGTCTAGTGGCAAAGGCTACTAATTCTTTGGGTATGATTGGGTCTGTTAAATTTAATGCCGTTTGTAGGGTGATAACCCCACCCACAAAAAAACCAATGAAACTCACAATACCCAGAGAACTCATGACTAAATCATCAATTTCTTTGAATATTAATTCTCTTAAAACATCTCCTTTTGTAAAGCCACTAAAGGTGCGTCTGAGCATTAAAAAGTAAGATCCAATATCTTCAAGGTATTTCATAATATATAGCTGATGCTAAGGTACTAAATTTATGATAAGTGTATTAAATGTATGGGTATAAAGCTATTTGTTTTTATTTAAAGATATCCATCATTTTTTTAAATAATGTTGTGTTTTTGTAGATGCCGCCAAAGTTTTCTTCTCCAGGTCCTTTGGCAAATATAGGCACCATAGTTGCCGAATGTCCTCCAGTAGAGAAGGTGGGTTTAATTTTGTTGTAATTCCCATCATCTGTAGATAGTGTGAAGCCTCCGGTTTCATGATCTGCAGTAACAATAACAAGTGTTTCTGCGTTTTTTGCAGCAAAATCTAGAGCAACACCAATAGTCTTGTCAAAGTCTAATAACTCTGTGATTAAGTAATCTGTATCATTATCGTGGCCTCCCCAATCTATTTGAGCTCCTTCAACCATTAAAAAAAAGCCGTTCTTGTTTTTAGATAATTTATCCAATGCCATCTTAGTTGCATCGGGCAAGAAATCACCTCTTCCTTCCAACATTTTGTCCATCCCATCTTCTGCCAAAAAGATGGCTTGTTTTTTATCTGTAGTTTTATTTGGTAGGCTATTGGTTTCTACCTCATACCCATTATCCTCAAATTCTTTATAAAGATCACGGGCATCTTCACGTTTGTCTTTGTCTAGAAACTCAGTACCTCCACCCGCAATAAAATCGATTTTTGAAGTGGGCAAAAAAGCAGCAATGTCTTGGTAGGATCTTCTAGATGCCGCATGTGCATAAAAGCAAGCGGGTGTGGCATGCATAACAGAGGAGGTTGTAATAATACCAGTGCTAATGTTCATGGGGATTATTTTTTCAATAATAGTAGGAACTGGTTTTTTTTGCATGTCTACACCAATGGCTCCATTATAGGTATCAACTCCAGTTGCGTATGCAGTAGCACTCGCAGCAGAGTCACACACTAAGGCATCTGCAGCAGATGTTTTTATAAGCCCAATGGTGGTAAATCGGTCAAAATTTGGCACACTGTCCTTGAAAAAATAACTTGCAGAAGCCTCACTTAAGCCCATGCCATCTCCTATGAGTAGAATGATGTTTTTTGGCTTTTTGGTTTCTTGTTTGTTTCTAGGCGCTGATAAACGATACGCAACTGCCGAAATTACAAGTATGCCAAGTATAATTTTTCCTATATTTTTCATTGCAACTTTTTATTTTCAAAAGTACTCATAATCCAAGCCCCAAATGATAATACGGTGTTATAGTATCTTTTTTTTTATTGCTTTCCAGCGGAAATTTCTGATAAATTCACCCTCTTGTTGAGATACTATAAAAGGTTGCTTTTGTTTTTTTGAGATATTATACCCTTGCATACAGTGCAAATAAAATAGCGGGTCTTTTTTTGATACGGCAAGTTTTAAAGCTGCAATTCTTGTAAGAGTTTTTGAGTAACGCATTTTGTAGAAGGCTTCTCCTTGTTTGTGTTTAGCTCCAGATGTGTATGCATTCCCTGTAGCCTTGAGGTGTTTTACTTGTAATAAGGGGTCTGTCTTTGTTTTCCAACCGTGAAACGCTGCCAATAAACCATCTACGGTATCCCATCCTATAGATTTTTTAAGCCCGCCAATGGCCTTAAAGCACTCTTTTTTATAAAGTTTTATAGGTCCTCGCACCTTGGTTTTTTCTGAAATATTTTCAAAAATCCACGCATCTCTTTTTTTAATATAAAGGTTACCAGATGCCATGCCCACTAGATTATCTGAGGCAAAGATGCCTATCATTTTTTCTAAATAATTTGTAGGTAGTATGATATCTGCATCAAACTTACCAATAAGCTGCGCGTCTAGATCGCATTTTTCGTACCCCTTGTAAAATGCTTCTATTACTTTGGCTCCAGGACTGTGCTTTGATGTTTTGTGTGTGTTTACAGTTGTAATCCAAGGGTAGGTGTCAACATATTTTTTAATAATACTAGGGGTGTTGTCTGTGGAGTTATCATCAACGATAATGACTTGTGATGGTTTGGTGGTTTGCCCCACCAAAGAGCCAAGCATATGTTCTATATGTTCTTGTTCATTGTATACAGGTATGATGATTGTTATTTTCAAACACGTTCTGCGTAGATAAGATAGTATCTTGGTGTGAAGTATCTTAAGATAGGTCTAAACCCAAATTTTTTAACAGGGTTTGTGAACTTTTCACTTTTTTTAATCCTCCAGCCAGCTTTTTCTAGTAACCAGTCAAACTGCCAATCTTCAAATTCATGGTAATGTCTGTCCCAGGTGTCTGTCTTGCTTTTATATGCTGATGCAAACCACAACTTAAGGGGTACAGAAGCAATTAATTTTTTAGCTTTTATGTCTTTTAATACAGTGTAGGGTGAGACAAGGTGTTCAAATATTTCAAAAGCGGTAGCAACATCATAGTTGTTATCCTGCACTGCTTGCGTGTCGATGTCTAAATCCTCTCCGGTTGTATTTGTAATGTTATATCCTTCTTTTTTTAAAACTTCAGAAAAAGGGTTTACCACACCCAAATCAATAATTTTTTCTTGTTTTGATATGGTTTGCTCTAAAAAAGCTTTTGTGATTCTGTATCTTTTTTTGGGATAGTTTCCTGGGTACATGATTATGCTTTGTAGACCATTGCATTAATGTTCATTCCTGCACCAACACTGGCAAACATAATAAGGTCTCCTTTATTAATACTGTGCCCTTCCATGTTGTTGTTTACTATTAAATCATAAAGTGTAGGAACCGTCGCCACACTTGAGTTTCCAAGTGTGTTTATGGTCATTGGCATAATATCCTGTGGCGCCTCCATATCATAAAGGCCATAGAATCTTTTTACTATGGCTTCATCCATCTTTTCATTGGCTTGATGTATCAATATTTTCTTTAGGTCTTTAATATCATATCCACTATCCTCCAAACAACTTTTCATAGCCTTTGGAACATTTGTTAAGGCAAAATTGTAGATTTTTCTGCCATTCATTTTTATGTACTTTCTAGGGTTTTGATCTTCTAGATTATTGCTGTTTCCAAAGTAGATATAATTAGCCTCTTCAATAGCGTGAGTAGCGGTAGCGTGCGAGATAATACCTTTTGTATGCTCTGTGTGCTCAATGATTGTTGCTCCAGCGCCGTCACTGTATATCATAGAGTCTCTATCATGAGGATCAGTAACTCTAGATAATGTTTCTGCACCAATTACCAAACATTTTTTAGCAATACCCGCTTTTATAAAAGCGTTGGCTTGGATCATTGCCTCTAACCAACCAGGGCACCCAAAAATTAAATCATAGGCAACACACGATGGGTTTTCTATTTGCAAATTACTTTTTACACGAGAGGCTAAGCTGGGTACAGTATCACTTTGGTTGCTACCATACTTAACATCTCCGTAGTTATGGGCTACGATAATATAATCTAATGTTTCTGGATCAATCTTGGCATAATCTATTGCTTTTTGTGCAGCAAAAGAAGCAATGTCTGAGGTGCTGTACTTTTCTTGAGCATACCTTCTTTCTGAGATTCCGGTTATGGCTTTAAATTTCTCAATAATGACGTCATTTTGGTGAGCAAAACTAGTTCCGTCTTCATTGTAAAAGTCGTGATTTTCGAAATCTTTATTACTGGTAATTTCTTTTGGGATATAGCTTCCTGTCCCTGTAATGGTGATGCCCATGGTATAAATTTTTGGCTAATGTAGCAAAAAGAAAGCACTATAGATGCTGATTTTTCTATAAATATAGCCTGTTTAATGTATCAATATTTAAAGTAATCTACTATTAAAAAATCCTCATTTCTGATAGAAAAAATGAGGATTTTTGATTTAAATCATGTTGTTAATCTTCCATGTATTGTTCTATTGGTGCGCAGGTGCAAATTAGATTTCTATCTCCATATGCATCATCTACTCGCGCCACACTTGGCCAGAATTTATTATCACTAACAAATGCTAGTGGAAATGCTGCTTGTTGTCTTGTGTATGGTAAATCCCAAGAATTTGCAGTAAGTAGCGCCTGTGTGTGAGGTGCATTTTTAAGCACATTGTTAGGCTCTTGTTTGTTTGTGGTTTTTATTTCTTGGCCAATAGAAATCATTGCGTCACAAAAACGATCTAACTCCTGAAGGCTTTCACTTTCAGTAGGTTCAATCATCATGGTTCCTGCAACTGGAAAAGATACCGTTGGTGCATGAAACCCATAATCCATTAATCGTTTTGCAATATCTACTACTTCTATTCCGTGCTCTTTAAATGGACGGCAATCTATAATCATTTCATGCGCAGCACGCCCTTTTTCTCCAGCATATAATACATCATAATGTCCATCTAACCTCTCTTTGATATAATTTGCATTTAAAATAGCATATTGGGTAGATTTCTTTAATCCGTTTTCTCCTAACATGCAAATGTATGCGTAGCTGATCAAACACGCCAATGCACTTCCCCATGGAGCGCCAGAGATGGCTGTAATGGCATGCTCACCACCGGTTTGAATTAATGGATTGCTTGGTAAAAACGGAACTAATTGTTTTGCAACACATATTGGGCCAACGCCAGGACCACCACCGCCATGCGGTATGGCAAATGTTTTATGCAAGTTTAAATGGCATACATCTGCTCCAATTGCTCCCGGGTTTGTGAGGGCAACTTGCGCATTCATGTTTGCGCCATCCATGTATACTTGGCCACCATTTTCATGAATTAAGCCTGTGATTTCTTTAATAGCACTCTCATATACACCGTGTGTTGATGGGTAGGTAATCATAAGTGCAGCAAGATTGTCTTTATGCTGTTCTGCCTTAGCGCGCAAATCTTCTACATCAATATTTCCTTGTTCGTTTGCCTTTGTAACTACTACTTTCATTCCTGCCATTACTGCACTTGCAGGATTTGTACCATGTGCTGAGGATGGGATAAGACATATGTTTCTATGGTGGTCATCTCTAGATTCATGATATGCTCTAATAACCATAAGCCCTGCATACTCTCCTTGAGCTCCACTGTTTGGTTGTAAAGATGTACCTGCAAAACCTGTAATTTCTGTAAGTTGTTCTTCTAGCTTTTTTAACATGGCTTGGTACCCTGCTGCTTGTTCTACAGGCACAAATGGGTGCATGTTACCCCACATAGGGTTGCTTAGAGGAAGCATTTCTGCTGCAGCATTTAATTTCATGGTGCAACTTCCAAGGGCAATCATTGAATGGTTTAGTGCCAAATCTTTGCGCTCAAGTTTCTTGATATAACGCATGAGTTCTGTCTCGCTGTGGTAGGAGTTAAATACGCTGTTTTCTAGAAATGGAGTTTGTCTAGCAACACTTTTTGGAATACCGCTTCCAGTACTAATTTCTGAAATTTTAAACGTTTCTTTATGGTTTGCCTCTGCGAAGAGTGCGATAATTTTATTCAGGTCTTTTAAGGTAGTGGTTTCATTTACCGATATAGAAACAGTTTCTGGATCTGGGTAATAGAAATTCATTTGCTTTGCTTCACTGAGGAATTTTATTTTGCTGGCATCTGTTTTTATAGCGATGGTGTCAAAATAAGTTTCGTTTGCCTGAGTTAGCCCTAATTGCTCTAGAGCACTGGCAAGTGTGGCAGCATGATTGTGTACTTTATTTGCAATATATGTTAAGCCTTTTGGGCCATGATATACTCCATACATACCAGCCATAACCGCAAGAAGTACTTGCGCGGTACAAATATTACTGGTGGCTTTATCTCTTTTAATGTGTTGTTCTCTTGTTTGAAGTGCCATGCGAAGGGCGCGGTTTCCTTTTGTATCTCTGGTAACTCCAATAATACGTCCTGGGATATTACGCTTGTAGGCTTCTTTTGTTGCGAAATAAGCTGCATGCGGCCCACCATAACCTAGCGGAATACCAAATCTTTGTGTGGTACCTACCACAACGTCTACCCCAAATGATCCTGGCGCTTCTAATTTTACTAGACTTAGTATATCTGCAGCAACAGCTACTTTGATTTGGTTTTTGTTAGCATCGGCAACAAAAGATCTAAAGTCATACACTTTTCCACTTTTTCCAGGATACTGCAATATGGCGGCAAAAAATTCTGAACTAAAGTCAAAAGTTTTATGATCTCCAATAACGAGTTCTATTCCAATTGGTGTAGCTCTTGTTTGCAGTAAAGAAAGTGTTTGAGGCAAGATATCCTCTGACACAAAAAATTTGTTTACTCCATCCTTCTTTTGTTGTCTTTCTCTTACAGCAAAAAGTAATGCCATTGCCTCTGCAGCAGCTGTACTCTCATCTAGCAGTGAGGCATTTGCTAACTCCATGCCAGTGAGGTCTGTAATCATGGTTTGGTAATTAAGCAGCGCCTCAAGACGTCCTTGTGCAATCTCTGCTTGATAGGGAGTGTATGCGGTATACCAACCTGGATTTTCAAGGATATTCCTTTGTATTACAGGAGGAGTGATGGCTTGGTGATACCCAAGGCCCATATAGGTTTTAAAAACTTGATTTTTTGTAGCAAGTTCTCCAATATGTTCAAGATACTGCTGCTCGCTCATGGCCATATCTAGCGTTAAATCTTTCTCCAGCCTAATGTCATTAGGTATGGTTTGATTGATAAGCTCCTCCATTGATTGTGCGCCAACAGTGTCAAGCATTTTTTGGAGGTCTTCTTTACGTGGGCCAATATGTCTAAGGGCAAAAGAGTCTGTATTCATAGCATTTTCCTTTGTCAGGAAATAGTGTTAATTGAACATTTATATGGTATGATTTTAAGGTAATTAGGATGATAATATGCTCCTTAAAATTAAGGAGCAAAAATACAACATAAAAAAAATAAAAATGAAATGTTTAACATTTTACAAACGTTTATTTTTCAACCAAAAAACGATGTTACTAACATTATTTTTAAAAAGTGAGGTTGTTAGGGGGTTTCAACACAGAGAATATGTAATTTTATATTGTGAAACCACTAACCTCTCTCTTTTCTTTTTACATAAAAAGTAGTATCCATGTTGCTTTAGGGGTTACAGGGCTTGTTTTTGTTACAAGTGTTGAGTTTAACACATCGTTGCCCAGTGCTTTATATTGGGTTTCTTTTTTAGGAACAATTACGGGCTATAATTTTATTAAATACGCTGAGATTGCGGGGCTACAGCATAAAAGCCTTATCAGGAGCTTGCAAAATTTGCAGGTGTTTTCTTTGGTAGTGTTTTGTTTGCTAGTGTATTTTCTAACCCAATTAGATCTTGTGGTTTTAACATATCTTGGCGTGCTTGGTTTTTTAACCTTACTGTATGTAATTCCCTCTATAAATCATAAAAATTTTCGCTCCATGGCCGGTGTTAAAGTGTTTATAGTAGCTCTTGTTTGGTCTGGGCTTACTGTTTTAGCGCCAGTATATTATGCCACAAGTGCTATCCCAGATATATGGCTTTGTTTTGCGCAGCGATTTTTTATTGTACTGGCTTTAATAATTCCTTTTGAAATTAGAGACTTACCCCAAGATAAGAACGCTTTGGTAACCTTTCCTCAGTTACTAGGTGTACAAAAAACAAAACTTCTTGGTGGTTTGCTACTTGTTTTTACCCTTTTATTTGAAGGGTTAAAACAGCCTTTTATTTTTAGTAAAACAGCACCTTTGGTTATAGTTTGCGGGCTTATAGCTTTTTGCTTGTACCGCGCTAGGGTTCATCAATCAAAATATTTTGCCTCTTTTTGGGTAGAGGGTATTGCCTCTTTTTGGGCACTGATGCTATGGGTAACTTATTTTATTGGTGTCTAAAAGCGCTATAGGTTTTCTGTCTTTTTTTTAAACCTAAGAGGTTCTTCTACCCCCCAAAATCCTAGGATTAGATTTTCTTTTTCTAGCATTACAATATAATAACACTCTGGAGTATCTGAGGCAGTTACAATGTACTTGTCTTTTTCTATTGGCGTGTCTTTAAAATTAGTGCCTGCGCAAGAATCTTGTATTGAAAAACCTATGTTTTTTTTAACCACCACACCATCGTAGCTGTTAACAACTGTATTGTTATTAAAAGATAGCGTGCTTAAAGGGCTTTGTGTATTAACCCAAGTACCCTGCAGTTGGTTGTAAATTACATCTCTAGATGTGTTCACTGTATCTATAATTTTTGACTCCTTTATTGTGGTTCCTTCTTTCAAGGAGGTTTGTTTGCAAGAAAAAAGCAAGAGCGTAAGTAAAGTTATGTATACGGGTTTCATACAATATATGTGTTAAACCAGACCTGCTCTTTCTAACAAGGCATCTGGATTTGGTTTTTGCCCTCTAAATTTAATATATAATTCCATAGGGTCTTGAGTGCCTCCCTTTGATAATATAAAGTCTTTAAATTTATTGGCTACTTTTTTATTGAAAATACCTTCTTTTTTAAAATAAGCAAACGCATCTGCGTCAAGCACCTCGGCCCATTTGTAGCTGTAGTATCCTGCACTGTACCCTCCTTGAAATATATGGCTAAATGCAGTACTCATACAGGTGTTTGGGGTGTCTGGATATAACGCTGTGTCTCCAAAGGCGCTGTTTTCAAAGTCTTTTACAGAGGTTATATTTGATGGGTCACTGCCATGCCATGCCATGTCCAGCATACCAAAGCTAAGTTGTCTTAGGGTTTGCATACCTTCATGAAAAGTGGCAGAAGCTTTAATTTTTTCAATGAGCTCCATAGGTATTACCTCACCAGTCTTGTAATGGGTTGCAAATAACTCCAGGGTTTGTTTTTCATAGCACCAGTTTTCTAATATTTGACTTGGCAGTTCTACAAAATCCCAAGAGACATTGGTGCCACTTAAACCTTTGTACTTAGTGTTTGCTAGCATTCCGTGGAGGCCATGACCAAACTCATGAAAAAGAGTAGTTACCTCATTAAAAGTCAATAAGGAGGGTTTTGTTGCAGTAGGTTTTGTAAAATTACAAACGTTAGAGATGTGAGGTCTGTCATTTATAACACCTTTCCCATCTGGAGTATCTATTATTTGTTGGGGCTTGTAGCTTGTCATCCATGCGCCACCACGTTTTCCAGCACGAGGATGAAAATCTGCATAAAAAATGGCAACGAGCATTCCTTGTGTATCTAGTACGCGGTAGGTTTTTACATCTTGATGATAAGTCTCTATGGTAGGATCTTCTTTAAACTCAAGGTCAAATAATTTATTGGCCACTGTAAATACACCCTGTATTACGTTCTCTAATTTAAAATAGGGCTTTAGCTGCTCATCATCTAGACTAAATTTTTCTTGTTTTAATTTTTCAGCATAGTAAGCGCTATCCCATTTTTGTAGCTGGTCTATCCCGTCAAGTTTTTTTGCAAAGACCTCTAGCTCATCAAATTCTTTTTGAGCGGCCGGTCTTGCTTTTACTAATAATTCATTTAAAAAAGCATGCACCTTTTGTGGTGACTCTGCCATGCGCTCCTCTAAAACAAAATGTGCATGACTTTCATAGCCAAGTAGTTGAGCTCTTTGGTATCTTAGTTTTACAATATCTAAAACGTTTTGCTGGTTGTTTTGCGGATTGTCTTGAAAGGCTCTAGCGCCAAATGCTAGGGCTAGTTTTTTACGCAAGGCTCTGTTTTGAGCATATTTCATAAAGGGCACATAACTTGGGTAGTCTAGGGTAATAACCCAACCCTTCTTGCCTTTCTCTGTAGCCGTTTGTTTGGCAGCCTCTTTTGCTCCTTCGGGTAAGCCTTCAAGATCTTGCTCTTTGTCAAGCAATAATTCAAAAGCGTTTGTTTGGGCTAGTACATTTTCTCCAAAGCGTAAACCTAGTTTAGAAAGCTTGGTGTCTATGCTACGAAGTTGTATTTTTTTATCCTCAGGGAGATTGGCTCCATTTCTAGCAAAGCCTTTGTATTGTTTTTCTAGCAACATCTGCTGCTCATCACTTAGGGCAAATGTTTGTTTGTTGTCATAGACGGTTTTCACTCTTTTAAAAAGATCCTGGTTGAGCAGTAAATCGTTAGAAAAATTTGATAACAGTGGAGAAACCTCTTGCGCTATTTGCTGGATTTGATCATTTGTTTCTGCGCTATTGAGATTAAAAAAAATACTTGTGGCTCTATCTAGTGCCTTTCCTGTATTCTCGAGCGCCTCTACCGTATTTTTAAAAGTAGGTGTGTCAGGGTTTTTTGTAATAATAGCTACCTCTTGTTTTGTGATATCAATAAGCGCTGTAATAGCGGGTAAATAATGCTCATTATTAATTTTAGAAAAAGGAGCTAGGTCAAAGGGTTGTAGTAATGGGTTGTCCATAAAATAGGCTTATCAGGGGTAGTTGCTTGAAAAAAAAGGTGTTGTATAATTAGATTAACCTTAAAGATTTTTAGCGCTTTGTTCTACCTTTATTTTTAATCCCTCTTTGTAAGCAATTACTTTGTCCAGTACACATGTGTCTGCAGTGCTAATAATTTGCGCGGCTAGGATACCTGCATTTTTGGCTCCGTTTAAGGCAACAGTTGCAACGGGTACCCCGCCAGGCATTTGCAAGATAGACAACACTGAGTCCCATCCGTCAATGCTATTGCTTGACTTTACAGGCACTCCAATTACTGGCAGTGGAGATAAAGAGGCTACCATACCTGGCAAATGTGCTGCGCCACCTGCTCCTGCAATAATTACTTTAATACCACGAGTGTGCGCGTTTTTACTAAAGTCAAATAGTTTTTCTGGTGTGCGATGTGCAGAAACGATATCTACTTCAATTTCTATATCAAAACCTTTTAGGATGTCTATGGCATCTTGCATTACGGGCATATCACTAGTGGATCCCATTACTATGGCTACTTTCATAATTATTTGCTTATTACTTTAATACGTTGCTTTACTTGTTGTGCAATCTCTCTTGCGGTATCAATATTTTGGTTTACAATGGTAACGTGGCCCATTTTTCTAAAAGGGCGTGTTTGTTTTTTACCATAGATGTGTGGTGTTACACCATCCATGGCCATAATTTCTTCAATGTTTTGATATGCAACATCTCCAGTGTGGTTTTGTTCACCTACCAAATTTACCATAATACCACCTACTTTACTAGCTGTATTGCCAAGAGGTAGATCTAGAATAGCCCTGATGTGTTGTTCAAATTGGTTTGTATAACTAGCCTCAATACTGTAATGACCAGAGTTGTGTGGTCTTGGAGCTACTTCATTTACAATGATTTGATCATCATTTGTTTGAAACATTTCTACGGCAAGAAGACCTACATGCTCGAAGGCTTTGGAAACCTGTATGGCTATACTCCTGGCTTTTGCAGCAACTTTGTCGTCAATGCGGGCAGGGCAAATAACATACTCTACTTGGTTTGCCTGAGGATGAAACTCCATTTCAACAACAGGATATGTCTTTACCTGCGCACTTGGGTTTCTTACAACAATTACTGCAAGTTCATTTTTAAAAGCTACTAGATCTTCTATTATACAAGGGCAGTCTGGCAATACATCTAATGTTTGAGAATTTTTAATTACTTGAACGCCTTTTCCATCATAGCCGCCTGTACAGCTTTTCCAAACAAAGGGTAGTTTTAATTCTCCAGATGCTACTGCTTTTTTAACTTTCGCAATAGTCTCAAAAACAGAAAATGGAGCGGTGGGTATTTTATGAGTGTCATAAAACTTTTTTTGTACTCCTTTGTCTTGAATGTTGCGCAGTGTTTTTGAACTAGGATATACTTTTTTTCCTTCTTTCTCTAAAGCTTCTAAGGCTTCTATGTTTACACCTTCTATCTCGAAGGTAAGTATGTCTACTTTTTTTCCGAAGGTATACACCGTATCATAATCCATTAAGTCTCCCTGTGTAAAGTGGTCACAGGCTATACGGCACGGAGCTTCAAGGCTTGGATCTAGCACGTGTGTGGTGATGTCAAATTTGCGCGTTTCATAAAGCATCATTTTGCCTAGTTGGCCGCCGCCTAAAATCCCGAGTGTGAAATTTGAAGAAAAATAATTTGCCATAACACAAAGATACATTGTTCTTTCAAATAGCTATCTTTGCCGCGATTAATTATTGTACAACATTTATTAAATTGTAGGGTTTTATAAAGCCCTATGGTCCAGAAAACAAAAAAGATGACAAATATCGTACTATTTGGCCCTCCAGGAGCCGGAAAAGGAACGCAAGCAGAGGTATTAAAAGTTAAATATCAATTGGTACACATCTCTACTGGTGATGTATTTAGATATAATATAAAAAATCAAACAGAGTTAGGTGCACTTGCCAAGTCTTACATGGACAAAGGCCATTTAGTGCCAGATGGTGTAACCATTAAGATGCTTAACGCAGAGGTAGAGAAAAACCCTGATGCAAATGGCTTTGTTTTTGATGGGTTCCCAAGAACAGCGGCTCAAGCAGAGGCCCTTGCCACATTAATGGAAGAAAAGTCAAGTCAAATCAATGCAATGGTTGCTCTTGAGGTGGATGATGAGGTCTTGGTAGGCAGGTTATTAGAAAGAGGTAAAACAAGTGGCCGCGCCGATGATGCAGATGAGGCTATTATTAGAGAACGTGTTGCAGAGTATTACCGCAAAACGGATGTTTTAAAAGACTTTTATAAAGCTAAAGACAGGTACTTTGGGGTAAATGGTGTCGGAAATATTCAAGAGATTACAGCTCGTTTGAGCGAAGTATTTGATAGATTATAACAAGCGTAAGCTTAAAAAAAAATCTTACCAGGGTAAGAAAAAGGTATGACTGAAGGAAATTTTGTTGACTACGTAAAAATTCATGTAACCTCTGGTAAAGGAGGGCAAGGTAGTGCGCATTTGAGACGTGAAAAATTTATTCCAAAAGGAGGTCCAGACGGTGGAGATGGAGGTCGTGGAGGACATATAATCTTAAAGGCCAATAGTAACCTTTGGACATTACACCATTTAAAATTTAAGCGTCATTACAAAGCCGGATATGGAGGCGCTGGAAGTAAGCAAACAAGTACAGGTGCAGATGGTGAAGATATCTACGTTGAGGTACCTTTAGGTACAGTGGTTATAAACACAGAAACCGGAGAAAGATTAAAGGAACTTCTAGAGCACGATGATGAGCTTATCCTTGCAAAAGGAGGTATGGGAGGTCTTGGTAATAACCATTTTAAGTCTTCTACCAACCAAACCCCTCGCTACGCCCAACCAGGAATGGAAGGAGAAGAAGGTGCCTTCACTCTAGAGATGAAAGTATTGGCAGATGTTGGTTTGGTAGGGTTTCCAAATGCTGGGAAATCTACACTGCTGTCTGTAATTACTGCTGCAAAACCAAAAATTGCCAATTATGAGTTTACTACTCTAAAGCCTAATTTGGGTATTGTAGAATATCGCGATCACAGAACTTTTGTTATGGCAGATATTCCTGGAATTATAGAAGGTGCTGCAGAAGGAAAAGGGCTAGGGCATTATTTTTTGCGCCACATAGAACGCAACTCGACCTTGCTTTTTCTTATACCTGCAGACGCTGATGATATTAGAAAACAATACGATATTCTTCTAGATGAATTAAAGCGATACAATCCAGAACTATTAGATAAAGACAAATTGGTGGCTATCTCGAAAAGTGACATGCTAGATGATGAGCTAAAGGCAGAAATGAAAGAGGCCTTAGATAAAGATTTTGACGGGATCCCTTATTTATTTTTCAGTTCGATGGCTCAACAGGGTTTAATGGAACTAAAAGACACCCTTTGGGCTATGCTTAACGAAACAAGTGTGCACCAATAGAAAGTAAACATCAAATACTATGAAAGGTAAATAGTCTAACTTTTATTTTAACACTCCTTAATACCATTTTATGAGAGGGCTATTTTTACTACTATTGTTTCCTTTTTTTTTACTGAGCCAAACAAATTTTGAACTTGCAGAAAGCTATTATCTGCAAGGAAATAGTGCCAAAGCCACACCGCTTTTTAAACAGCACCTTAACCAGTATCCTTCAGATCTTGCTACCCTTGAGTATTTAGGTGATATAGCTGGCCAGGCAAAAGAGTGGGACAGGGCAATGATGTATTATAAAGCTCTTGTATCCAATGATACTGCCAATGCAAATTACCACTTTAAATATGGAGGGGTATTGGGTATGAAGGCCTTATCTGTAAATAAATTTAGCGCTGCCTTTTATATTAGTGATGTTAAAACGCATTTTAAAAAAGCCGCAACATTAGACCCAACTCACATAAAAGTGAGAGAGGCGCTAGTAGAATTGTACATGCAATTACCATCAATAATTGGTGGCAGTAAAAATACAGCACTTTTTTATGCAGATGAACTTCTGGGGTTATCTCCAGAAAAAGGGTTTATGGCCAAGGGATATATTGCAGCCTACACTGATGATACGATAGTGGCAGAGCAGTTTTACAAAAAAGCAGTTGCTCAACAAGGCTCTATGGGTGCTTATAGTAAACTCGCTGGTTTTTACAAAAACACCAATCAACCAGAAAAGGCATTAGACTGTCTCTTATACACATCTCCGAGCCCACGAGACAGGCAGAAATCTCG
>OJIO01000822.1_pt1 | contig 16873 bp, 16 predicted proteins | sample 1595621 | NCBI WGS metagenome assembly OJIO01 (sample SAMN05416776, study PRJEB24817) | seawater metagenome | isolation source: Sea water | place: Canada:Atlantic | collected 2013-07
GAGATTTCTGCCTGTCTCGTGGGCTCGGAGATGTGTATAAGAGACAGATCTTGTCGCCTTTGTAGGCATACCAGGCGCCAGATTTGTCCACCAACCCCTGTTGAACACCCAAGTCCAACACTTCTCCGAGCTGATTAATGCCCTGGCCGTAGAGAATCTGGAACTCAGCCTGACGGAACGGCGGCGACACCTTGTTTTTCACCACCTTCACCCGGGTTTCGTTACCGGTTACTTCGTCGCCCTGCTTCACCGCACCAATACGGCGGATATCCAAGCGTACAGAGGAGTAGAACTTCAGGGCATTACCACCGGTGGTGGTTTCCGGGTTACCAAACATCACACCAATCTTCATGCGAATCTGGTTAATGAAGACCACCAGTGTATTGGCGTTTTTCACATTACCGGTAATTTTACGCAGCGCCTGGCTCATCAGACGAGCCTGCAACCCCACGTGGGTGTCACCCATTTCCCCTTCGATTTCAGCTTTCGGCACCAGCGCCGCCACAGAATCGACGATGACCACATCCACCGCGCCGGATCGCACCAGCATATCGGTGATTTCCAGTGCCTGCTCTCCGGTGTCTGGCTGGGAAACAATCAGGTCGTCCACGTTTACGCCCAGCTTTTCTGCGTAATCCGGGTCTAGCGCATGCTCAGCATCCACGAAAGCACAGGTGGCGCCTTTTTTTTGAGCTTGGGCAATCACGCTCAATGTCAGGGTGGTTTTTCCGGAGGATTCAGGGCCATAAATCTCGACAATACGGCCCTTGGGCAGGCCGCCAATACCCAAGGCAACATCCAGCCCCAGTGAGCCGGTCGAGATGGAGGGCATGCGCTCACGCTTGCGATCGCCCATGCGCATGACAGAACCTTTGCCAAATTGGCGCTCAATCTGTGACAGCGCAGCGGACAGCGCCTTACTTTTATCGCTCATTGTGACCCCTCTCCGTGTTCGGCGCGTCATTCATTGACGCTAACCGTATCTAACCGTATCCGACCCGCCTTATCTGACCTTTCGACCAGCACTGGCGTTATGGACAGTATTATGAACAACATTGGCTGTGCATTGCAACCTTCCAGATCGTTGTCTGGTCTGCCCCGCCTCAGCAGGGCTGAAAGGAATAGCCTGATTGTGGCTACTTGAGACGGGCATTCAAGCCCAGAATGGCGTGCAGGATGGTCTGCTGACGGACGGCATCGCGATCCCCGTCGAATTGGAAACAGCGAGCTTCTGCATAACCCAGCTTCTGCCCCCAGGCAATCCAGACGGTGCCCACCGGCTTATCTGGCGTGCCGCCATCCGGCCCGGCGATACCCGTCACCGCCACGCTCACATGGGCACGGGAATGGCTAATAGCGCCCCGCGCCATGTCCAGTGCCGTTGCTTCACTAACCGCGCCCGAGGTCGCCAACGTGGAGGCCTGCACGCCAAGCATCTCTTGCTTAGCCTCATTAGAATAGGTGACAAAACCCCGATCGAACCAAGTGGATGCGCCGGACAGGCTGGTGAGCGTCTGGGCAATGCCCCCCCCGGTACAGGACTCCGCAGTGGCCAACAGCAAACGTTGTTTTTGCAGGGCACCGGCCAGTGCGACGGCGGCGACGAGGATGTCGTTATCCAGCACAGGGCATTCTCCGTTGCGGATTGACGATTGCAGGACTGGAATCAGCCCAGATCCACGTTGTGATAGACGTTCTGAACGTCATCCAAATCATTCAACATGGCCATGAATTTATCGAACATGTCCATGTCTTCGGCGCTGATGGTGGTGTAACTCTGCGGAATAAACTGAATTTCATCCACCTCGAATTCCAATTCCCCGAAGGCCTCGACCAGCGCCTGCTTAGCCTTGAAATACTCGGTGTTAGGCGTGAACACCGTCAGCATACCGTTATCGTTTTCTATTTCGCTGACATCCACATCCGCATCCATCAGGGCTTCGAGCACCGCATCTTCATCTTCGTGGGCAAAAACGAAAATCGCCACGTGATCGAACATGTGGCTCACCGTACCCTGGGTACCGATCTTACATTTGGTCTTGGTAAAGGCCATACGCACATCACCAAAGGTACGATTCGGGTTATCAGTGAGGCATTCAATCAGTGCCATGCTGCCACCAGGGCCATAGCCTTCATAGCGGGCCGGGGAGTAATCCTCACCGCCACCCCCTTTAGCCTTGTCGAGGGCTTTATCAATCACATGACCGGGCACCTGATCTTTTTTGGCGCGTTCAATCAGGCTGCGTAATGCCAGATTCGCAGTAGGGTCCACACCACCGGATTTCGCGCTAACGTAGATTTCCCGACCATAGCGGCTGTACACCTTGGCTTTCATGTCCGAGGTTTTCGCCATGGATTCTTTGCGGTTTTGGTAGGCGCGGCCCATAGACATCTTGCTCCAGAGGAATTAGTTGCCCGGTATTTTAAGGGAAGATGCAGGCGAGAAGAACAAAAGAGCGGTTGGGAGTGGCAATTTAACGTACGCCTCATAAACCTTCGATTACATCGATACACCTACTCCACCAGAACTCAGCCCCCTGAGGGATGCAGCAGCATGGGTTCCATACGCGAACCCGTTAGCATGCCGGCAATGTGTGGTTAAGGGGAAAAACATACAGCAGAAATGCGCGTTGATTATCGACTCAATCACCAAGCTGCAATGTTGTTAGGGAGCCTCTATACATCAAGTCACCATTACCGAATCAAGGCTCCAGCTCCACCAGCGATTCTTCGAGATAAACCAGAAAACGCTGAATATGAGGCAACGTGTCACGGCAACCGATCACGCCAAACTCAAGGCTATTCTTGTAGCTCACCACAGTGATATTTAGGGCGTAACCATGCAGAACCAATGACACCGGATAGGTAGCCAACATCTCCGCACCATTGAGATGAAGCGTTTCCTTCGGCCCCGGCACATTGGAAATCACTAGGTTAAACATGGGGCTTACGCGCCCGGACAGGCCCGTGACCTGCCCCAAAGACAGCGGCATATTGGTCAGCACCGTATAAACATCGATCTCGGACTTCTGCATATCACCAAGCCGAGATTTCACCGCTTTCATGGAATCCTGGATTGCGGCCAGCCGATTCAGCGGCTGAGCAATATGCGTACCCAGGCTTACCTGAACCGTAGTAATGGCATTGCCACCCTCACCAGCCTGATCCGCACTACGCAAGGCTACTGGTACCTGGGCTACCAACGGCTGATCGGACAAGGCATCCTGACTGAGCAGATAGCGACGCAGCGCGCCGCCACACATGGCAAGGAAAATATCATTCACCGTACCGCCATGCTGTTTGCCCGCGGCTTTAATCCGCGACAGCGACCACGACTGGGCAGCAAAGCGTCGCGCGCCCGTCACCCGGCGGTTTAGCTGGGTTTTCGGCGCCCGATAGATAGTCTTTACGTTGCCATCCTTGGGCTGTCGCAGCAGGTCCACAAGCTGACCACCACCTCGGCGCAGGTTATTCATTGTTCCTTTCATACCGGCATTCGCCGCTGCAGCGCCACGGCTCTTTCTCGGTTTCTTCTCTGCATCCCACTCGCCAGACCAAGGGGCGGGTAAACGGTCTTCGGCACAAGTAGCTAGGCGAGACTGCATTAGGTGCATCCCTGCCACCCCATCCACCATGGAGTGATGCATCTTGGTATAAAGAGCGAAACGGTTTCCCTCCAACCCCTCGATCAAATAGCTCTCCCACAACGGGCGGCTAGGATCCAAACGCTGGGCGTGCAACCGCGATACTAACGCCAACAGCTCACGCACCCGTCCCGGCCGAGGCAAGGCAGAATGCCGTACGTGGTAGTCAATATCGAAATTTTTGTCTTCCACCCAAGTAGCATCTAAGTACAGGGGCAAATGAGACTGAATCTTTTGGTTAAATGGGCGGCAGATGCTATCCACATCCACCAGGTATCGATAGATACTTTCCACATAATCCTCAGGAGCACCTTCTGGAATGGCAAACAACGCCAGCCCCCCCACATGCATAGGGGTTTCCCGGGTCTCCATCATTAACCAGCCGGAATCCATAATAGACAATTTACGGGCCATACTTGCTGCTCCTTATTGTTATCCGTATCGCAGTGGCCTGACACCTAGGGTAGGCTCGAACGTCCTATCATCCGGATTTTTAACCCCAGAGCATTAGCAAAATCGTTGCGTTTGGTTATCAACAGTGGGCCAAAGATATCCATTGCCGCGCCTATCAGCGCTCGGAAGTCTCTGATATCACTTTAATAGCAACGCATCTCCTATCGGATGAAACACCGAGGCACTATCAATCAACGAACGAGCAGTCAGCGGCTCAACCCCATACACTTCAGTACGAACCCCCGGGTTAGCGCCAACTCGCGTTAGTAACACATCAAAATCTCCGTCCCCGGAAAGCAACACCACCGTATCCACCTCTGGAGCCAGCGTCATCACATCCACCGCAATGCCCACATCCCAGTCACCCTTGCTGGAACCGTCACTGCGCTGAATATAGGGTTTGAGTTTAACCGTGAAGCCAATGTGTTTAAGCGCATCCTGAAATTTCGTCTGCCCGTCGTCGCCACGGTGAGTGGCATAGGCCAATGCGTGAACTATTTCGCCCTGCGCCGACAGCTGCTGCCAAAGCGCCCGATAATTGAAAGGCCGCCCAAAAGCTTGGCGGGTGGTGTAATAAATATTCTGGACGTCAGCAAAGACGGCGATGCGAGGCATATACATTCCGGTTAGCGAGACTTTTTGAATGCGCTTCGGTGGAGATCACCGCCCTTTCCAAAGCGGTCCATTGCGGCTATTTACCGTAACTTACTACAGCAACATGCCCTCAGCATCTACACCCATGCCGCCACTTACACCAAGAAATACAATATTAGCAATGCCAGCAAAATGATCGAGACGTTCAAACCCGTCCTAGAAAAATAAGTATCACTGGCGGATAGTGTCGAAGCACTACTGGCAGGAAGTGGTCCCGAGTGTCGACGTCAACCATCATCGCTTCCAATTGGATGGCAACAACAATAACCGTCACAGGAGAATTAATTCATGATTTTGCACAAACCTGAACTGGTTGAGAAATATACGAACATGGGGCACTGGGGGGACAAGACCCTGCTCCAGCGCGCGGCCGCCAATTGTATCGCCCACCCAGAGCGAGAAGCGGTGGTGGATCCCCCCAACCGGAACGAGCTGGTGGGCACCCCCGCCCAGCGCCTCACCTGGGCAGAGTTCGGCCAGGCAGTGGATGCTACGGCAGCAGAATTGTCGCGCCGCGGCTTTGGTAAGGACGACGTATTAGTGGCCCAGTTACCCAACGTGTGGGAGCTGGCCATGTTGTACCTAGCCGCAGCAAAGGCCGGCGGCTTGCTTTCTGCACTGCCTATGCAATGGCGAAGCAAGGATGTGGGTTATGTGAAAAAAATGACCGAGGCCCGTTTCTACGCGTCGGCTGAGAGCTTTCACGGCTTTGATTACCAAGCTCTAGGCCAGGAGCTGGGTTTCGAGCACTACATTGGCCTGAAAGAACTGACCGATATTGCCCGCAGCAAACCCAGCCAGGGACCTGAGGTGCCAGTAGAAGCCAATGATATTTTTACGCTGTGCTGGACATCTGGCACTGAGGCAGACCCTAAAGGCTGCCCCATGAGCCACAACAACTGGGAGTACATGATTAACCTCGTGTTCACCACCTGTGGCTTGCAGCAGGGCGACCGGATTCTATGCGTGGCGCCCCTGGTAAACATGACAGCGGTGGGGGTGAACTACGTACCTTGGCTAGCGGCAGCAGGGACCCTAGTGCTGCACCATCCCATCACGCCGGAGATCTTGCTGCGCCAGCTTACCGAAGAGCGCATTCAATATACCATCCTAGTACCGGCGATGCTGAACATGATCGCCAAACTGCACAACGTGGACCAGCTCGATCTGTCCAGCGTTCGGACCATCACCACCGGGTCAGCACCGCCTTCTGCCTGGTCCATGCAGGAGTTCAAGCGCCGCTGGGATATCGACATCGTCAATATCTGGGGCCAGAACGAAGGCTCCTGCCTAGTGGCCGGCCCCGCCGACGTACCTGACCTGGCTATGCGGGTGGATCATCTACCCTGGTGGGGCAGAGAAAGCGTCGAATGGCCCTCCGGCATCAATGGCATTGAAGTGAAGATTCTCGGCGACCAGGATGAGGAAATCACCGAGCCCGGAGGCATCGGAGAGCTTTGCTACCGAAGCCCGGGGGTCTTTGCCGGTTACTTCCAACGCCCGGACATCACCGAGCAGTCTTTCACCGCTGACGGCTTCTTCCGCACCGGAGACCTGTTCATTGTGCAAAATGCCAACCACGTAGGCTTTTACGATCGCAAGAAAGACATGGTGATCCGCGGAGGCTTCAACATCTCCAGTGTCGAGGTGGAAAACGCCGTGCTTGGCTTTGACAAGGTGCAAGACGTTGCCGTCATACCCCACCCGGACGAAATCATGGGGGAGCGTGTCTGCATTTGCGTGGTGCCTGCGGATGAGAGCCATCCGCCAGCGTTAGAGGAAATCAATGACTACCTGAAGAGTCAGGGTATGAGTGTTTACAAGCTTCCCGAAAAGATGAGGCTAGTAGATGTCATTCCCCGCAATCCGATAGGTAAGATCATGAAGAAAGAATTGCGGGCTCAGTAACGCAAAAGGGCCGGAATGTTGTCTTCCGGCCCTTTTTATTGCACTTCTATATCCATTTTTACAGGCTGTACTAATCGGGGACACGCATAAAATCAAGACAGAAATAATCCGGTTACCTGACTCAAACACTAGTTGTTCACTCCCCCTTCTGTTGAGCACAAGTTCTCATTGATTTCGGCCAGGGGCAGCTCATTGTTGATGAAGGAAAAGGAAACAAGGATCGAGTCACTGTACTTTCCAGCCGTTGACATGGGTGACTGAAGCTTCAGATCGATCTGGCCACCAGCTATTACAAGCAGTGAAAATTTCGGGGGCAGAGTCTGAAACTCAAGAGGGTATCTAACCCCGAATCACGGTCCCACACTGCACCCCTCTCATGAACAGAAAACTCTGTCCACAAAAGTGGTTACAGATCAGCGCGCATTTTGCGTCCGCGGCCTTGCCTGGTTAAGTGGCGACACACCAACGCCTCTACTGGCACGATGTGAGCCTGCGAACCAAACTGAATTTATGGCACCCGCAAGAACGAAGACTTTGCAGCCACCCCCAACAATGAATGTGGCCGCCCAAAACGAACGGGGCAACCAAGCCACAACCTCTTATTTTTCTAACGGCACACAAACGCTCGCTTATGGCACCGACTCAGAATCTTGCGCTGCAACAATAAAGCAGAGCTATTTAACGCTGAACGAAGCGGCGCGTCTCACGCGTCCGCCTTCCGTGACTGGTTATAAATCATAACCACCATTGAAGATAACTCGAAAGCTTTCCAACTGGTGTTTCTTCATCTTGCCTTCCATCGCATTTTTACCGACTATCTCTTTGATTCTTCTACAGATCGGCGAATATTTTTCTATCCAGTAGTGATGTTCCAGATTTCTAAGCCAATTCGTATCTGTTTCGTCCGTTGGGAATTTTTCGAGTAGCTTTAGATAGACAAAAATTGAATGTGAAAGAATCGAGATGTTGTGTAATAGCGAGAGGAGCGCGCTATCAAATACTTCGTTGGACTCCAGTTCACCGTTCGAAACTGAATAGACCAAATTTCTTAAAGGTAACCCACGATGCCTTTCTCCGAAGCAGTTGTTGTTGAAAGGGGTATCCAGATTGTTTTCGAGCTGTTGGTCCAACCGACCTAGAGCTTCTCGGATAACCAACAGTTTTTGTTGGTAGGTGTTGGATCGGAAGCTTTTATAAACAAGATAACCCGCAAGCAAGGAAGCAGCAGGCGCGAGTACGCCGCCAAAGTACGCTCCGAAACTAGCCCAATCGTGATTGCTAGCACTGAGAGTTACCTGACCATTACTCAGCATGGTCAAAATGTAAACGCCTCCAACGACAAAAAGCACAACGGTGAAAGCGAACAAGCTAAGACGGAAATCGCGCAAATGTCCTCCTTGATTTATAACGCCGCTATAAAAGGCGAGCGGCTTTTCGCGAGTCCAGCCCAACAGTTTTACCGTTGGGCGATTTTTGATAGCTTTGTTAAGGCTTGTTCTCATTAACCCACGAGAACTGAATGCCCCACCATTCTATTGCTTCATTTATTAAATCTCTACAATCCATACCCTCAAAAGGGCCTGTTACCATAGGGCAGAATAAATGATCTCCAATGATAAAGGTCTCTCCATTTGGTTCGGTGGCAACAGCTATGTCTCCAGCCAAGAACCCAATCTCATACTCTTTTAGTAAGATATTCCTTTCGACTTCTATGAAATCCCAAAAAATATTCGGACTGCTTTTTTGAGATTGCAGATAATCATAGTGCTTAGCTATAAGCTAACCCATTTCTGGCGATGATTTTCCATCTACCTTCTTCAGTACATGCCCAACGGATCTAAGTAATGCAAGACAGGCGACCCAAAGAACTCTGAATGAATCAGGATTTTCTTCAGCCTCCATTAATTCGACCGCTTTTTTACAATCGGCCAGTACCTTTTCAGCTTTGAGCATGGAAGAGCCTTAACGCCCGCGTAATAGGCGCGAGCTTGCGAGCGTCCTAATTGACGCGTTTGTTAAGTTCATCTGAATGTTCTAACCAAATGTGCCTTGCTGGCGGCTATACTTGCCTCAGCGTAGAAAGCTCCCCCAAGTGCAATTAGTGCTGCGATAGGAAGAGACCAAAAACCTATACCCCACATCATAGGCACTTTAAACCCAAACCATGACTCAGAATACGACGGAATGTGGAGCATCGTGACCATCAATAGAAGACCAATAAGTGCTAATGATATTTGCCTGATACGAAGCCTTTCCTGAGCGGTAAGGCCATACTTGATTGTTCCTTGGCAACCAAGGCACACATGCACACCATGTTGAAACGGAGTAGCGCAATGCCCACAGGTATGCATTTCAAATTGCGGCTCTTGCGAAACACCTTGAGATTTTAAAACTGTGGTTTGGATAGCGTTGGCGACGCGATTAGCGTCTCCATTCCACAGAAGGAATAGTTTGTCATTTAGAAGTGGAAATTCATCAATTATTCTATTAACTTCTGTCTGTGTTCCTACCAGAATAGGGATAATAATTACTTTTCCGGATTTAGCCTCTAAATTAAGTACCGCCCATAACTCTCTTTTTGGCCAGTGTTTAGCCATGAAAGCACGACTTAAAATAACCACGACAAATTCTGAGACTTTTAGACCTTCATTGACTCTTTCAGTAATACTTTCGCCAGGAGCTATTTCAGCTTCGTCAATCCAATAAGTAAGACCTCTCTGAGCCAAACAACTAGACAGTGGCCTAGCAACAGAAACTTTATCTTCACTAGCGTGACATATAAAAATGTCTTTTTTCATATGCTGCGATATTCCTTGTGAACTTAACGCCCAACTCAGCGGACAAATTGAGCGCAGCGAAATTTGATCCGCTGCAGTTGCTTGTTAGCTGCCTTTAAGTGCAGCCTCGACTTCCAAATATAATTCATCAGTTGTATCACATATTTCAGACGCTTCTGCAGTCATACCCCAAAATTCATCGCTATAGATTTCAATTGCAATCAGCAAATGTTCCGCAGCCAAACGCAGATCTACGCTATTTGCAGGAATGTGCAACCCTTTATTTGTGCGTGCAAAGTACAGTGACTCTTCTCTGAGCGATGAATACTTACCAGATTCATAACCCTCAAATATCTCTTTTGCTCTTTCAGCACCTATGCTGTTTGCAATGCGATCACCAATTAAGTAAATAGGATCAACCGAGATTTTGTGCTTTTTGACATGATGGAAAAGAGGATCTTTACCACGCTTTTCTTTTTCTCGCTCATCTCCCCACGCACGCATGTGACCTGCTTTAATCTTAGCGATTTCTTCAAATATCGTGATAGATAAAAAAGAGAAGGCGCGAAGCTACCGTTCATGAATAACGAATATGATGCGCGTATTAAATCGCAAACGTGAGCAATAGCAGCATTGTACTCGTCACGACCATGTAATCCGGTATATTCATCTGAAACAACTAAGGATGCTTCATGCGCTATGTGGAATCCCTTTTTCTCCAAGTTGCCTCCCGTGCAGCTAACGCTTTGGCTTTGCGGCGCGTCGGAGCGCCAGCGCAGGTGCGTCCGACAACAGCCATTTGTTATGAATTTTGCAGTAGGCCAGTGACAGCGTCGGCAGCAGTTTGCCCCTTTTCAATTAGGTTTACATAAGCAGTTGCGATGCGATCAGCATCAACCACTGCATTCCCTGCGCGCTTCAAAGAAGCCCACAACCCTGCCACCTTCGCGGCTTCGTCCTTATCATCCTCATTTCGCAGATCATCTGCGCGAGTAGCCAAATCCGCAAACCCCTCAGAGAATGCCTTCCGGATTGACTCCGCACCCTTGATTGGATACTGCTTAATAGATTTTTCAATAATATCTAGTTGCCCGGCGAGGAAATCATATACATGGCCGGATAATGAACTGTTTTCTATTTCTTGCCTTAGCTCCTGAACCCGGTCAAGGATGCTCTGAAGCTCTTCTTGATTGACAGGCTCTTCCGCTGGAAGCAACGCAGCACAATATTTCAGACAAAGGACCACATCAGGCTGAAGGTGCCTTTTGTAATCTTTCCAGGGTGCAGCAAGATTGGTAACCGAAACTGTTTTCGAAACTCTCTCTAGGTACGGCCCATATAAATCAGCAGGGATTCCGACGGTAGACATTGATCTAGATATACCGTCTATTTCCTCTCGGACAAGCTGTAGTTGGGCGTATATCGGATGAGGATCTGATTTCGCAGTTTTTTCATCTAGGCCCAACACGGATGCCCATGCCTCAGCCGTGGACTTATCATCCTGCTGGCCAGACGCTTTTTGCACGATTGCGAGAATTCTATGTGCTGAGTTAGTCATGTCAGCCAACTGGGGCTCCTCTTTAATTCATAACGCCGCCAGCAGGGGCCGAAAAACCAGAGCGAAGCGGCGGTTTTTTGGTCCCTCTGGCTGGCCTTGTTAACCATTTACACCGTACTTTTTTTCCAACCTGTACTGTGTTTACTTTGCACTATTTTTAGATGGTTATTTAGTGAACCGAAACCGTTACCGCCGCGCTCAACTATGCTCTTTTTCTTAACCCTGCCATATATTTTGTCATAGCAGTTTGCATAGAATGTTTTGACAATATCTGGTGGATTTTTGTACCCCTCATCTATTTCAAGGAACCGCCTAACACAGAGAATAACTAGGTCGGACAACTGAATCATGGGGTTTTTATTTGAGTCTACGGCTGACGCAAACTCGACAATCCACTTGACCTTATGAGTAGCAGCCCCTTTAAAACGGCGCTCGTGGAAAATATCTTCAACGTCCTCAAGGTGATCCTCTTTTTGATCGAATACAATCATGCCTCTAGCAGTTGTCCCTAACTCTTTTTTAACGTTGTCATTTATATAGGTCACGAGATAATCAAAGGCCAAAAGGTAAGGAGACTTGGCATCAAAATGTAAATCCGCCCCGCATTCATTATCACGAATTCGGCTTTTATCAAAAGCGATAAAATGAACCCCGTGCTTTCTCTCGATCAATAGATCTATTGCACTTTCCGCTAATCCTAGCCTCTTTTGAATATCATGACCTACAAATGGCCCATCACCATTGGGAGAAAGTAATTGATAAGAGTGCAATTCGAAGTCATCGGGAATAGTCCCATTGAAATATGCAGAAATAATTTTGTCCCACTCAGTATGAGTTTTGTTCCACCCTTCATCCCTTAAACTTATTCCACCAAGAACAAAAATTGGCTGATCCTTATCGTCTAGATTTTTACCAGTATCACCGGATTCATCCATGTAGAAAAAGTGCACTAAACTCTCCTTGTGGTTAACAGCGTATTCAGTCGAACGATTCGACATATCTTTTTTCGACATATTTCTTAAAATGCCATCGTATATAATTCCGATAAACCCATAAAATTTAGCAGCTTACCCAGGAGGTGAGAACCTTTCCCATCTAACGAAACTCGAACGAGCGGCCTATTTCCGGGGACTCCATGCATATTTAAGTCGCAATCCGAACCAAAGATCAACGACTTAGCAAATTTTGAGATATCTCCTACACGCATTTGCCCCCGTTCTGTTGAGCACGGGGTCCCATAGCCCCAGCCTGCTATGGGTAAGGAGAACGCTATGAGCAACATGGCGAAACCCACTCTTCTCATAATGTAGTGGTCAACTAATCCTGGACAATAATTGAGGTTTTTCTTCGGCCACAGTGGTGGCGATTCCAGTCGTCCAAAATGGCAACCAGAGAGGTACCCATGAGCAGCAAACGCTATCCCGAAGAATTCAAGATTGAGGCGGTTCGTCAGGCGACGGATCGTGGTCATAGCGTAGCCCAAGTGGCTTATCGACCCGGTGCCACTACCCATAGTTTGTACGCCTGGATCAGAAAGTTTGGCCCGGATTCCGAGCAGCATCAGGCTAAGACCGATGACCTGGCAGAGATCCGCCGGCTCCAGAAAGAGCTTAACCGCGTTACCGAAGAGCGTGACATCCTAAAAAAAGCCGCGGCGTACTTTGCTAGTCAGTCCGATTGAGGTACGCCTTTATAAAGAAGCATAGCGAGCGATGCTTCCTGTTGGACGTTCACCCCAGCGGCTTTTATGCCTGGCAACGGCAACCTCGTTTAAATCGCGGGGCAGCATGAATGATGCCCTCCGTGCAAGCCAAACGGCCTCACCCGGCCTGCATATAAACTCGGTAATGGGCAGACAGAGATAGTCCCTCCTAAAAACCATCCAGATCTCCCCATGAATCCTCTCCCATATCGCTATATCATGACCGCCCACTGATTCATTACCCCCATGGAGGACCTGTGACCGCGGACCTAAGCCAACATACGCCGATGATGCATGGGTGTGCTTAGGTTGATTCTAGCTGCTTGAGGAAATATCTTGATAGTTTGCTATACCAAACCTTACACCTGCGGCCTGGATTGTGGCGGATACGGATGGATCGGTATAGACAACCAAGAGAACTGCCGCACACAGCGGCAGACGCAGTGGTAGTAAGACGTAAAACCCAAGGGCAATTGAGTATAGCGGGCACGAGTTATGGGTAGTCTCCCTTCTTTCCCATACCTTAAAGATACCGGGCATAAGAATAGTCTTATACCACTAAGAAACTACAAAGCATCCAAGCCATCCCCAATTCACAGGCAACCCCAATTAGGTTCGGCAGGAGATCACCCGATTGGTACGCACCCCTAATTACGGGCAGGAGAAGAACCCGAAAGACCTAACGAATTAATCGCAGAAGCCAAGTTCAACGAGAAAGAATATGATCAACACCAGAAAAACCAAAGCATCCCAGAATTTCATCTATTTCATCAATACTAACCTTTCTCTCTTCATACATATATCTCAAAACCCCATATCTAGCATGCTCAGCATTCCTAGAAGAAATAAAGTTATACAAATGCATAGACCCTGTTGGACTATAATCCTGCATGCTAATCATTTCATCAAAAACAGTATCCAAAAAAACTTTTCCTTTTTTTGACTCCAGCATATAAGGATTAACCACATAAGAAGAAATTTCACTCGCCACTTTTTTATCTCTATCCATCAAAGACAAAAAACTCTCACCATATAAATCGTCTATGCCTGCATCATTTAAAAGCTGATCAAGCGATTCAGCATCAGATTCAGCGAATGTGCTCCCTGCGTATTTTCTTTCAATATCAAGGCATGTTTGATCCGCATCGGATACACTGGAAAGCGAAAAAAATAATAGTCCAACAGGAAGCAACCTCATCATCAACCCTAAATACCTGAAAATAAATGAACACTACAGCCTGAATTTCCCCAGTTAACACTATGCGCAAAATCATGGACCGAACCAGACCCCCAAAGCTTATCCATAAAGCCAACGGTATTATATATTACATTAACTTTATTCGGTGATACTGTGCTGCTTCGAGAACAAGAGCTGACCCATTTACACCGTAAGCTTCAATTTTTCCAGCCACGTAGTCTGTCAAAGATGGTGCAGATAACACCCGCAAGTGTTGGTCCAGGTATGTTTTCATTGTGAGCAAATTGAAAGTGTTATTTAAATCGCACACCATCAGGGTCAGGCCTCCCATTTCCCATACAGGCTATCCGATATATCTCCAAGAATAATCAACTGAATCGCCACCAGTTTGCTACACCTTTCAGCCATCCAAAATGGCAACCAGAGAGGTACCCATGAGCAGCAAACGCTATCCCGAAGAATTCAAGATTGAGGCGGTTCGTCAGGCGACGGATCGTGGTCATAGCGTAGCCCAAGTGGCTTATCGACCCGGTGCCACTACCCATAGTTTGTACGCCTGGATCAGAAAGTTTGGCCCGGATTCCGAGCAGCATCAGGCTAAGACCGATGACCTGGCAGAGATCCGCCGGCTCCAGAAAGAGCTTAACCGCGTTACCGAAGAGCGTGACATCCTAAAAAAAGCCGCGGCGTACTTTGCTAGTCAGTCCGATTGAGGTACGCCTTTATAAAGAAGCATAGCGAGCGATGCTTCCTGTTGGACGTTCACCCCAGCGGCTTTTATGCCTGGCAACGGCAACCTCGTTTAAATCGCGGGGCAGCATGAATGATGCCCTCCGTGCAAGCCAAACGGCCTCACCCGGCCTGCATATAAACTCGGTAATGGGCAGACAGAGATAGTCCCTCCTAAAAACCATCCAGATCTCCCCATGAATCCTCTCCCATATCGCTATATCATGACCGCCCACTGATTCATTACCGCCCCATGGAGGACCTGTGACCGCGGACCTAAGCCAACATACGCCGATGATGCAGCAATACCTCGGCATTAAGGCCGAACACCCGGACCAGCTGGTGTTCTACCGCATGGGGGATTTCTATGAGTTGTTCTTTGGCGATGCGCAGAAAGCGGCGCGACTGCTGGATATCACGCTGACCCAACGCGGTCAAAGTGCCGGCAAGCCGATTCCCATGGCCGGCATTCCCTACCACGCGGCGGAGAACTACCTGGCGCGGCTGGTGAAGCTGGGCGAATCCGTGGCCATTGCCGAACAAATCGGTGACCCGGCGCTGGCCAAGGGGCCGGTGGAGCGCAAGGTGGTTCGCATCGTCACGCCCGGTACGGTGAGCGATGAGGCCTTACTGGAAGAGCGTCGGGATAATTTATTGTGCGCGGTTTTCGACCATAATAATCAATACGGTTGCGCCAGCCTGGATTTGGCCGCCGGGCGTTTTCTCGTCACTCAAGTAGAAGGTGCCGAGCAATTACAGGCCTTGCTGGAGCGTTGGTCGCCAGCGGAATTGTTGATCAGTGAAGAGCATGGTCTGCCGGGGCGCTGGTCCGATCGACCGGGTACTCGTAAACGTCCGAGCTGGGAGTTTGATGAAGACGCTGCCCGTCGCCAGCTGTGCCAACAGTTCCAGGTGCAGGATCTGGCCGGCTTTGGTGAGCCATCTCCCGTGGCGGTTTCCGCCGCTGGCGCACTGCTTGGCTATGCCAAGGAAACCCAGCGCGGCGAACTCCCACATATCACCGGCCTAACAGTAGAAAGCTTTGATGATGCGGTCGCCATGGATGCAGCCACCCGCCGTAACTTGGAGCTGACTGAAACCCTGGATGGCCAGGAGCAACACACCCTGGCCTGGGTGCTGGACAGCACCAAAACTGCCATGGGCGCGCGCTTACTTAAACGCTGGGTACACCAGCCATTGCGCAACCGCACCACGCTCACCCAGCGGCAGGACCAGATCGACGCCCTGCGTCAGGGCTGGTGCTTTGAGTCCGCCCGCGATGTGCTTAACGACATCGGCGACATGGAACGCATTCTCGGCCGGGTGGCGTTACGTTCTGCTCGCCCTCGGGACCTGACGCGCCTGCACGCCAGCCTCAAAGCGCTGCCGCCTCTAATCGGCACCCTACCCGCCGCCGATTGTTTTTGCGAATTGATTGAGCGCATCGGCCAGTTTCCGAACCAGGTGGAATTGCTGGGCACGGCGGTGATCGAGAATCCGCCCATGCTGATACGCGACGGCGGCGTCATTGCTCCCGGTTACAGTGAAGAGCTGGATGAGCTGCGTTCCATCAGCGAAAACGCCGGTGCGATTTTAGTGGATATCGAAACCCGCGAGCGCGAACGAACCCAGCTTTCCACCCTGCGCGTGAAGTACAACCGCGTGCATGGCTATTACATTGAGCTGTCGCGACGCGAGTCCGATCAGGCGCCGACAGATTATCAACGCCGTCAAACACTGAAAAATGCTGAACGGTTTATCACTCCCGAACTGAAAGAATTTGAGGACAAGGCCCTGTCCGCGTCCAGCAAAGCTCTAGCGCTGGAGAAACGCCTCTACGAAGCACTACTGGAAAAAGTGGCCGACGACCTGCACGCCCTTCAGCGCAGTGCTGCCGCCGTGGCCGAGCTCGATGTGCTGGCATCGCTGGCCGAACGGGCCGAAGCACTCAACTGGGTGCTCCCACAGTTAGTAGATGACGAAGCGATCATCGAAATTGTGGATGGCCGTCACCCGGTGGTGGAACAGGTGCTAGACGACGCGTTCGTTCCTAACAGCCTGCACTTAGACAATGCCCGCCGTATGGTGATCATTACCGGCCCCAACATGGGCGGTAAATCCACCTACATGCGCCAAACCGCCCTGATCGCGCTGCTCGCTCACCTTGGCAGCTGTGTGCCGGCGGCCAGTGCCCGCATCGGTAGCCTGGACCGGATCTTCACCCGCATTGGCTCGTCCGATGATCTGGCC
>OJIO01000823.1_pt1 | contig 16856 bp, 18 predicted proteins | sample 1595621 | NCBI WGS metagenome assembly OJIO01 (sample SAMN05416776, study PRJEB24817) | seawater metagenome | isolation source: Sea water | place: Canada:Atlantic | collected 2013-07
TTTCAGGTTATACAAAATGAATATTTAGAATATAAGATTTCAAATTTGGTTATCTATAAAGATAAAAAATGATTATGACTTGTATCATTAGGTTGGAGGGATGATATGATACAGTAGAATAAATTAAAACAAAATTCTATTAATACATAGTAAAAATAGAATTTCGTTTTAAACTTCAACTTCAGAATCCTGCTTCATTTTCAGATAACAAGAAAGTTTGGAAAAATTATTTTTCCTTTATCGGAATAGATAATTTGACTTTCTCCCAGGCCATAACAATTGAATTTGTAGTGAGTGAATAGTTCAATTGTTCTTGGTTAGAATCCGCCCATTCAGGTTTAATGTTCAAACGAAGTGCATCTTGTTTTTTATCGTAACTGTATGCTCCCCATTCCGCATTTTTTTTATTGAATATAACTGCCCAGTCACCTTCTTCTTTCGGAATGATAAAAAAACCATATTTACCAGCAGGTAATTCTTGGCCACCAATGCTTACATCTTTGTCAAAAGATATTGTCGTATTCGTATTTGCTCCGGCCCTCCAAACGACATCATAAGATTCCAGTCCTCCCCAGATTACTCGATCTTTTACAGATGGTGCACCATAATCTATTTTAACATTGGTTCCGAAGATCTCTCCCTCTGTTTGGAGCCTGGGACTTTTTTGAGCCTCTAAAGAAAAAGACAGAAAAGTAATAAGGCCAAAGAGTAATAAAATATTTTTCATAAGTTGTAATTATTATTTAATTAGTTAATGAATACTCAATGATAACAATGATCTATTAGATAGGGTTTTTTTCCAGATCTTTTAAGAAGTATTTATCAAAAAAATAAGGAATAATTTTTCTAAATTCTGCAAAAGTGGGTAAGCTTTGATGTTCCAAGTTCCAAAAGAGTTCAATCGTTTAAGAAAGCAACTTGTGGGAAAGGTGGTTTATATGTTTTTGGCTTTTAATCTTTTATCGCTTTTTAAGATACCCCTGCAATGTTTGAAAATCAATAAGGTTTAATCTCCATAAATGATTGTAAACATTTTGATTAAGGAATATATGATCTATGTTTTTGTGGAAGTTTTTATCTTTAGAGTGATAAGACAGTGTAGACCATGACCCATTCAATTGATTTATATGTTATTACACGTTTATTATCCGAATATGCTCGGATATATTGGCTATGCATACAGGGTATGCAAATGACTATAAATTAATTAGTTATTACTTTGTGGTCTTGGATGGATAAAAGGAGTAAACACAAGTGGATGGCGGAAGTTGTGTTTATACAAATGATGGCAGTAATTGGAAAAAACGAGCATAATGAAACTTGAACTATATCAAATAGATGCATTTACAGATAAAACGTTTGGTGGAAATCCAGCTTGTGTTGTTCCTTTAACAGATTGGTTACCCGATGACATGTTATTGAAAATCACAAAAGAAAATGCAGTTGCTGAAACTGCATTTTTTGTAGATAAAGGGGATAAAATACATTTACGATGGTTTACGCCAGAAATTGAAATGGATTTATGCGGTCATGCAACACTTGCAACTGCTCATTGTTTAAAGTCAATTTTAAACCATTCTAATGACAAGATAGTATTTGAAACATTAAGTGGAGATTTGACTGTTTTAGTAGAAAATGATTTATATCACTTAGACTTCCCTTCACGAATGCCTGTTGTTTCAGAGCTGCCAGAAATAATCAAAAAATCTCTGAATATACAACCGAAAGAAGTTCATAAATCAAGAGATTATGTATTGGTTTACGATACAGAACAAGAAATTAAAAATATCAAAGTTGACAGACAAATATTTGACCAAATAAATCTTGACCCTGGCGGAGTTGTTGTTACAGCAAAAGGAGAAAATTATGATTTTGTATCAAGATTTTTTACACCACAGGCATCAATATTGGAAGACCCTGTAACAGGTTCTGCACATTGTTCATTAATTCCTTTTTGGTCGTTAAGGCTCGGAAAAAACAAGCTAAATGCAATACAAATTTCAGATAGGGTGGGAAAATTACAGTGCCAAAACAAAGAAGATAGAGTAATTATTAGCGGTAAGGCGAAGACCTATTCTATTGGAAACTTATGGACGGAATAAATTTCGAATATCATTTTTTAAGTGATGATCAGGATTAAAACGGTTAAATAAATAATTACTTTTTTTTCTGACAAAAGAGGAAAGTAATTGGTTTTTTATTTCATTAAATTTCGACGTTTGAGCATTTGGAAAAAAGAAGTTTTATACGAATTGTTAATAGGTAAAATATTTGGTCCCAGAGGTATCAGGCCCTGAGATCAAAAACCTTAAAGATAAAAATGAATTCTCCACCTCTATTTCTTCAATATTAGCAACGGTAATTTACTAACAACTGCCATCTTTTCACTTATATTATCATCATAAAGATGTTCAAAGAATTTCTTTTTATGAGTGGAAAGGCTAATCAGGTCCATATTGTGGTTAATACAATAATCAGAAATACCTTGTGCAATATCATCACTCTTTATGGATGCAGTAGTAATCAATGCTGTTGGATACAGTTGACTTATTAATTCTGTAATATAATAACCTGGATCAGGAGTACTTCCATCTTCTACATGAATGAGGTGAATCTCCGCGCCGAATTTTTCTGCTATAGAGACTAAATCACCTAGAACTGCTTTATCTTGCTCGATGTCTTCGTAAGCGTAAGCTATTTTATATATGCCTTTATAGCTGGCTCCTTCTGGGACCAATAGGACAGGTGAGGGAGACTCATTCATCACTTTTGTGGATACAGATCCAAACCATTTTCTAATAAATCCTGTCTGACCAGTGGTGCCCATAATAGTCAAAGATGCATCATTAGCTTCAATGGAATCTAGAATTTCATCTCCAGGGAATCCTGTTCTGAATTCGCTATCAATCAACGAAACTCGCATAAGATCACTTCCCCAATCGCTATCGAAAGTAGCCACTAAATCTTCAAGATAAGATTCTTTCAGCTTGGCCACATCAATATCTACCGTTGCAGCTTCGGTTACTTCTCTGGCAGATGGAAAGAACACATGTATAGCTTTTGTGATGGCTCCAAGATCAGTCGCCAACCGATGTCCATACGCAAATGCATTGGTTGATATATCCGAAAAGTCAACAGGGATAACAATCTTTTCAATGAGTCCGAAGTTGCTATCTTTTAATATAGCACTGACTACTTTTCTAAGAGACTTATTGAAACTTCCATTACGACCAATATTATATACTTGGTCTTTATAGATTACAGCGGGTACAGATTCAATTCCATCCTTCAAGAATGAATCTATGTCAGTATAATCATTTACCGGTATTGAAAGACCTGCTTTATTGAGATATTCTTTGAGTACAGATGTGATCATCTGATGTTTCGATGTTCCTGTTCCTAGAACTTTTATTTCAGTCGTATTCTGCATATGCTTCATTGTCTTTCGCCAGATTAATTATAATATCGTGAGTTGTAATTATTCCCACTAGTTCGCCTTTGTCTACTACAGGAATTGCATGAAATAGATTTTCTTTGAATATCTCAAGAGCAATATTTATTCTTTCATCAGAATTCATAGTTGCTATCCCTTTAGTCATGATATAGCTTACCTCATAGTTATTCATTCGGATATTTTCGATCTTTTCATCGTCTCTATCGTCCAAGAATCCTCTTCTGAAAAATAAATAATCACTCATAGAAACTATTCCTAAAAGTGTATTGTCAATTGCTATTGGAATATGATGTACTTTATGCTTGTCAAATATTTTGGCAGCATCACCTATAGTTGCTGAAGGTGTTAATGTGAAGGGAGCTTTGGTCATTATTTCGCTTATAGGTCCTAGTAGATTCATAGTTTTACATTTTCAAACAAATCTAAGGTTGGTGCGTAGATCTATGGATGATCCAGATCATATTGACTTATGATATTGGTCAATAATTGAGATGATTTAGATTAATTATCTTAGCGAATGAAAACGGAGATAAATGACGAATGATAATACAGATTTTTTGATGCAATTAGAAGCAATAATAGATACTGCAATAGATGGAATATTAACTATTGATACAAGAGGTAATGTAGAACGTATGAATCCTGCGGCGGCTAATCTCTTTGGCTACCACACTGACGAAGTACAAGGTAATAATATCAAAATGCTGATGCCAGAACCGTATCACTCAGAACATGACGGCTATCTGCATAGGTACAACACCACTAAAGTCCCGCATATTATTGGCATTGGTCGAGAAGTAAAAGGTAAACGAAAGAATGGAGAAGTATTTCCATTTCGTCTGGCGGTAAGTGAAGTGATATTGAACGATCGGATAATATATACTGGAGTTATTCATGACTTGACCGAGGTCAAAAATGCTGAACAACAGATAAGAGAGCTCAATAAAAATCTAGAACATACCGTATCACAGCGAACATACGAACTAGAGAAAACAGTCAATAAATTATTGTCTACAAATAGAGCCTATGAGTCCGAGATCTTAGAGCGAAAAATAACAGAACAGAAACTAAAGGACAGTGAGGAGGAATTGACTAGGTCTCTGAGTAAAGAAAAGGAACTGAATGAGATGAAATCACGATTTGTTTCCATGGCCTCACATGAATTCAGAACTCCATTGACATCAATATTATCTTCTGCGGCGATCATAGGCAGATACGACAAAGAAGGGCAACAAGACAAAAGAGAAAAACATGTAAATCGAATCAAATCCTCAGTGGCCAATCTTACTGGGATATTGAATGATTTCTTATCTTTAAGCAAACTAGAAGAGGGAAGGGTTGAGGTCAATTTGGCAGAGCTCAATTTAGATCTGTTGTGTCAAGAAATAATAGAAGATACCAAGCAACTACTTAAATCTGATCAAAAAATAATACATAAAGTACACGGAGATGATCCACATGTTATAGTTGATGAGCGAATCTTAAGAAATGTGATCTTCAATCTTATCTCCAATGCGATCAAGTATAGTAATAAAGATATCTCCTGTGACATATACTTTGAAGAAGATCACTTCGAATTGGTCGTAAAAGATCATGGCATTGGTATTCCTCTTGAAGATCAAAAGCATTTATTTACTAGATTTTTTCGAGCTGATAACGTTACGAATATTCAAGGGACGGGTCTTGGATTGAATATAGTGAAAAGATATGTAGAGATACTTGGCGGGAAAATCCGATTTGAAAGTGAACATGAAGCGGGTACTTCTTTTTTTGTAACAATTCCATATATTAAAATATAAAAACAAATTACAATGAAAACGATAGCAATCATAGAAGACAATGAAGAAGTGAGAGAGAATCTGGCTGAAATATTGGAACTGTCTGGATATAAATGCATTACAGCTGAAAACGGAAAGGTGGGCGTGAAAGCGGTTAGAGAGCATAAGCCTGATCTGATACTTTGTGATGTTATGATGCCTGAACTAGATGGATTTGGGGTGCTAAAGATTCTAAACCAAGATCCTGAATTAATGCATATCCCATTTATGTTTCTCACGGCTAAAGCTGAAAAGTCTGATTTTCGGAAAGGAATGGGACTCGGAGCGGACGATTATATAACTAAGCCATATGATGATGTAGAATTGCTCGATGCATTGGAAATGAGACTCAATAAAGCGAGTAAACTCAAAACTATTGATAACAGTGATAAAGGAATTAGACGTTTTTTTGATGTTGCTAAAGGAGAAAAGGAATTAAGTAAGTTATCAGAAGACCGAGAAGTTCGTACTTACCAGAGAAAAGATACAATATATCAGGAAGGTCAATATCCCAAGTGGTTGTATCATGTTGTGCAAGGGCAAGTGAAAACGATTCAGACTAATGAATTTGATAAAGATCTGATAACTCATGTATACGGCGAAGGAGATTTTTTTGGTTTTATGCCACTTCTTAGCAGTTCAGTATATAACGATCAAGCAATTACTTTAGAGGAAACAGTATTGAGGTTGATCCCTGTTGAGGATTTTAAATTATTATTGTTTAATAATCGAGATTTTGCCGCTAAATTTATTAAAATGCTTGCGCAGCATGCGGATCACAACGAAAAACAGTTAATTGATCTTGCGTATAGTTCTGTCCGTAGAAAAGTGGCAAATGCTCTCCTTTTACTCGAACATAAAGCTACTGATGGTAAGATTAGAGTAATGAGAGAAGATGTAGCGGCCATGGCAGGTACAGCAAAGGAGACCACTATACGTACATTGTCAGATTTCAAGAATGAGGGATTGATAGAAATAGCATCTACGTATATTTCTATCATCGATGAAGAATCGCTGATCGAAATGCCTCAGTAGGACGAATGATTAATGTCATACTCGTTTATGATCCGAGTCATATAATAGAGATGTTCAACTAACGATATTTGAAGTGTAATAATTAAAGATAATTAACCACAAAAATATATCGTTATGACATACTATACAGCATCATTTGAAACAGTAGTACTTCGATTCGCTCTTATGATGGCAGCGGTAATTGTTCCATTTATTATAGGAGTACCAATCTTAGCTATCATCTCACTACCAATTTTTCTTGCAGCTATGACCGCGGTAACATTTTTTCCACCAAAGTCAAAGGCAAAAATATTAGCTATTACAGAAGATATCAATAAGACAAAAGCTGCGTAAGTTTATGTAGCATTGAATTTGAATTAGTTATAATACTCTTAGTAGTCTATTAAGAGTATCTATGATAGATTTATGGAAGTTGGTTACTGCATCTATTAATTTGGGTGCAGTTTTTTTTATTGCCTTTTCAGTTTTATATACTTGTTAGAGATTAGGAGAGAGTCCTTAGTCTAAGCTGTAAAGTTGTAATGTTGTAATGTTGTAATGTTGTAAGATTGTGAGGTTGTAAATCGTAAATGGCTATTGTTAGATTTTAAGCTACTCTAGAAGGTGAATCTTTTCTTCGAGACGACCAATGACCTAGCCAGTTTAGGTATTCTTCCTTACACTTTATCATGATGAATGACACTTCACTCAAACTGTCTAATCTTGCAGTGGATTGGGCAGTGATATAATTCTGTAATTCTTCCAATAGAATGCCAGGACAAGATAAACTCTCAATATTACTAGAAGCCAAACTTAAGTCTATATAAAAATCCAATTGAGATGGATTTATAATCAATCCATACCCTTGATCAATACAAGAAATGATAATATCATATTCATTTCCATCTAAACTTGAATAATCTACAAATTCTATGTTTTTCCCATTTATTAATCTTCTGGCTTTCAATTCTGTTCTATTCATAATCGATACAGATCCAAATTGAAACTTGGGCAAATACTTAACAATTTGAGCTGCCATGTCTCCAGCACCGATGATCAAAACAGATTTGGTTTTGAGGTCATTCTTTTGAATATGTTGGTAGATAGATTTGAGGCTATGGTAAGCCAATGAAACAGTAATATTTCTATATTCAGTATCTCGACATACTTGCTTATGAAATCTCATTACTGTCTGATAAGCTCTCTCAAGTAAAGTGCTCATGCTTTCATTTGTTCTTGCAGACTCAAAAGCTTTTTTGAGCTGACTTAGTATCTGATCATCACCCAAGATGGCGGACTTGATACCAATGCATAGTTGTAATATATGATTGATACAAATATCAGAACCTAGATATGTTGTGATTGATTTTTGATTATTTTTATCAATGACCTTTGCTAGTGACTTCCATTTTTTAATAATTAAATCTCGGAGATCTTCTTCGGCATCGTAGTAGATTTCAAGTCTATTACAGGTTGATAAGTATACATGACCATGTACACCCAACACATACTTTATGTATGAAGATAGTTCATCATACTGCTCAGTATTCAATGCAAATGCTTGCCTTTCCTTGCTCGAATGTGACGTATGGTCAATCGATAATATTTGTAATTTTCTCATGTATCAAATAGCTTTGCTAAATACTTCTTTGTTGTTGGCCGTATTCTGAAAAATAGGGTCAATAGCGGCGCATATATTTCTGATAAACAGTCTGCCGTCTGGTTTTATAGTTATACTATTTGATTTGTAAGAAACAAGACCATCTTTAACCAAATCATCTAGGTTCGGTAGGAGTTCAGTGATCATTTGGTATTCTTCGAGGGAATTCCATTCGACATGATCTTTGCACATGAGACTTAAGATGATAGTTCTCATCATTTCTTCTTGCGATGAAAGAAGGTGACCTTTTACAATTGGTAATTTTCCGGTTTCGACTATTTCTTGATACGTTTCTACATGCTTTTCATTTTGAACATATGCATCCCAACTATCACTTATCGAAGATGTTCCCAGAGCAATACTCGCTTTAGTATAGTTCGGTGTGTATCCCATGAAATTACGATGCATTTTCTCATCTTTGTATGCTTTGTAAAGTTGTTCATCAGGTAGACAGAAGTGATCCATTCCGACTGCTTTATAGCCTTCCATTTCGAGCAAGTAAGATCCAAGTTCGTATAGATCTGATTTCTCCTGGCCTTGTGGTACATCGGCGAGTGTAAAAGCGCGTTGACTTGCACTTTTCCATGGAACATGAGCATAGCTATAGAAAGCTATACGATCAGGTCGATTCTCAGAGATAAATTGTGCGGTGTTCCACACATTCATTTGTTTCTGGAAAGGGAGTCCATATATAATGTCATAATTGACAGAAGTATAACCTATCGCTCTTGCCCACCTAGTTAGATTTCTGACCTCATCTGCTGTTTGCTGGCGATTGATAGCTTCTAATATCTCAGGACTGACATCTTGCACACCGATACTTATCCGTCTGAATCCTAGATCAAACAATGTTCTTAGGTGATCTGAGTTTGTGCTATTGGGATGTGCTTCGAAGCTGAATTCATGCGTCTCTGAGATTTCTGCAGTATCTAAGATATGAGATATTAACCTTTTTAATTTTGATGCATTAAAAAATGTTGGTGTTCCTCCTCCTAGATGAATTTCTTTGATAACAGGTTTATTAGGGAAGTAGCTTCTGTAAATATCCCACTCCCTAATCACAGCGTCGATATATGGATCCTCTATGTCGTGATTTTTGGTTATACGTTTATTACAGCCACAATATGTACATAAAGCCTCACAAAATGGTAGATGGATATATAAGCTTAATTCGGAAGCTTCTTCATAACTACTTAACAGTCTTGAAATCCATTCTGATTCTGTAGGAGCGGAAGCTTGCCAATCGGGAACAGTAGGGTAACTAGTATATCGGGGGACAGCTACATTATATTTAGATATCAAATTAGGATTCATGGATTTCTTTTTAGCTATGAATGAATATGTAAATTTACCATGTTATATCACCATGTAATCTGATGTAAATCATATATACTAATGATTCAAATCATTTTGTTTCCTGATGGCTTTCCCGACATTTACATCGAGAAGCGATTTTGAAAACAAAACCATCAAAATATGAGTGATCCTTCACACAGACAATATGCCATAGTCACTTATTTAATAATACTATTGATGATATTACTTGCGGCTGGTATGATGACACTTGTTGTATATAATGCATAAAAATATGAACCCTAAGCCTGATTTGGTGACTGTTTGCAGCCACTGTGGTGACGACTGCCTAGATGATCGTTATCATCAAAACAACGAGTCTTTTTGTTGTAATGGGTGTCAGATGGTTTATAGCTTGCTTCATGAGAATGGCATGTCGGATTATTATCGATACGAAGCACAGCCAGGAATATCACAAAAATTAGCAACAACAAAATCATATGAATATCTCGACAACAAAGAGATAATTGATCGACTCATCAGTTTCTCAGAAGGAGGCATATCAAAAGTAACTTTCCTAGTACCACAAATACATTGTAGTTCCTGTCTTTGGTTACTCGAACATCTGAGTTCATTGGAAAATGGGGTGATAAAATCAACTGTCAACTTCTCCAGCAAAAAAGCAACGATCACATATAGAGATGAAGATACATCTTTAAGAAACATAGTAGAACTTCTTGCACGAATCGGATACGAACCAGAGATTAATTATGATCAACTTGATGAAAAGAAATCTCTGTCTTCCTTTGATAGACAACTTATATTAAAGCTTGGGGTTGCAGGATTTTGTTTTGGTAATATCATGCTGCTTAGTTTTCCTGAATATTTAGGATTTAACAAAGCAAGTCACCTTTTTCATATTGGTTATATCAATATTCTACTTGCCATTCCTGTTTTATTGTACAGTGGTATTGATTATCTCAAGTCAGCTTACAAGGGAATAAAACTTCGTGATTTTAATATTGATTTACCAATTGCTCTGGGTATGTTGGCATTATTTAGTCGGAGCTTATACGAGATTATTAGTCAACAAGGTGAAGGTTATTTGGATAGCTTTTCTGGGTTCATATTTTTCTTACTTATTGGTAGATGGTTTCAGGCTTTTACATATAGGTCATTAGATTTTGATCGGAATTATAAATCATATTTTCCAATATCGGCAAATGTATTTGTAGATAACGAATGGATTAGTAAGTCTTTAGATCATCTTAGACCAGGAGATATACTTCGTATTCGTAATCAGGAGCTAATTCCAGCTGATAGTATTCTTCAAAAAGGACATGCTCGGATAGACTACAGTTTTGTTACAGGAGAATCTGATTTGATCTCAAAACATAATGGTGATCAACTGTTTGCTGGCGGTCGTCATCAAGGAGAGAGCATTGACATTGTAGTCACTCAGAAAGTAGATCAATCCTACCTCACTCAATTATGGAATGAAGATACATTCAACCAAAAAGAGCGTTCTAATTCTAGTAAACTGATTTCGGGGATCAGTAAATATTTCACATTTGTAGTTATAGGCATCGCAGTACTTACTATGCTTTATTGGATGACTGTTGATGTCTCATTGGCATTCAATACATTTACAGCAGTGCTTATTGTTGCTTGTCCATGTGCATTGGCACTGGCTATTCCGTTTACTTATGGGAATATATTGAGACTTTTATCCTCCACGGGTTTCTACCTTCGGAATGTGCAGACCATAGAGAATCTTCAAGATATAGATTATATAATATTTGATAAAACGGGTACCATTACCGATGGTAAAAATATAGAGATATCATACCATGGGAAAATGCTGACATCACATCAACGTACGATGATCAAATCTGCTTGTAGCCATAGTTCTCATCCATTGAGTATGGCGATTGTTAGAGAATTGAAAAATGATGATACAATAGATGTAGATCAATATCAAGATGTGATAGGAAGTGGCTTAGTTGCCAAATGTTGTGATAGTCAAATCAAATTGGGATCATCCGCTTTTATTTTTGGGTCTAGTAAGTTGAAAAAGGAACAAGGTGTCTTTATCGAAATAGATGGGACATATCTTGGGTACTACAAATTCAAACATGCATTCCGAGATGGTGTAGAGGAAATAATGGATAATCTGAGTCATCGATACAAAGTAGCTGTTCTTTCTGGGGATACAGATCAGGAAAGTGCTCGAATAAAATCTCTTCTAAATCAAGATGCAAAAGTTTATTTCAACCAAAGTCCCAAGGACAAATTAGATAAGATAAAAAGCCTCCAAGAGAAAGGCCATAATGTTATGATGATAGGTGATGGACTCAATGATGCTGGAGCATTAAAACAAGCGAATGTTGGACTAGTTATCTCAGATGAAGCTAATAATTTTTCTCCTGCGTGCGATGGAATCATTGATGCTGCGAAGTTTTCACAACTTTATGACCAACTCGCATATTTGAGATCCGCTAAATATATAATATACGGTGCTTTTGCATTAGCTTTTATGTATAACAGTATAGGTCTTTATTTTGCTATGAGTGGTCTGTTGAGCCCTGTTATTGCTGCGATATTAATGCCTTTGTCATCAATAACAGTGATTGTTTATGGAGTTGTTGTAAGTTGGGCTCTTTATAGTAAAAGCCAAAGGAAATGAATAAAACTGTATCTATTATCATTATTGCAATTACGTTTATTTGGGCAGGAATGATATGTGGTATTTCTTTTTTGGAAGCTCCATTAAAATTTCAAGCTCCAGGTATAACCCTTCCCTTAGGACTTGGTATAGGTAAGCTAGTATTTGGCGCGCTTACAAAAATCGAAATGACATTTTCGTTGTTCATTATTACTTGTTTGCTCTTAAGTAAAGCCCAATTCAAAACTTGGAAACTCTTTGTTCTTCCTATTTTGATTGTAATAATTGATAATGCTTTGCTCATGCCAATCCTTGACGCTAGAATTGATTTGATCCTAAGTGGTGTCAATCCTCCTGAGTCTAGCGCGCATTGGTGGTATATAGGCTTGGAGTTAATCAAATTGATTTCCCTAGTTTTTGCTGGGGTAGTTTTTTCCAAAAGGCTTTTGAACTTCACACAATCTGACTTATGAATTCTCCAACTGATCCACAAGCCTTTCATCTTCGCCCAAGATTTTCCTTTGAGAGTCATCGTCCTATTAATGAAATATGCGAGCATTTTAAGAATACACTTCAAAAACCAGACGCTGAATATTCAGGGAAAGTAAGAACTGGTTTTGTTAGTTTATATCCTAAGCAGGAAGATAGACATTATTGGTCTCCTCACTTCTCCTTAACTATGGATGAATCCGAAGATGTAGAAGGACAAACTGATATCTCTGGAATCTATGGTCCTGCACCAGAAGTATGGACAATGTTTGTTTTTTTTTATGCAATCATAGGTTTGTCTATTGTTATTGTGTCAGTGATTGGTTTTGCAAATAGATCAATTGGGGAGTCAGGAGCTATTTTATGGTTGATCCCAGTTTTAGTGATAATCTTCGCGTCGATGTATTCCGTATCCTACTTTGGGCAGAAGAAGGGACATGATCAAGTAGAAGGTATTTATAAGTTTTTGAGTAAGAATATAGAGGCATGATAGCATGTCGTTTGTTTGCTTCAATATTATTTGATCTTATTCTTACCTTCACGCATTCACGCATTCAAGCATTTTTTCATTCTTTCTTTAAAGTATACGAGTGTTAAATGAATTGCATCCAATATTATCAGCATTACTATGTTAGAATTTGAAATGAATTAAGTAAATTAGTTTTTTAACTAAAATGAATAAAATATGGAAACAATAATTAGCATACTCGTTGCAAGCGCTGCATTTTATATCGGCGGTCTAATCTTATCTGGGGTAAAGATGGAAAGTTTTGTTCAATGTATTCTTGTAGCACTGGTTGTCGGATTCCTTGATGTTACATTAGGGACATTTCTAAAGATGGTGACATTAGGGATTCTTTCTTTGGGTATCTTTACATGGTTTCTAAATGCAATTCTTATTCAAATAGCAGATTGGTTTTTACCTGGATTTGAGGTTAAGAACTTTTGGTGGGCATTAGCATTAGCTGCCGTAGTCAGTATAGCTTCCAGCATTTTGGGAGGTGTTTTATAATCAGTTTCTATAATAGAATTATTGATCAGTATCTATAGAATTGGTAATTAGATGAATGGAATAATCATATCATTTGTAATATAATGATAAGATTAATATGATATAACTGAACCAAGTATAGGTTTTATAGGTTGTAATAGTGATAACCTATTTTTCAGTAAAACATTTATTATCAAGGAATTAAAAAGAAAGAGTAAAGTAACGGCCAACAGAGGAGGACTAACATTTAACGAAGTAGATACGCCAAAAGTCCAAAGAGGAATTAGAAAGTGGGAAGAAATAAGAGAAGAAAGAACCGCTGAGGCTTCCAAAAAAGACACATACTGGGAAAATATAAGTAGCTGTAGCGCATTATAGCTAATTCTCCAGAAAGAAATATTAAAAAAACGCAACCTCATTCATTTGAGGTTGCGTTTTTTCGTTGTAATGCATTAATCAATCATAAAGTAATATCTATCACTTTATAAGGTTATGCATCATAACTATTAGGCCACCTAAAACTCCAGACAAATAAACTAGAAGTGTAAGTGATATTTCTCCTTCCCACATTAGAATACTTATATTTACTGAATGAGCATTTTGAATGCCACTTATAACTAGAAAAGTAAGAAGAACAACATTTATAGTGATTTTAATAGGTTTTAGAAAACTAGATTTTTCTTTATTGTTTCCATTCTATTAATTAACTCTTAAATGAATGTGATTTAAGAGTGCTAGACAATTCGTAAGCATTTGCTTAGATTATCTAGCACCACAAAAAAAAACACCTGCTTATATCAGAGTCTAGAACTTTCTAGTATATGTCTTAGCTTTTTTCGCAACTTCTTCCTGAGAGGCTATTTCTTTTGCTTTTTTCTTGATATCGTCTTCATTTTGCTCAAGCTCTTTTTCCCATTTAAGAATATTTGCTTTCGCTTTTGATATGACCTCTCTAAGATCCTTGTTTTTATCTTCTAATTTCTTAGGTCTTTGAAAAGATCTTCTTCATTTTTCTGCATTTCTTCTGCATGTTTTCTCATGACTTTTGTCCCATACTCAGTAATAAGTGCATTTGCAGTTTCTGATTGAGCTTCCATGTCAATAGAGTTGACATATCCTGATCCTGTATCGAACCCTACACTTACTGTAGAAGATCCACCTTTCTCACCCGTAATGCTAGCGTACACATCTACTGGGTTTGAGCTTATGCTTGGCATCTGTACATTGTCAGAGAAGTAAATTTTTGACTTTTTGTCCTTGTTTACCTTTGCCTTGAATTATTTCATGAATTCTTGCCATCCATCTTCTGCATCATCTGGCTGAACATTTTCTAATTCTACAGTGTATGCATTATAAGTACCTTCTACCATAGATTTAGAACCTTCATTCACTTCAATTTGTGCATTAATTGAAGTCCCCAAAACTGTAAATACGAATACGATTAATAAATTTTTCATTGTATAAATATTTTAATTATTTTAATTTGATAAGACAAATTTACATGAGTCAAGATTTAAGTATAACCATTGATTCACGTATTTTTATTCTATGTGATTTACTTAATTTAAATTCCATCTATTTGCTCTTTGAGCCTCTTCTTTGTAACTTTCTCTTCTTCCAATATTTGCTTGAGAGACTTTTTATCGAAGTTGGTTGCATCTAAGAATCCTGTAACTTTGAATTCTGTTCGTCTATTAAATTGATATTCCTCATCTGTACATTTTATACCATCAATACATCGATTGAGTGGAACTGATTCTCCATATCCTTTTGCAGTTATTCTACTTGGTTTTACACCTCTCGATACGATATAATCAACAGCAGATTTTGCTCTTTTATTTGATAATTCTTGGTTGTAATCATCTGTTCCGCGGCTATCTGTGTGCGAACCCAGTTCAATGATTATAGGATTCCTACGAAGAGTTCTTAATAGATTATCTAGCGCAGGTTTTGCATCAGTGCGAATGTTCCATTTATTATAATCATAATAGATGTTATCCAAACGAATAGCTTCACCTTTTACTATTTTTTTCATTGGAATATCGGCAATTAATATTCCTCTATCCTTGCCATCAATTGCAGATTCTATCTCCGGTGCAAAATCGTTGCCCAGACCTTCGAAACACAGTATACAGCCAAAAATACCCACATTTACTTCTATCCTTTTAGCATAGTATCCTTTTTTTCGGATGAGGATAGTATAGTGATTGTTTCTTTCGAAATTGGCCTCAAATGTATTCTTAGGATCATCTTCAGTGACTCGGATTTCTTTCCCAATTGTATTATTGTAAATTTCTATTTTGAGGTTTTTTAGCTCTTGCCCTAGTCTTTTTCTATTGCCTGCTTCCATTGACAAAAGTTCTTTGACATCGGCTTGAAACTCATAGCCAGCAAGTCGCTGCATTTTCATATCAAATTTAGATTAGTCCATATCTAAATCAGTTGCATCAAATGAGGTGACTAGGTTTTTAAATGCAACTCGTTCAAGTTCTAAACTATATTCTAAGCCACTTTCAAGAGATATTTTATATAAGCCAAAATCATCAGTTGTGATCATTATTGAGGGAGAACCCTGATCATCTGTAATTCGAATCTCTACATTATTTAGTTTGCGATTGTTTTGATTATCTAGGATTGTGCCCTCCAATGTAAATGATTGAGCTACAACCAAAGAGATTGTACATAGTTGAATAACTGATAGAAATAAGAATTTCATTTTTATGATTTTGTTTGTTGCAAATATCTGGAAGTGTTATTGTATAAATAAGAGTGAATTGCGTTTTGTACTAATAGGTAATTTACTTATTTGTAGGTGCCATCATGTGTTGATGAAATACGACCAATGCTCTTGAAGATTATTCTATCAACATCATGCTTCTTTTAAACAGAAATGAATTAGTGGGGTTGACCATATTCTAAAGCTGATTAATAACTCTTACTTTTAGTGCAGGAGCTGTCCATGAATTTGTCTCTGTTCTGTATTTTCCATCCAAATACAAGATTCTTTTGTAAACCTCTTCTTTTGAAAGTTCATCAAGATGGCTATGTGTTATCGTTAGATGAATAATGTCTGATTGAGGATCCATTATGTTTCTTATTTTAAAATAGAAACCTTTAAGTAGATCTTCGGATTGATATGGAAGTGTATATACCATTTCACTTTATTTATAAAAGAGAGGACTTTATATTGATTTGGTCACATCCATATCAGTTTTATTCCACTTGACTTGTTTTCGCTTATAATGCAATGTTCATAGCAGTAACGATTTTTAACTTTGCTCTCATCAGTTTCATTTTAATAGCTGAACTACCTAAGCTTGTCACATCCATTATCTCTTTGATAGATTTACCATCACTATATTTAGCTATTAGCATGTCTTGATCTTCTTTGGATAATGTTGATAGCGTTAATGCCATCCTATTAAGCCTGTCTCTTATACACATCTCCGAGCCCACGAGACAGGCAGAAATCT
>OJIO01000826.1_pt1 | contig 16802 bp, 5 predicted proteins | sample 1595621 | NCBI WGS metagenome assembly OJIO01 (sample SAMN05416776, study PRJEB24817) | seawater metagenome | isolation source: Sea water | place: Canada:Atlantic | collected 2013-07
CGAGATTTCTGCCTGTCTCGTGGGCTCGGAGATGTGTATAAGAGACAGCCCCCACCCCACCCAAACAAAAACCCCCGGCGCTTCGCAGCACCGGGGGTTTTGTTTTGGAATGGCCCGCCCCCGAAGGGACGGACCGATGTTTGTTTAGATAATGTCCGCTGCATCCATGTTGGTAACGCCGGTCAACTTGATCACATTGTGCCAACCATCGTTGGCGTCATCGAAGAAGAGGTACCCGTCACCACCGGTTACACCGAAGTAGTATTCTGCAGTACCGCCACCAAAGGCCGCGTCCGCCGCTATTGCAATGGCCGCAAGAGACGCTTCGGCACCGAGGTTCTCAACATAAGTGGTGCCATTTACCGGTGCCGCAAAGGCACCTGCTGACATCGCCGAGAAGTCGATCTGGTCGTCGCCCGAAACAAAGTCACCAATCTCAAAGATGAAGTCGGTTGTAGACGCACCGTCATTGTAGATGTTTTGATCCGTGTTCAGTTGGAAATCATCTGCTCCGCCGTTACCAAAGATCACAGTTGGGAAGGTGCCATTTGTATCCAGAACAACCACTTCACCAGCAACCGTACCTTGCACAAAGGTACCAACGTCAACCGTAGTTGTTCCGTCATTCACCTGAAGGACGATCGTTTCGACTGAACCGTTGTCGGTTGGAACAAGGGTAGTTGCCGACCCGTTGTTGACCGCCGTGCTGCCATTCACCGCATTCACAAACACCAGAGTATCTCCAGTGTCTACATCATCCATTGTGAAGACCGCGTTGCCACCGGACACTTCCAGAGCTGACGAAATCGTCGGCGCATCGTTGACCGCTGCAACGTTGATGGTCGAGACATCTACGTCTGTCGCACCAGCAGGGTCTGTCGTTGTGACCGTCAGGGTTGCTGCACCGTTGAAGTCCGCCGTCGGCGTGTAGGTCAGCGTCGCAAGCGCTGCATTCACAGCCGCCTGTGTCCCTGTGATGGTAAACGTAGCCGCCCCAAGAGCACCAGCAGACAATGAGGCACCGCCGAGCGTGAGCGTAGCCGTACCATCCGTCACTGTCACCTGCACATCGAGATCAGCCTGATCAGATATATCTGAATCTGCCACGGAGACCCCCGCAAGAGCAACATTCACATCATCCTCAGTTGCCGCAAAGGATGCTGGCAATGTGTTCACCGGCGCATCGTTTGCACCGTCGATGGTGATGGTGACGGTTGTGGTGTCAGTGCCACCGTTATCGTCGTCCGCCGTCATGGTGTAGGTGATGACCAGCTGTTCACCGCCCGCGAGGTAACCGAAGGGGTCACCGCCCGGGAAGACTGCGGAGGTGTCGAAGGACCATGCCACGTTGTCTGTGTCACCCGAGTTTGCAGGCAGGTTGTTTTCCGCAACGGTGAACATCGCCTGCAACTGAGCCGTTGTTGGCGCGCCTGCGGTATCACCTGTCACACCAACAGTAGTGAAGGCATCATCAACGTCTACAAGGTCGCTGGTGTCTTCATCCGTCACAGTCGCAAAGCCCGATGTGGCAAAGGATGCCGCATCTTCGCTGAACGTCTCGGCAACATCGCTACCCGCGACAAACACCGGCGCGTCGTTTGCACCTGTGTAGACAACGGTGACTTGCTGAGTAACGGTTTCAACACCTGACGATGTCGCGATGACGTCGAATGTACCTGTCTGTGTCTCGCCTTCCGCAAGGAAGTTGAGCAGGTTGTTCAGGCCAGAGTTTGTCCAGGTTCCTGTATTAGGATTGGCACCAGCTTGAGCAAGAGCCAGAGAACCAAGCATGTTGGTTGCATTGGCAAACGACAGGACAAGGTTGTCCGACAGATCGACATCAGAGAAGGTGATTGCACCGGTTTCGGTAAACGTCGCGGTGTTTTCAGCCGCGTCGCCATCAACCAGCTCTGTTACAGCGCCGGAAACAACCGCCCCTGCATCAACAACTGGCGCGTCATCCGTACCCGTGATGGTGATGGTGATGGTCTGGGTGTCAGTACCCCCGTTATCATCATCCGCCGTCAGCGTGTAGGTGAGGGTCAGTGTTTCACCGTTGTTGAGGTAGTCAAACGCACCCGCACCCGCAGAGCCACCTGAGCTGTCGAAGGCCCAAGCCACGTTACCCGCGGTTGTAGGCGCAACCGGCGTACCGTCGGAAAGGCCATCACCTGTCAGGTCAACCTCGTCCATGGTGAACATGGCCAAAAGCTGCGCATTGGTTGGAACACCCGTGGTTGTTCCAGTCGGATTCACCGTGACGGATGCTTCTGGCACATCAACAAAGTCGCTGATGTCAACATCTGTCACCGTGACGGTGTCGGATGCTGCAAGGAACCCATTGGTTTCAGCCAATGTTACGTCAGCATCGTCACCTGCCTGAACAGTGAACACCGGAGCGTCGTTGGTGCCCGTGATGGTCACCGTGACGGTCTGTGTGGCAGTGTTGCCTGCAGCCCCTGAGTCGTCCTGAACTTGAACCGTGAACGTCTCTGTCGCTGTCTCACCAACAGCAAGGTACTCAACCGCTGCCGCATCGATGCTGTAGCTCCAGTCCAGCGTACCGGAAGAGTCGACGTTGTCTACCGCATCCTGGGTAACCGCCAGCGTCAAAGAGCTGTTGGTCGGGATGCTGGTTGGACCACCAGTGACCGTGCTGGTCGCAGGTGCCAGCGGTGTTGCAACGGGGCTGTGCGTGTCGAACAGGTCTTCGTCGGTAAAGACGATGCTACCTGTGTCTGTCAGCGTCGCGGCTGCTGCAGGAATACCTGTCGTTTCGTCCACCGCACCGGTCACATCCGTTGCCGCCAGAACTGGGGCATCGTTTGTGCCTACGATATTCACTGTCACAACCGTTGATACAGGTGCTGCACCGCCAGTGATGTCAATCGTGAAGTCGATGGACAATGTTTCACCATCACGCAGCCAGTCCAGATCAGCAGCAGCAGGATCATAGGTGTACTGCAGGTCTGCAAATTCACCTGTGGTCGTCACTGTGCCTGTTGGCAAACCGCCGAAGGTGATCGCGCTTGCAGCAATCAACGCAGAGACGTCAACCGGTGCACCCGGGATGGCAGGAGCGCCAGGCCCTGCTGTATAGGTCGCTGTTCCCGCTGCATTTACCGTGAACGTCAACACTTGACCCACATCCTGATCTTCAATGGTGATTGCCCCCGTTACAGGACCAAGGTCCTCATTGGAGTTGTCATCATTGTTGATGTCGGTTGCACCACTTTCGAACAAGTCCAGCGTGACCGGTGTTGTCGCGATAACAGCCGTCTCATCATCTGTACCTGTGATGACGATGTCGATGGTTTCGACTGTGGTTGCAGTGGAGTGCACATCTGTAACTTCAACATTGTAAGACACGGTCAGTGTCTCGCCTGCTTTCAGCCAGTCGATGTCCACAGCTGTTGCTGTGTAGGTCCATGTGTCCGTTGCTGTTTCACCATTGCTGGTCACACCACCTGTGAAGGCAATTAGGCTATCTGCAGCCATCCCGGCAAGATCATTGAAGGAGACCGGAGAGCCACCAGCGGTATCTGCGGCGTTCTGAGCTGCTGCGATAGCGGCCGCACCTGTAACAACCGGATTAACACCGTCATTCCAGGTCAATGTGCCCGAACCGGTAACCGCCGTGAACGTCAGGTTATCACCCCAGTCCTGATCGGTTACCGTCACAGTGTTGGTTGCAACGATGGTGTCCAGGTCCTGGTTGGATGGGGACGCCGGAGCATTCACAACATTATTGCCTTCAGTATACGTATCGTCACCCACTGTATCGATCACGACTTCGTCGTTCTCGCCTGTGAATGTCACAGTGATCGTACCTGTATCAGTGCTCAGAGTGTCGGTTACAACAATGTCATAGACCAGCGTGAGTGTTTCGCCCTCCTGCAGCCAATCCAGATCCTCGGTTACAGAGTAGTTGTAAGGAATTGTCTGGCTGCCACCGTTGGAGATCGCTGGTGTAAAGGTGAAGTTGCTTGTGGCTTCGAGGCTTGCAACATCGACTGACCCATCAGGAACGCCTGCAGTCAAGTAGTCTGACGCGCCTGTGTAGGTGGAGGAGCTCAGCACAATAGACTGCACCGAAACCGTATCACCAACATCAAGGTCAGTGATGGTGACTGTACCGTCCACATCAACAACCTGTGGTACCACCGACTGAGGTGTCTGTGGATCGGTTGGCAATGCCGCGCCGTTGTTGAGTTCCTCAGTCACAGCGGTAACTGTTGAACTGTCGAACACGATCCCGTCGTTGGTGCCGATGATCACGATGCTCACGGTCTCATTGCCGGTTGCGCCGTTGTCGTCGGTCACGGTGACCACATAGTCCAGCGTCAGGACATCGCCCTGCTGCAAACCGTTGAAGGCACCTGGTGCGGAGAAGCTCCAGCCAATGCTGTCACCCGCTGCAGGATCCGCCGCAACGCCGGTGTTTGGCGTCAGGGTGAAGACTGCATTGGCGATGTCCGCCTGAACCAGTGCAGGGACCGCCTGAGGCACACCTACGTCTGTCATCGTCGCAGTTGGTGCCGCAGATGTGACATTCACAACATCGCTCACGTCCAGATCAATGGTGGTCAGCGTGCCTGTCACAGGCGGTACTGCCGCATTGGTCTCGGTGTGGTTGCCAGAGTTGCTGTCGGTGCCCGCGATGACGTCGATGATTGGCGCGTCGTTGGTGCCCTCGATACGGACCGTGAAGGTCTGAGTATCTGTGGAGTTGGGCTGACCCTGCTGGTCATCAGCTGTCAACGTGTAAACCAGCTCAAGAACTTCGCCTTGTGCAAGGAAATCGAAGGTCTCTGCACCTGCGTTGAACTGATAGGCAATCGGGCTGCCGATTGGCGCATCTGCAGGCACGTTGCCGGAGACTGGTGTCACCAAGCCTGCGCCTGTGAACCCGTCAGCTGCCGCAGCTGCAGCCGCATCACCTGGTGCACCGCTTGCATTACCAACTGCTGGACCGGTTATCGTCATCTGCACGTTGTCGGTCAGATCGATGTCAACAACATTAACGCTGAAGTTCACAACCGGGCTGATGTCGTTCTCAACCAGATCGCCATTGTCCGCGCTGGTCAGCGTGATGATCGGCTGATCATTCGCGCCTGTCAGCACAACATTGTAGGTCTGGGTGATCGGAGCATCGGCGTCGTCATCGTCCACTGTCACGGTGAAGGTGTCGGTAACAACCTGACCTTCTGCCAGTGTTTCGATCGCAGCCGCGTCTGGTGTGTACTCGTAGGCACCCGATCCAGCGTTCACAGTCAGCGTGCCGTAGCCGCCAGCCTGTGTGGACACATCGTCGGATCGGTCTGCGGTACCGTTGTTGTTCACAGCGACACCCTGAATACCGAAGAAGAGATCTTCGATATCCACGTCTGTTGCGGTCAACGTGCCGGTAAGGCCTGCAGATGGGCCGTTCTCAAGGATCGTGCCACCGACAGTCGCCGCCAGCACTGGATTGTCATCCGCACCCGTGATGTCCACGGTGACAGTTGTGTCGGTGAAGTTGCCGTTGTCGTCGGTCACACGAACAGTGATCGTGTCTGCAACTGTCTCACCATCGTCCAGCGCTTCAACTGCAGCGTTGTTGTAGTTGTACTGATACGCGCCGTTGTCTTCGTCGATATAGAGCGTGCCCCAAGCTGTCGTGATCGCCTGCACATTCGCCCCAAATGGGTTGAGGGAATTGGTCGTGCTGTTGGCATTCGAGCCGCCAGCGTTGGTTGTCGTCGCACCTGGGTTACCAGAAGCTGAGCCGCCTGGGATGGAGTACGTGACTGGTGTGCCGTCGTTGTCCGAACCGTCCATGAAGCCACGCAGAGGTGTGCTTGCGAATGTATCCGCAGGATCAGCTGTCAGCGTCTCTTTGCTGGTCAGACGGTTCTCCTCGATACCCAGAACGATTGGCGAAACGGTTGGCGGGATCGTGTCGATCATCATCAGCTCGTCGCCGTCAAGCGCATCCACGTCCTTGAGCAGGATCTGGATGTCGAGACCGTTCAGAAGACCATCGTCGTTCACGTCGATCCAAAGCTTGCTCATGCCAGGGAAGTTGGTTGGGTCAAAGTTCTTCTCAAGCACGAAGTCCGCGACGCCATCCTTGCCGGTGACAGAGATTGCGCCCTGTGCATCCGAGAGAGTGTTGGCATTGCCGGCAAAGTTGAAACCGGTGCTTGTGTCAGGCGCGCCCAGACCGATGTTGTTCGGAATGCCGAGGTTCACCGGGGAGTTGGCCAGGTTCACAGACTGGAAGATCAACGAGGTTTCGATGGCGATATAGTCGCCTTCGGAGGTGTCGAAGTCAGTGATCACATCACGTGTCAGCGCATTGGAGTCCGCAACTGTGACATAACGGAACTGGTCAGCACCGTCGCCACCTGTCAGCTCGTCCTGACCTGCGCCACCGGTGATAGTGTCATTGCCTGCGCCGCCGTCAACAGTGTCGTTGCCGTCGCCAGCGTCGATGTTGTCGTTGCCTGTGCCGCCGTCAACAACATCCGCGCCTGTGCCCGTGTTGGCGACGTCATTGCCACCACCCAGCAGAACAGTGTCTGCACCGCCGTCTGACTCTACAGTATCGTCGCCGTCGCCAGCGTCGATTGTGTCTGCACCGCCACCGGTGATGAGATTGACCTCACCGAAGTTGTTACCGCTTTCACCGTTGTAGGTGATCGGGCCGGAATGGGCACCTGCATCGACATTGACGGTTTCGCCGTCAAAGCCAAGTTCGTTGATGACCAGACCGTTGTTGGCATTGTCATTGGTCGTGTTGCCAATGATGACGTTGTATGGGCCGCTGCCGAGCTCATCCAGATCGACAATTTCAACACCATTTACGTTCGACAGATCAGCTGTCTCGTTAGCGCTGTCGAGATTGACATTGATCCGGTCTCCTGTACCGGAACCGCCGTCAAGATCGTCATTGGCATCGGTTTGGTTGCCGTCAACATTGAAGGTCACCGCGCCGGAAGAAGCGCTGAAGTCGAATCTGTCGTCGCCGCCGTTGGTGAAGACATTCAGGTCATTGTTGAACTGGCTGTCGCTCTCGACATCGTCGTTCAGGCTGGAACCTGTGACCTGAAGCGCACCCGAAGAATTGGCCTGATCCGCTTCGGTGCCCAGACGCACGTTCAATGCAACACCTGCTTCGGAATCAACGTTTTCGATGTTTTCCATCATCGTAAAGCCGTCGTCGATGAGCTGGCCACCGGACAGTGTCACACTGTCAAAGCCTGCACCACCATCATATTCCGTGGTTGAACCTGCGTCGCCGCCGTTCAGGATGAAGTTGTCGTTACCGTCGTTGCCGTTGAAGTCGATGTTGTTGTCAACACCGTCATTGCGCTTCTCGAAGGTATCGCCTGTGGCGCTGCCTTCTACGTCAAAGGCAAAGTCAGCGTCTTGCTGGTTTGCATTCAGCGTGACACGTGCGGTGTCATGTGGGTCTGTCAGTGCTGTCAGGTCCACGTTGATTGTGGTCAGCGTGTTGACGTTGCCGTTCTGGAATTCCAGCGTGTTGTTGTCACCGTCAAACACGTTGGCAAACCGGTCACCGTCGTCGGTCAGAACATAGTTCTCAACCGTCGCGTTGGTGTCGAGGTTGGAAACCGCGTTCACCGCACCGCCGCTGTTGTCCATTTCAACTGTGTCGTTGCCCGCACCGGTGTTCAGAACATCGGTGATGTCCAGATCAGTGCCGGAGACGCGGATCACGTCGTCACCACCGTCGGTGTTGAACACGTCAGTGCCAGTGGAGGAGATGATGGTGTCATCGCCTGCGCCGGTGTTGAAGATGTTGTTACCGGCGTTGTCCTGGATGATCACCGGGCCGGTGAAGGCTGTGGTGTCGATGGTCAGACCAGTAGAACCAGCAGCCAGCTTGATGATCGGTGTGACACCAGGAGCGAAGGCCGCTTCAGCATCGGCACCAAAGACCAGCGTACCCGCAGCGGTCATGCCGCTGACGGTGATGCATTCGATGTTGGAGACATTGCTGAAGTCGCCCGCTGATGCGCGGGTGATGGTCACATTGTCAAAGCCGTCGCCACCGTCGATCGCATCGCCAGCATCCAGGAAGGCACCCATTGTGAATTCATCATTACCGGCGCCGCCGGTTGCCTGAATGTCAACGTCTGTGCCCGCTGTTGCCGATCCGATACCGTTGAGAGACATGTTCACGGTCAGGTCTTCACCTGCGTCCATGTCGGAGCCGTCAACATGGATCCGCGAGACATCCGCGCCGGCAGGTGTGCCGTCATGTGTGGTCGCGTTTGCATCGTTGTTGTTGGAGAAGCCCACAAAATTGACCGTCAAGTCACCTTCGTTGGTTGTGTCGGAATTGTCCTGAACCTTGATGGTCTGGATACCGCTCACGTTAGCGTTGATCAGCGCCGCGTTGCCATTAGACGCAGCAACACCGTTTGTCCGGCCCCGGTCTGTATTGATCAGGATCGTGTCAAGGCCGCCGTCACCTTCGATGGTGTCGCCACCGTCCAGCTCGTTGGCGCTGGTGATGAATGTGTCATTGCCCAAACCACCCAACAGCAGATCGTTGCCGCCGTTGTAGTTGTTGACGTTGTTGCCGTCACCTTCAATTGTGTCGTCGCCACGGCCACCTGTCAGAACGTCGTTGCCGGTACCACCAAGCAATGTGATCGCTTCGTCCAGTGTGGAACCGTTCCAGGTAATCTGGGTTGTGCCACGCCCGTCGACAACTGTGTAGTTGTCAGCGCCGCCTGCCGCAACACGTGCGTCATGGTCCACTTCGAACAGCGAGTTGTTGGAGACAACGTGGACCACGGTGCCGCCATTGTAGTCGATACGCTCAAAGCCAGTGACGTTGTTGATACCCTCGGCTTCCAGCGTGGTCCCTGTGGTGATCACGTTCAGTTCGTCAATGCCGGTGCCGCCCGCGAAGAAGTCTTCGTTGCCGCTCGTAACGCCATAGGTGTCATTACCGCCGTCGCCGTCCATGAATTCGCCACGGGTGGTGACGGTGTCATTGTCCGCGCCGCCGTCGACATTTTCAACGCCTGCGTCAACACCTGCGTCGATGACGTCGTTACCCGCGCCACCGTTCAGGATGTCGTTGCCGGATTCGCCCAGCAGAAGGTCATTGCCATCGTCGCCGTTCAGGATGTCGTTGCCGGCACCACCGATCAGGCTGTCGTTGCCGTCGCCGCCGCTCAGAACGTCCTGACCGCCTGCGCCGTCAAGGATGTCGTCGCCGCCATTGCCGGTCAGGAAGTCATTGCTGGCCCCACCTTTGATGGTGTCCGCACCTTCACCGAAGCTGCCGGATACACCGGCATCGCCGACCGCCAGAGCAACACCGCCAGCACCGGTGGCAGAATTGCCGCCCGTGCCGGTGATTGTGGTGATGGAGTTGTCCAACTGGTTCTCAAAACCAAAGACGTCCGCGCCTGGGCCACCAACGCTACCTGCGCCGCCGGGTACTTCGTCCAGGGTAACCGGACCTGTACCGGATACATCACCGATGGTCAGGTTTGCCGCATTTGCCGTGGTGTCTGTCACCACTTCCAGCGTGTGCGCGCCCGGGATGTTGATGTCTTCGATGAAGACGTCAAGCGGGCTGCCTTCTGTGGACAGGTCGATGACTTCCAAACCGGAGTTATCCGTGCCGCCTGGTGTGCCGAAGAAGCTCAGCGCGCCGATACGCTCGTTTGCATCGCGGTTGTGCGCGACAACGTTCACTTCGTCGGCGGTACCAGTGACCTGACCGGGACGTGTCGTGAATTCGATATTGGCATTGTTGGTGACGTTATCGAGAAGAACATTCAGTTCATCATCGCCGATACCGTCGTTGTTGTCGTCGCCATTGCCACGCTCGCCGTCCCCATCAGGGGTCAGGTTGACGCGGTTGAATGTGCTGTCCGCCGTGGAGTTGGCAATTTCGAACGTGTTGCCGGTGATTTCGGAACCCGACATGTCGAATGTCGCGGAGCCTTCGCCGTCCACAGTTGTGCGGAAAGTTTCAACGTCCAGCTCGAAGCCTGCAAAGAACAGGTTCTGAGATGCCATGCCAACGCCGGTGTCGACGTTCACGACAACCGTGTCTTGGCCCAAGCCGCCAACAACGCTGTCGCCGGAGTTGAGTGTCGCTTCGTTACCCAGAACGGTGTCGTCGCCGTCACCACCGTTAACGTTGTCAACAGATTCTGTCAGCACGTCTGAAACAGGGGCGATTGTGATGGTTACTTCATGCGTCGCAGAGCCGCCGTTGTTGTCGGATACGGTGTAGTTGAAAGTTGCCTCACCGTTGTAGTCGGTGGCGGGTGTGTAGATATAGCTGCCATCGTCGTTCACAACCAGCGAACCACCCTGCAGATTGCCACCGGGGGCCGCTGCGAATGTCAGCTGATCGCCTGCGTCGACGTCGGTTGCGGTCAGTTGACCGGTAACAACCTGATCTTCAAAACCGGAAACGCTTACGTCGGAGGCAACTGGATCGTCGTTGGTGCCGGTCACGGTGATGGTGATGCTGCCGGTGTCGGTCAGGCCGTTGGACGTGGCTGTGTAGCTTGTGCTGACAACCTGTGTCTGGCCAGCAGCCAGGTTCTGGTAGGCTGCGTCACCTGCGTCAAACGTCCAGGTGCCGTTTGCATTGAGCGTCAGGCCCGCAACAGCGGTATTCACCGCGTAGGTGATGGCCGCGTTGCTGTTGTCAACGTCAGTGGCTGCGACTGTGCCGCCGATGAGGGTGTCTTCATTAGCGCTACCTGTGGCGTCTGAGGCCACTGGTGCGTCGTCAACAGCGTTGATTGTGATGTTCACAATCGCCGTGTCTGTGGCGCCGGATGGATCTGTCACAGTATAGGTGAAGCTATCCGCGCCGCTGGAATCCGCAGCAGGTGTATAGGTGTAGGACCCGTCGGGGTTCATGTTGACAGAACCCTGCGATGGGCCGTCATTGGCCTCAACCGTGTAAACCAGGTCGCCCGCGACATCATCAACGTCCGTCGCAACAACGGTACCCTGAACAGAGGTGTCTTCGTCTGTTGTAACGTCAGCACCATTTGCTTCTGGCGCGTCGTTATCCGCATCCACAGTAACAGTGGCCGTCCCGATGGAGGTGGCGCCCGCAGCGTCTGTGACAATGTACTGGAAGCTGTCAGTGCCAAAGAAGTCGTCATTCGGCGTGTAGGTAAAGGTGCCATTGGCATTTACGACAACCGAACCATTGGTTGGGTTGGAGCCGATGGAGAACGTGTGGGTCTCGCTTGCGTTAACGCCGATGTCGAGATCGGTGAACACAGGTGTGACAACGATGGCGTTGTCTTCTGTACCGGTCGCAATAACGTCGCCCGCAATTGGCGCGTCGTTTGCGTTGACCACGGTGATTGCAACAGTACCCGTTGCGGAGCCGCCGTTGCCGTCGACAACAGTATAGGTGAAGCTGTCGGAACCGACAAAGTCAGCATTTGGCGTGTAGACGTAGGAACCGTCGGAGTTCATCACCAGGGTGCCGTTGGAGGTCGTGCCGCTTGGTGCAACGCTGTAGGACAGAACATCACCAACGTCGGGGTCGGTGGCTTCAACGAAATCATTCAGAACCGCATCTTCGGTTGCTGTGGCCGTGTCAGGTGTCGTGACCGGATCATCGTTGCCGTAGCCGGCGATGAATGCGTCTGTTTCGGCTGCGGCGTCGATAACCGTCTGTGGATCGCTGGTCACGCCATCAAGTGCGTCCTTGGCACCCTGAACCGCTTCCGGGTCATCGGTGAAGGGGTTCGCGTTGATGCCCGCGTCTGCCGCGTCCTGAACCCAGTCGACGCCCGCTTCGATCTTGTTCAGAACTGTCGTGATGTCCTGACCGTCGGCGTTGTTCTGCGCACCACCGATGATGCTCAGGATGATCTGACCAACAGGCTGGTTGCCCGATGCCAATTCAGCCGTCCAGTAGTCAAGGCCCGCAGGATCAGGCTCACGGTTGAAGAGGTTCAGATATACAGATGTGATGAAAGCTTCTGCGGAAGCAACGCTTGGCGTCACAAAGAAGGGATAGATGGAAGTTGATTCCACCTGCTGAGAGAAGGACTCCGCGATACCCGCCAAGGCCAAACCGGCGTCACCGTCACTGTCACCGTCCTGGAATTCTTCATAACGTCCGATCCAGTAGTTCAGACCTGCAGGGTCCGGTGCCCGGTTGAAATACCCGACGTAGATCGCTGTGACGGCTTCTTTGACTGACAGTGCGCTGACATCAATAGACATATGTTCTTCCCTCTAAAGTGGACCTTTTCCTGGCGGTCCAAAAAGCAAATTTTGCGTTGCGGCCTGCAAACACATCCGAAATGATGGCAGAAACCGTTGGACACACGTCCCCCGTCTGCTCGCCATACCTCACGAAAGCCTTTACCGACTGGCTCGCGATGTTTCTACATATTCTTCAGGTATGGGACAAGCACAGATGTATAGTGAACTTCATACCCTCGGGTGATTTTTGGTTAATCTATTGATTTAAAACGAAATATTTTTGTACAGTAATTTGACCACGTTGCGTTTTTGCAACGTTTTTCAGGCCCCAAATGGCGGCTTTTCCCTCAAATTCACCACCTCCCGAGACTCGCCCGGAGACCAGTGCGCACGCAACCTGAACGATAAATTAACCGTTTCCGGCCCTGGCGATTGCCCTGCATCTGTGCGGCCATTGACCCGGATCCGGCAACAATACCCACCCAGAACCAGGCCCGAAACCGCCCAAACGCGGGGGCCGGGCCCGCATAATGGCGCCACTTCCCACCTCATTGTCGCGCATTTCACCCATAATTGAGGCAAAAAACGAGGAAGGGATTTGCCAAGGGCGTCGGGCCGCTGTATAGTGCTCCACTGAACACCCCTTTCAGAGGGTCTGTCTCTCTGGTGGAAACCGTTCTGAAATGCTGCTGATTAGGAACTTAACCCATGCTTGCGGAACTGCATAAAACAACCCCCGAAGAAAGCAAGGAACAGCGCGCCGCGCTGGGTCTTTGGCTGAAATCCCTGCGCGAAGGCCAGGGCCTGTCTCAACGCGATCTCGCCGATCTGCTGTCGCTGGATTATTACACATTCATCTCCCAACTGGAGAACGGGCGTGGCAAGATCCCGGCCCATCGGTATGTGGAATGGGCCGAAGCCCTGGGTCAGGAGCCGCGTTTGTTCGTGAAAACGCTGCTGAAATATTACGAGCCGTCCACCTATCAGATCCTGTTTGAGCAAGAACAGGCCTCCTGAACACAGGCAGACTGGTTTGACCGTCAAAAACGCCGTAGCATACATGCGGTGACCAAGTAGAGAGAGCTATTTTTCCAGATGGCGAAAATCCTTTCATTCAGAGCAAAGGCCAAAGCAGCTGACGGTGCTGGCTCTGAGCAGGATTTTCTGCATCACGAGGATCATACGCTGTCCTTTCAGGTCACCGAAACCGGCAGCATGGGGCTGAGCAACCTGCTTGATCACCGTATTCGGGACGCCAAAACCCCCGTCTGCAACGACTGGAGCAATCAGGAACTCGCCGATCTGTACCGGGTCAAGCGCCTGCTGGACGCGGCCGGTGTGCCAAATGATCTGGACCGCGGGATTACCGACGAAGGTGATCCATGGCTGGTCTTTTGTGGCCCCGATGGCGAGGTGTTTATCCATCTGTGCCGTCTGGATGCGCTTTATGTGCTCGACAGCCCCAATATTCAGACCCCCCTGCGCGGGTCGAACTTCAATGACCTGATCGAGGCCTTTACCAACCGCGCCCTGCCCCGCACCGGCGCCGAAAGCGGCACCGACAGCCGGGTGATCCGGCTGGAACGGGGCGGCAAGGTTTATCTGCACCCCTCTGCCCTGCTGGCCGCGCTGATCTGGACGCTGTTCCTGGCCGCCGAGGAAATTGTCCTGATGATGCCGGATGAGGAGCAGGCCACGGATGGTCTGGCCGATCTGAACGCCCTCACCTTTGGCGATGGCGCACAGGATGCCCCCGATTTGCCGATTGTGGTCTCTGAAAACACCATCCCGGTAGAAGAGCTGACTGCCCGCACCAGCACCGACAACGATCCTCGCCATGTCGCCGCCCATGAAGCCTTCCTGCGCGACAACGGGTCCAGCGGGCTGACCATGACCCAGAACAGCTACGGCATGGGTCTGAGCACCATTGCGATTGCCTTTGGTTTCATGGCTGAACAGGCCCTGTCAGATGCCGAACAGGCCGCTGGCGCTGATATTCTGGCTGGGGACATCAGCGATACCGCTGATGATGACGGCGACCCCCGGAGCCTGGCCGAAAACAAGCTGCAGAAAATGAAAGAGGGCGATTCCGAGGCGGAAACGGTCGAACTGGCACAGCTTTCGGACGCCGAAGACCGGGTGCTGGAAGACGGCACGGCGCAAGCCGCGCTGGATGCCTCCGAGACCTTGGCCGAAACCACGGCATTCCTGCAGGACTCCGGCGACAAGGGCATCGAGACCAGAATCTGGGTTGATACAGCCTCTGAAGGCGAGCTTCCCCAGGAAATAACCCTCACCGCTGAAGCCAAACTACCCGCTGAGGCACCGCAAAACACCGAAGCGATGCCTTCGACCAGCGAAAACAACATTCCCCTGCCTGCGCTGTTCACGCTTTCCACCCTGCGCACGATATTTGACCTCTATGAGGTCGAATTCCGGGAGATCGGATCTTTTGCCAAGGACACGGTGGCTCAGGCCAGCCTTGATCTGACCGACAGCGATCTTGGCGCCGCGCAGTCTTTCCTTGAACAGGAGGAGCTGGTCACCAGCTTGCAGACCGATGTTGGCAACATCGGCAGCAGCAGCATCGGCTTCATCGACCTCCCCGAACCGACCATATCTGCAGCCGCATTGCCCAGTTTCGATGTCAATGCACAGGCCTATGTGCGGCACCTGATGGAGAAGTCCGGTGAAATAGAGGCGATCGACGGATCCGCCGTGGTGACCCTGATCGATCACACGGCCACCGACTTCTATGCGATGAGCTGGGCGCTGTACGAAGGTGGTGTACTGTCCATCATCGGCACCCGCAGTGAAATGCAGGAATTTGACCTGATCGCCTGATCCCTGCCCCGGTACGGGCCGGAACTGCCTCTTTTTCAACATGTAACATGCAGGGTCACGGATGCTCTGGGCAGTCTGTCCGAACTGCTGTAATCTGGGCGGCAGTTTCGCACCATCAAGGCCCAAGCATTTGCTTATCAAGCGTTTATTGTCCAAAAAGCACCGACGGGCCGCGCGCCGCGCCGCTGCTGCCCAACTGGAACTACCGCCTGATCCGCAAGGATGGCAGCCCGGTCAGATCCACAAAAGGGATGATACGGCAGAGGCCTATCAAACCCGGCTGGTGGAGAATATCCTGGCCGAAAACCCCGGATCGGAACCTGCGCTGCAAATGATCCACGAGGCGATCGACCGGATGCCGGACGCCGATCAGCGCGACCATACCAGACATCACCTGGTGCGTCTGTTGCAGACCTACGCATTGGTGCCCAAAGGCCCCGGCACCCTGGTCGATGTCGCCGCCAGCCCGATTTATGCCGCCCCCCTGCGCGGCCTCAAGCACTGGCATATCACCCCCATCGAAATCCTTGCCTTTGACTACGAACGTGACCCCCTGCCCTTTGAAGACGGCTCTCAGGATGGGGTGATGCTGTGCGAGGTGATGGAACATTTCATCATTGATCCGTTGTTTTGTTTCAATGAAATCAACAGGGTACTGAAAAAGGGCGGCTTTTTTGTCGTCACCACCCCCAATGTGGTGTCCTGGTTCAGCATCTACCAGGCGCTGCGCAATCAGCACCCCAACCGCTGGCCGGTCTATGCGGGGGCGGGTGACAATGAGCCCAACCACATCCATTCACGCGAATACATGGTCTCGGAAATGGTCACCTTGCTGGAAGCGGCGGGTTTTGCCGTGGATGTGATCCTGACCCGCGATTACGGCATCATGCCCGAATATGAGCCGATCCCCGGTTTTGACGCCACCCATCGCGGTGAGACGATTTTCTGTCGGGCACGCAAGGTCGGCCCGCCCAAAATGCGCTATGCAAGGCCCGTCTACCTTCAGGATCTGCCCTATACCCCCCCGGATCCTTCTGTTTTCAGGCATAGGTCCAGCCCATCCCTGCTGGGCAACCTGCATCAGCTGGCCGCGCGGCTGCGCCCTGCGCCCGCACCCGTTGATCCTGCGCCTCCCGTCGGCAGGCCGACAGAAACGGCGCTGGCCCCTGCCCTGTCCAATCGCGAAGCCGGTCTTCTCGCCCGATTGCAGGCCAGCCCCCCGCACGAGGAGACCTGACCGGCCATGCGATTGCTGATTGATCTGCAGGTCCTGCAACGGCCCAACCGGCTCGATCCCTGGCGCACCTGTTTGGAACGGCTGCTGCCGGCGCTGATCGAGGCCGCCCCGTCCCAAATCGCCGAGGCCTACGTCAGCACCCGGCTTTCACGCGAAAGCGGCCATGTCGCGGGCGCGGTCGCGGGCCTGCCCGAGGATGCGATCCTCGCCCGGCTGGCCCCCGGCTGATCCGTCTTTCGACCGGCCCCGGCGCGGTTGGCCTGCGTGGCCGACGCGAGGATTTCGTATGGTGCACGGATTGCGCGCGCGTCCTGTGTGACGCGCGGCTTACGCGCGCGCTTTGTGTGGCGCGCGGCTTACGCGCGGGCTTTGTTGCGCGCGGCCTACGCGCGACCCTTGTAGATATCGACCAGCTTGGACAGCATATCCAGCGCTTCGTCGCGCGGCCGCTGAAAGCTGTTGCGCCCGATGATCGACCCGTTGCCGCCGCCGT
>OJIO01000828.1_pt1 | contig 16794 bp, 14 predicted proteins | sample 1595621 | NCBI WGS metagenome assembly OJIO01 (sample SAMN05416776, study PRJEB24817) | seawater metagenome | isolation source: Sea water | place: Canada:Atlantic | collected 2013-07
GGCTGGTTCCGAGCTTGCGGCTATCAGGCTCAACAGCTGTGATCAGCACAGTAGAGATCTTCTCCGTTGGCTCCAGCGGTACGACGACGGACCTGTACCGATACGTGGCCGCAGGGGCCGCTCCGGATGGCGACCTTGATGGCTTCGTTGAGGTTCGAGAAGCGTCGTTGAATACGAGTTTGATGGTAGCCGGTAGCCCATCAAACATGCAGCTTCTTCCCTCTGACTTTGGGGCGGCTGCCATTTCCTATCAGTTTGGTGCGGAGCTTCTCGCTGCAAATGTCAGCGACTGCCGGCAGGTAGGGGTGCATGACTTTGCCTGCGGCGAAGAACTCCTAGTGGGCGCCCCTGACTGGAGCACCCACAGCTCTGCGGGAAGGGTCTACTTCTACGAGCCCGGCTACGACCCCGTTTTGGTACCAGCGGGAGAGCTGCTGGATCCCTCTGGAATTCTCGGAGCAGAGTTTGGATCGTCGATGGCTATCTCTCAGGCCTCGCCACCAGCGAATACGCCATGGGCCGTGGGAGACCTGAGCCCAGAGTGGTTGGCTGTCGGGGCTCCAGGAGATGGCAGAGTTGAGGTCTTCTCCGTGGACCCCCTTGCTGCGAGTGCGGGGGGCTCTCCGTTCACTGCTTTCCAGACCTTCACCTCGACGGGGAAGACGGCGGGCTTTGGGTCCGAAGTTCTGTTTGAGGACCTGAACCACGATGGATTTGACGATCTGGTTGTCGGAGCTCCAAAGGACAGCGGGGGAGGTTGGATTCAGGTCTTTCCCTGGGTCGACGGTGCTGGAGCGTTCCACACGACAGGTTTTACCGTCGCGGTCGCGGATACCTCTTTGCCCACCCCCATTTTGCAAGCGGATGAGTTTGGCTCGGCGCTAGCCGCTGGGGCTTTGGTCTATGAAGCGGGGGGCAGTCCAGGGTTTCCGGCGCCTGGTGTGACCCTCAATGCGTTGGTTGTTGGAGTCCCTGGCTACGACCTCGCGAGCCTTTACGACAGTGGTGCGGTGTGCCAGTTCACTTTTGAGCAGGACTCAAGTGACCCGACGAACGTTGTTTTGGGCACAGAGTCTTGTTTCCGCTCCCCGGGACCAGGGCTGGCCCTGGCCAACGGGCGCCTGGGTGAGAGTGTTGCTGTTGGGAACTTTGTCGCGATTGACAGCAACTATGGGACTGACTCGCCTGCAGCTCAGTTACGTGATGTAGCCATCGGCTGGCCAGGTGCCGGCGTTGGGGTTCTGTTGCTGAACCACGCCCAAGAGAATGGGATTGATTGGACCGTATCCCCGCCTCAAATTCTACATGCGCCTGTGGCTTCCGCTGGGCCATACGCGGTGGCTCTGAATTCTGGGTACGTCGCGGAGACGCAATGGGAGGACCTTGTGATCGGTGAACCCGGGGATGACCGCGCTTGGTTGACCCTTGCAGCCGAAACTTCGACCACATCTGGAGGTGGTGGAGCTTGTGCTGCCCTGGACGGCATCTACACCCTGGCTGGTCAAGAGTGGGTTGGAAACGATAATACAGGTACTGGTGCTTTCTTCCCCAGTCAATCTGAGGTGCTCCTTTGGGAGGATGGGGTCGATACTTTCGTTGCCTTTCGAACGGATCACTTCATGAGTGTTGGGGCTGTTGGTGACACATCCCCATGCGTCTACGACTTCGAAGACGTGACCAAGTTCGAAGACGAGACGGGAGATGCCGGAGCCTGCGGTGAGTTGTCTGGAAAGGCGGCCGATGTTGGGCGTTATATGTTTGCTACGAATGCCATTCCGAAGGGAACGGTGTTGACCTTGCCTGGAACGTGCGCTGCTGCGTTCGATGCATTGAACAGTACTTACGAATACTCGGGGGTAGTCGTTGGCCCCGTTATCGAACACTCTCTGAAGAAGATGGTTATCCAGCTCCCGCTCGGTGCTTCAACTGACATCTGGAGTCTCTTGACGAGTGATTCAAAGGCTGCACTGGCTGCTCATGAAGCCACTGTCTTTTTGGCCATCGACTCGGCGACCGGAAACGGTTCGGTGGACATTGATATGAATTGGGCTGATATCTGGTTCAATATCGAAGTCGGGGTGGGCAGCAAGAGCTGCAACTTTGGACATGAAAGTAGCTGTGTCGAGCCCTCACCGCTCAGCTCGGGAAGCCCTGAGTTTCCTGCAGCCGCCACGTTGAAACAGGAGAGCGTGTGCGAGGGATGATGCTTGTCTTCAGCTACGTCTTGGGCTGCCTTGTGCCGGATGGCCAAGATACTGCGTCCGCTGACCTGTCCTTCTGCGAGGAGCCTGGCGACTTTGGGCGGGCGCTCTACACGATGGTCGAGGCGGAGTGTCAGCGCTCAATTCAGTGCGGGGTGTACACCGAAGAGGAGTACATCATGTGTGTCTCCTTCCAATCCAATTCCACCTACATCACCCAGCGCGAGATCGCATGCATGGACTGGTGCGCTGTGGACCCCTGGATTGTTCAGATGCAGGCTACACCCTGCGGCGAGAATCATACCGCGATGGTCGATGCCGACGATGGACCGATCTATCGGTGTGAAGAGAGGAACTGGTGAGCGGGATTGTCCTGGTCTTGGCGTTTGTTGCGTGCCCTGGTGAGCCGCTGGACTCCGCAGTTGAGTCCGACTGCAGTGATCCCGGGGATATCGATCTGATTCGCTTCGAAATGGTGAGCGAGACCTGTATGTGGCTCATCTCTGACTGCGAGGTCAAAGACGAACTTCAGTGGGATGATTGCTTCAGTGATCTGCTCTATGCGACGGAAGCTCACGTTGCAGATCAAGGTGACTGTGTCGATTGGTGCGCCGCCAAGTCCTACACGGAAGTTGCACGACAACAGTCCTGCGCGCCTCTTGGTGACCTGTCCGCAGCCGAAGAGTACGCGTTGGCCACTGACTTGATCGCAGAGCACTTCTACACCTGCGATTCCCCCAACTACGAACCCTCGGGCCCATAGACCGAGGCGGTTCTAAGCCGCGTCCTTCTCCACCCGCTTGCGCCGCATCGTGATCACCGGCGGCTCGCCTGCACGGCTCCTACACGCCAGGGCGACGTGGAAGTTGCCCAGACAGGTGTAGACCTCGTCGGCGAATGCCCAGCCGGGGGACCAGGTGGGCCAGCGACGGTTCACGACCGTAATGGCCTCGCGGGCGGCTTCCAGGTCCTGCAGTTTCCAGGCGGTGACGGCTGAACGCCACGCCGAGAGGACCCGGTCTTCAGGAGTGCTCGCAGGCGCGCTCTTGCCCAGCACCTGTAGGGCGACGGCCAAGGCCACGGCGGGCTCCGCTGGAGGAAGCAGCTTGCGGAGTACGTCGGAGTCGGCCTCGATCTGCCAGTCGGGATCGGCGCTCACGCGAATGCGAACGGACCCATGACTGGGCAGCAGCTCACGCAGGCGGGACTGGCTCACCCAGACGCCGCGGCGAATGCCTTGGGGGCGCACACGCGGGGAGGTGACGAGCGCCAGGGTCTCCGGCAGCTCACGGTCCAGCAGGTCTTGCAGGGCGCCAGGGGCGCCGTCGTCGATGATGATGAGCCGTGCAACGAGGGATGGGGCCACGGGGTCACTCCAATTGGGGATGAAGGACTCTTCGGACCCCCGGCCGCCCGCGTTGAGCAGCTTCTGCAGGATGATCCGGCCCGCATGGCGGATGGAGGGATCAAGTAAGAGTGGCGCTACTGCGCTGGCGGCCCGGGGAAGGCATGATGTGCGTTAAGGGTTGCACTTGCCCACAAGCACGCCCGACACCGGTAGAATCACGCCATGACAAGACTCCTCCTGCTCTGCCTTGCCTTCTCCACCTTTGCCTTCGCCGGTGCGCGCGAAGAAGCGGAGCTGGAGCGCTACGTCACCGACATCGCCACGCTCTCCGAGCGACAGGCCTGGGACGGTGTAGAGCGCAACTACGAGAAGATCATGGAGCTGCCCGGCGTGGAGATCCCCCGGGAGGTGCACATGAACGCCGCTCTGGCGGCTCGGTCCACCGGCAACATGAAGGCTGTGGTCGACCGCCTTGAGCGCGCCCAGAAGGTCGAGGGGGAGGACGAGACAGCTGCTTGGCTCAACGAGATCAACGAGAACTTTGGCCGGGTGACCCTCATTGTGCCCAAGGGCGTGGTGCTCGTGCCCGAGGTCATGCCCTTCGCACCGGACCAGCGGCTGCAGGTTGAAGCGGCAGGCAAGGCCCTGATCGACGAGGGCACCTTCGACGGCATGTTGCCCGTGGGCAAGTACACCCTGGGTGGGGTTGGCTTTGAGGTCGTGGCCGGCATCAGCGCCAAGGTCGAGCTCTCCGGCCGGGACTTGCGGAAGCTGTGAGCCCTCTCCTCGCCCTATTCCTGGCTTCAAGCCTCGCCTCCGCCCAGAACACCGATCCCACCGGGAAGGATGAGTGGGGCGTGACCGCCACTTTCTCCGGTGGTTGGTACTTTGCGGATGCTGGCGAGAACATCCAGAGCTCCTGGACTCTGAATCCGCGCCTGGGCTACTCCCTGACGCGCAACCTGCACCTCGAGGCGCACACCGGGTGGATGCAGGCCGGAACCCGAGGCTGGGGGTACCGCTACAACGCCCTGACCCCTCGCCTGGATCTGCTCTTCTTGATCCGGCCAGATTTGCCGGTGGTGCCCTTTGTCGCGGCCGGGCCGGGCATGTACTGGGTGCGCGTCTACCGCCTGGAAGACTCCCAGGAAGAGCAGGAGTTCGAAGGCGCCGGGCTGGGCAACTACAAGAACCCAGACTCGGACCTGTTGCTCAACATCGGCCCCGGCATCCTGATTCCACTGGCCGGTGGCATGGCCTTGCGCTTGGACGCCCGCTACGTCTACACGATGGGCCAGGAGCCCTACGCGGGCAACACGGACCGCTTCTCCAACTTGGAGCTCACCGCAGGCTTCATGTTTCGCGCCGCCGAGCGCAACCGAGACAGCGACGGGGACAGCATCTACGACAAGGTGGACTCCTGCCCCGATCAGCCCGAGGATTGGGACGACTACCAGGACACCGACGGCTGTCCGGATCCGGACAACGACGGGGACGGCATCTTGGACGTGGACGATGACTGCGCGATGGACGTCGAAGACTTCGACGACTTCGAGGACGGCGATGGGTGCCCCGAGTGGGACAACGACAACGACGGCATCTCGGATGACCTGGACCAGTGCGCGACGCGCCGCGAGGACCAAGACGGCTTCCGCGACGAGGACGGCTGCCCGGACCTGGACAACGACAACGACGGCATCGCAGACCTGAACGACCGCTGTCCAAACCACCCCGAAGACATGGACGGCTTCCAGGACGACGACGGCTGTGAGGACTCGGACAACGATGGCGACGGGCTGCCCGATGCTCTGGACGCCTGTCCCTTCGACCCCGAGATCTACAACGGCTTTGAAGACGAGGACGGCTGTCCGGACGAGACCGCGCCGGAGATTGAACGCTTCACAGGCGTCATCCACGGGGTCAACTTCGAGGTCAACTCCGACCAGATCACGGTGGAGAGCTACCGCATCCTGGACGAGGCCGCCGCGGTGTTGATCAAGTACCCAGATCTGCGCATCGAAGTGCAGGGTCACACCGACTCCGACGGCAGCGAGCAGAGCAACTTTGAGCTCTCGGACCGACGCGCCGAGTCTGTGGTTCGCTACATGACGGGCCGCGGCGTCTCCGCCGAGCGCCTGACCTGGATGGGCTACGGAGAGAGCCGGCCACTGGTCGCCAACGACTCGGCCTCGGGCAAGGCCATCAACCGTCGGGTGGAGTTCCACTTGGTGGGCGAAGCACAGCAGGATGCGGTCCGCGCGGAGTAGTCGGGGCGCTACTCGAAGCGAATCCAGGTGTCGTCGACCAGTCGCTCATTTGGGCGAAAACGCGCCTTGTAGTTGAGCTGTGCGCACTCCTGGACGTACAAGCCCAGGTAGTAGTAGCGAAAGCCACGGGCGTTGAGCCAGCGGATCTCCGCCAGGGCTGAGAAGGTGCCCAGGCTGCGGTCCGAGAGATCCGGGTCGAAGTAGAAGTACACCGAGCTGGCGTCGCGCGCGCCGATGTCGATGATGCCCACGCCAACGAGCTGATCGCCCAGCATGTAGCGAGTCTCCAGCGTCTGGGTGCAGCTGGTGACCAGCCAGTGGCGGTAGTGGTTGGCCGTGGTGGGCGTCTCGGCCAAGTCGCGCATCAGCTTGTGCTTGTTGAAGAGCTCAATGCGGGCATCGTCCACCTGAGGCGGGCCGGCCAGGATGCGGATGTCCTGGTTCTTGCGCAGCACCCTTCGCTGGCTCTTGGTGGGCTTGAACTCGTCCACCGGCACGCGAATGCCTTGGCAGGCCTGGCAGCTTGGGCAGGCGGGCCGGTACATGCTGCGGCCGACGCGACGGTCCGACTTGGCCAGGAGGGCGTCAAAGTCGGCACCCTCGAGGTTCTGGCGGTACCAACGCAGAGGCAGCACGGCCTGCTCCCCTTCAAGGTAGGGGCAGTCGTGGGGGGTCGCGTCGATGGGGATGCCCTGGGGGGGGCCGTCCAAGCTCGCCATAGGCGGAGGGTAGCCGATCTCACTTCACGGTGAGAACGTCGGCCAGTGCCTTTCGCTGAATATCAGGCACCTTGACCCCTGGCGCGGGGTGACCGACGGCCAAGAGCAGGTAGGCGCGCTCGCCGCTTGGGCGCTCCAGGATGTCCTTGAGGAACTTCATTGGAGAGGGAGTGTGGGTCACGCAGACCAGGCCGGCCCGGTGCAAGGCAGCGATCAGCATTCCAGTGGCCAGGCCCACGGACTCTGTGACGTAGTAGTTCTTGCCCTCCGCTCCGCTGTTCTGAGCAAAGATCGCGATCAGCCAGGGCGCGACCTCCAGGTAGGGCTTGTCCGCGTCGGTGCCAAAAGGCTCCAGGGCCTCCTTCCAGGCATCCGGGAAGCGCGTCTCGTAGTTCCGGCGCTCCTCCGCTTCGGCCGCGTGGCGGATCTCGGTCTTGGTGTGTGGATCCTGCACCGCGACGAAGTGCCAGGGCTGGCGGTGGGCGCCGGAGGGGGCGGTGCTGCCGGCGGCCACACAGGCCTCGATGACGGACTGAGGCACAGGGTCCGGTGAGAAGCGACGCACCGTGCGCCGGCCGTCCAACTCTCTGTGGAAGGATTGGGCCCGCTCCTCCATCGTGGCGTTGTCCAGACGGGTGTGCGGGTAGAGAATCCAATCGTCCTGCTCAGCCATGGTGCCTCCGGGTGCCCTTGGCCGTTAGCCTTCCACATCGGAGCCTGCATGTCCCTGACCGTCGAGCGCCTGTCTCTGAGCACCGGTGGCGCCACCCGCATCCTTCTGAACCGCCCGGACAAGGCCAACGCCTACACCCGGGAGATGCTCGATGTCTTGAGCGAGGCCATTGAGTCCTGTCTGGATCCCGTCCTGATCCTTGGGGCGGCAGGGCAAGGGGCCTTCTGTGCTGGGGCCGACCTGAACGCCATGAAGCACGCCAAGGCAGAAGATGCATTGGACCTTCGCTCCCAGCAGGTCTTTGAGCAGCTGGCCTCTTTCCCTGGGGTGAGCATCGCTGCCATTGCTGGGGCCGCCGTCGCCGGTGGCTTGGAGCTCACCCTGGCCTGTGACCTGCGTGTGGCCGGCCCCTTGGCCATCTTCCGCCTGCCCGAGACGGGCCTGGGCCTGATCCCCGCTGCCGGAGGCTGCAGTCGCCTGCCCGGCATCATTGGTCTTGGCCGCGCCAAAGAGATGGTGCTGCTCGGAACGACCTTGAGCGCCGCAAACGCCCTGGACTGGGGGTTGGTGAACGCCGTGCACGCCGACCCGATGGCCTTGGCCTTGCAGTGGGCAGAGAAGCTGGGGGAGCGGGATCCCCTCGCGCTGCGCCTGGCCAAGTCAGTCTTGGACCCTCAGCTCACGGAGTCCTTGAACAAGGAGCGCTTGAGCGAGGCCATCTTGTACGGCCGCAAGGAGTCCCAGTGAGAGGCGCTGTCGCAGGCGGAAACGCCCAGACTGTTGCGGCCGGCATGGCGGCTCTGGCCCAGGGCGGGAACGCCGTAGACGCCGTGGTCGCCGCCACCTTGATGGCCTGCATCACCGAGCCGCTGCTCACCGGACTGGGCGGTGGCGGCTTGGCGATGGTGCACATGGCTGGTGAGACCGAGGTGCTGGACTTCTTCGGCACCATGCCGGGCCTGTGCGGCAAGAAGCATGGGCCCATGGCGGGCATCGACGTGGACTTTGGGCCGGTGCGCCAGCGCTTCTTGGCCGGTCCGGCCAGCGCCTGTGTTCCAGGCATGCCCCAGGGGCTCTGGGTGCTGCACCAGCGCCACGGGGTTCTGCCCATGGCACAGCTGGCCCAAGACGCGGTGCGGGCCTGCAGCGAGGGGGTGCCGGTCACCCGGGCCACTGAGCTCAGTGCCGGGCTGCTCTGGGAGATCCTCCAGATGACGCCCTTGAGCGAGTCGCTCTTTGGGCGCGACGATGGCCATGGTGGGCGGCGGCCGGTGCGCGAGGGCGACACCTTCTACAACCCTGCGCTGGGACCCACCCTGGCGCGGCTTGCGGAGGAAGGCCCCGCCTTCTTGGCCACCGGAGATGGCGCCGAGGCCATGGTGCGCACTCTGGGGCCGGATTCAGCCTTGGGGATGGCCGATCTGGCCGCCTACCGCGCGCTCTGGACCGAGCCGCTCAGCGCCAACTACCGCGGCGTGCAGGTGCACATGCCGGGCGCCCCAAGCCAGGGGGGCTACCAAGTGCAGCACGCCCTGCGCGCCTTGGGCCGTGCAGAGCGGGTCGCGTTCTCGGCGCAGGAGATCCTGGACGTGGCCCGCGCCATGGACGCCGCCGAGCGCGCCATGCCCACCGAGCGGGTGGCCCTCTTTGGTCACGGCTTCGGCGCCAAGTACATGGGCAGTGGCTACACCACCCACACCAGCGTGGTCGATCACGAGGGCAACGCGGTCTCCATCACCAGCTCCCTGGGGGAGACCAGCGGCTGGGTGGTGCCTGAGACGGGGGTGGTCACCAACAACTTTCTGGGGGAGGCGGACGTGAACCCGCCCGGGCACCCCCGCCCGCCTGGGGAGCGTCTGTTGACCATGTGTACGCCGGCTCTGATGAAGCGCGGCGAGGAGATCATCGCCATGGGCGCCGGCGGCAGCAGCCGAATCCGCAGCGCCGTGCTGCACGGCGTGCTCTACGCCGTCGATCACCACGCGCCACCTTCGGCCGTCTCGGCTTGGCCTCGCTTGCACATGGAGGGTGGACAGCTGCGCTTGGAGACCTTTGAGCGGGACCCGAAGATCCTGGAGGCCGTAGGCCGAGAGTGGGGCGCGTTCATCTCCTTCCCGGAGTACTCGATGTACTTCGGAGGCTTGCACGTGGCCGGCAAGTGGGCCGGCGGCTTGAGCGCAGGTGGGGACCCCAGGCGCTCGGGCAGCGCAGCGTCCTCCTAGAGCCTGGACTACACTGAAGCTCCCTCTTCCCCGGCTCCGGCAGCTCCGATGCTCGACACCCAGCCCCGACTGCTCTCCGTTGGCACCGCCAACCCGCCCGAGCGCTACACCCAGGAAGAGATAGCCGAGCGCTTCGAGATCCCGGATCCCCGGATTCGCAGTCTCTTTCGCTCCGCGCACATCCACACCCGGCATCTCTACTTGCCGCCAGTGGACCAGCGCGGTGCCCCCTCGGAGACCCAAGGAGAGCTGCTCTCCAAGCACCTGCGCGGCGCCTTGGAGATTGGACCTCAGGCTGTAGAGCGCTGCTTGGCGCCCCTGCGCTTGGGCGTCAAAGACATCGACTATCTGTGCTGCATCACGACCACCGGCTTTATGGCGCCGGGGCTCACCGCCCACATCATCAAGCACATGGGCTTTAGGCCGGACTGCAGCCGCGCTGACATTGTGGGCATGGGCTGCAACGCCGGCTTGAACGGGCTGAATCCGGTCAGCGCCTGGGCCAAGGCCAACCCTGGCAAGAACGCCCTGATGCTCTGCATCGAGGTGTGCAGCGCCGCCTACGTCTTTGACGGCAGCATGCGCACAGCCATCGTCAACTCCCTCTTCGGCGACGGCAGCGCGGCGGTGCTGGTTCGCGCGGATCCGGCCGACGACCGGCGCTTCGCCCCACGGGTGCTGGGCTTCAACAGCCAGATCATCACCGAGGCCCTGGGCGCGATGCGCTACGACTGGGACGAGCACCACGGGAAGTTCAGCTTCTTCCTGGATCGCGACATTCCCTATGTGGTCGGTGCCCACGCCGAGTTGCCCGTGGACCGCTTGCTCAACGCCCACGGCCTCAAGCGCCGGGACATCGCCCACTGGGTGGTGCACAGCGGCGGCAAGAAGGTGATCGACGCCATCAAGTACAACGTCGGCATCACCGAGCACGACGTCCGGCACACCACCTCGGTGCTGCGCGACTTTGGCAACCTCTCCAGCGGCAGCTTCTTGTTCAGCTACAAGCGGCTACTGGAGGAAGGCAAGGTGCGACGTGGCGACTACGCCGTGTTGATGACCATGGGGCCCGGCTCGACCATCGAGACCGCCCTGATCCGCTGGTAGGAGCAGACTGATGTACGAGACCCTTCGCTTCAACGAGCAAGACGGTGTGGCCACCATCACCCTGAACCGCCCCGGCGGGAACTGCATCTCCATGCAGATGGTGCGGGAGATCTCCGCCATCTGCGACCGTTTGGAGGACGAGTCCAAGTCCACCGTCGTGGTGATTCGTGGCGCGGGGGGAGCCTTCTGCGCTGGCATCGACTTTGACGACTTTGACCCCAACGCGGTCATGGACATCCACGGCTTCAACAAGTGGGAGAAGTGCTGCACACGCATCGAGCGTCTCCCCATGAGCACCATCGCTCTGGTGGATGGAGCGGCGATTGGCGGCGGTCTACAGTTGGCGCTGGTCTGTGACCAGCGGCTTGCCACCAGCGCCTCGATCTTTCAGGCGCCCGAGGTCAAGTTGGGCTTTCTGCCTGGAATGGCCACTTTCCGCTTGGCCAAGTACGTCGGCTTGGGCATCGCCAAACGTTTGCTGCTCACCTGCCCCGAAATCACCGCCGATGAGGCGGCCGGCTACGGCATGATCGATGCGGTCGTGGACGACTTGGACGTGGGACTGAACCAGGCGATTCACAACCTGGGGCCGAACCACAACGTGGCTGTTCAGCTGACCCGCCGCCTGCTCAACGAGTGCTACGGCACCGACTACCAGAACGCTTTGGGTCACTTCTTGGCCGCGCAGCATCGGGCCATCAGCCAGACCGCCTTCTTGGACACCCTCAAGCAGGCGAAGAAGGGCGAGTAGGGTTGTGTGGGGGCCAAGCGCGAGCGAATCGCGTAGACTCCCGCCATGCCTGTAAAGCCCTTTACGCCCGACCCGGCGGTCCTAGACCGCATCCGGCCCATGATGAACATCGACGCTCAGCCGGTGGCCCATCTCCACTGCGCAGCCATGGGCAACAGCCTCTGGGCTCAGCTCGGGGAGACCTTCCTAACGACGCTGTACCAAGCGTTGATCGGAGACGAGCGCTTCTTGGGTTTTGTCTTCTTGAAGGAAGACGGCCAGGTGGGCGGTTTCATCGCGGGCTCCGTCGACACACAAGCCATGATGGAAGCGGTCTATGCCCGCACGAAGCTTCCGCTGGCCATGGCCGCGGGTCCTTCGGTGCTACGCCGACCTCGTCTGATCCCACGGCTTCTTCAGACTGCGCGCTACAACCAAGCCAGCGCGGCTGGAGCCGAGATCAAGGGGGAGTCCTTGTTCTGCTCTTTTGAGCCTGAGCTTCGTGGCCAGGGCGGCGCCAAGCACATCAACAAGGTGCTCTTCGATGAGCTCCTCGCCCGAGGACACCACTGGGTCAAGGTCACGACCGAGACGGACAACGAAGGCGCAAACCGGCAGCTGAAGTCCTGGGGATTCCAAGACCGCGGCACCTTCTCCTTCTATGGAAAGGAGATGATCTGCTACGCCTTGGACCTACGGGCCAGCGATCGGGTGGATGCAGTGAGCCGCCACCCGGCCGTTTAGGTCACCTCGGACCGCGCCAGTCGAGCGCCCCTGGGCCAGCCCTTCAGCGCGTCAGCTCGCCACTCAGGCTGTATTCCACGTCGATGACCCCGTAGAGAATGGCGGTCCCGGTGCCGCTGATCTCCATGTTGCCCGGCTCGCTCATGTCACCCACCCAGGTGACACCGGTGAGCTTGCCCACGTCCATGTTGCCCGAGAACTGGTCATCGGTGACGGGGTCGCCGTCTTGGGTGACGGGGGCCGGATTGGTGATCTGGGTCCAAGCGCACTCCCACACGCCGTTGACGACCGGGGTGTAGCGCTCGTCGATGGTCAGCTCTGCGGTTCCGGTGCAGGTGTCGGTGAGTTGTGGCGAGGTCGCATCGATCACCAAGGTTCCGCTGTACACGCCCTGCCAGCCCACATCGCACTCGTTGTCCGGCGTGGCCAAGGGGTTGGTGTCGTCGCAGTCGGTGCCGTCGGCGATCCAGTCACTGGATCCGTTGCATCGGGCCTCGCTCGTCTCAGGATCCCCAAAGCCGTCGCCGTCGGCGTCGGCGTAGTAGGTCAGCGCCGAGCTCAGGTCGGTGCTGTCGTCCAGGTCATCTGCGTTGCCGTCGCAGTCCTCGTCCACGTCGTCTGGATCACAGACTTCCTGGGCGCTGGGGTTCACAGCGGGGTCGGAATCGTCGCAGTCCTGATCGTCTTCGACAAAGTCGGCCAGGGCCTCGCAGGAGTAGCGCACGCTGGACTTGTCGCCGTAGCCGTCCTTGTCGACGTCTGGATAGTAGGCGGTCGCGTCCGAGGCGGACTCGTCTACGTTCTCATCGCAGTCTTGATCCAGACCGTCGCAGAGCTCCGCAGCGCCTGGGAAGACGGTGCTGTCGTCGTCGTTGCAGTCCACCGAGGCGTCGAAGCCATCGCCGTCAGCGTCAAAGCCGGTATCTCCGGTGACGAGATCGTTGGCGCTGATGTTGTCGCCGGCACAAGCGAGCATGAGCAATACGAGCATTGAGTGTCCTCCAGGGGCGCGCATTCTTCCCGGTTTTGCTCCACTTGTCACGTGAAAAGGCGCAAGGCGCTCCTGGCTGCCCTAGAGAACATGCTCCCCCTTCTCCCCCCCGAACGCCTGGTGCAGCGGCACCGAATGCCGCCGGCGAGAGGCGTGGCTCAGCCGGCGGCCAACATCAATGGGGGCTCGAAAATCTGCGGCCGTCCGAAGTAGTAGCCCTGCATCAGGTGGATGCCGCATGCCCGCAGGGCTTCCGCTTCCGCCTCTGTCTCGACCCCTTCTCCAAGCACCACTGCGTCAGTGGCCTCGCCGAACTTGCAGAGCAGGTCTACCAAGCGCTGCTTGCGCGGCGTGGCGTCGATGCCGCGAACGATGGACATGTCGATCTTGACGTACTTGGGTTGAAGGTCCGCCAGGACGGACAGGGAGTTGTAGCCCGAGCCCAAGTCATCGACGGCGATGGCGAAGCCTTGCTCTTGCAGCGACTCGACGGTGCTCTCCCAACCAGGAATGTTGGTGAGGCGGCTGCGCTCCGTGATCTCCAGGGCCACCCGGTTGCCACGGTTCATCAGGGGCTCCAGGCTCTTGAGCAGGGCGATGGGGTTGGCCAGCTGGTCGGGGTGCAGGTTGACGAAGAGCACGTGCTGAGAGTGCAGGTTGTCCAGGATCTCTGCGGCCAGACGGTTGACCTCGGTTCCGAGCATGTCCGTCATCTTGTGGCGCTCGGCGACCCGCAGGATGCTCATGGGGCCATCTAGGACTGGATGGGTTGAGCGCAGCAGGGCCTCGTAGCCAAAGATCTCCGCCCCAGGGCCGGGCTTGACGATGGGCTGGATGGCCAGGCGCAGATGGCCCTTGTCCACACACTGCTCGAGCATCTGCTTTTCGCTGTCGTCCACGGCGCGCTGTTGGGCCATGCGCACTTCTGCCATGCGGTTCACGGACGCCCAAGCCTGCTCCAGGGTGTTGATCAGGCTGTTGGGGTCAAAGGGCTTGGAGACGACCCGCAGGACTTCGCCCCGATTGACCGCATCTCGGATCATCGGAAAGTCCCGTCGGCCCGTCATCAGAGCGCGAACGCAGCCAGGCTGCACCTCGCGAATTCTGCTCAAGACCTTCAAGCCATCTATGCCGGGCATCTCGTAGTCGACCAGCGCCGCATCGAAGGGCGTGCTCTCTAGAAGCCGAATGGCCATCGCGCCGGTGGACGCTACTGTGACCTGCAACCCACGGTAGGCCAGAACACGCTGGGTGGACCGAAGGATGAAGGGATCGTCGTCGACCACAAGGACGTGGTTCATGAGCTGTCTCCGCGGGCGGCGAGTTGCCGGCCCTGCAGACCAGAACGGATCAAGGCAGGATGTAGTTGATGCCCATGATCCTCATCGCTCTGCTCGCCGCACCTGTCCACGCCGCCAGATTGACCGTTGATCCGGGAGGAAGTGGCGATTACCTCGACCTGAGCTCGGCCCTCGCGGACGTGCAAGATGGCGACTACATCGCGCTGGAGCCCGGGGAGTACGTGGGCGGGACCCAGATCACGACGGCGGTTCGGATCGTGGGCTTGGGAGAGAGCCCGCTGGACACGCGCCTGAGCGGCAGCAGCCTGGGACTGGATCTGAGGGCCCAGGCCTGGCTGGACAACCTCACCCTCTCCGGCACCAGCTACGGTTTGTACGCCTACGGGGTCAACGCACAGGCGCGGCGCGTGGTCCTTCAGGGGGCCAACCCCCTCTACGCCTACCTGTCGACGGTAGAGATGGAGAACGTGGCCTTCTATGACGGTCCGGTTCGGCTGCAGAGCAGCGCGCTCTCGGGCAGCCAGTTCAGCTTCGTGGACAGCTCGCTCTATGTCAGCTCGAGTGGCTACCCCGTAGAGCTGAGCGGCGTGGTGGGGAATGCCTTCACGGTGACCTGCTCCAGCAGCTCCCCCTCGGTTCAGCTCTCCTATGTGCTCTACGACGCAGGATCGCTGGACTCTTGTGTGGTCCCCACGGCGATCTACGCGGGCTTTGACACGGGGTGGACCTCCTACACAGGCGAGCCCGCCACCGACGATCTCACGCTGCTAAGCGGGAGTCTGGGCGTGGACGCCGGGGACCCAAGCTGTGTGGACGTGGATGGAAGTCGCTGTGACTTGGGACACCTCGGCGGGCTCCTGGGCCTGGACGTAGACCTGGACGGGGACGCCATCCCGGACGCCTACGAGGACAGCGTGGGCTTGGACAGCAGCCTGGCCAATGGAGCCGATGACGATGACGGGGATGGCCTGGACAACCTGGGGGAGTACCTCTTTGGGACCGACGCCCTAAATGTGGACAGCGACGGGGACGGGGCCGGAGATCAGGAAGAGCTGGAGCTGGGCTTTGACCCCTTGGACCCCAGCGACCAGGGCCCCAGCGCCTTTCTGACTGCGCCGGACTTTGGCGTAGTCGACACCCCCGTTGTGTTGGACAGCTCGCTGAGCTCAGACCCGACCAACGACACCTTGGCCTACACCATCACGGTCGTGGCGGCGCCCTCAGCCTCCCTGCTCCTGGGCAGCGAGCTGAGCATGAGCGGCGCCTTAGGGGCCTTTACCCCCGATGCTGTGGGCCTTTGGAGCTTTGAGCTGCTGGTCAGCGATGGCGTGTCCACGGACAGCGTGCAGTTGGAGTGGCGTGTCCGAGACGTGGGCACTGAGATCCGGGTTCCGGAAGACTTCGCCAGCTTGGATGACGCGGCCGCGGTCTTCAAGGCCCGGGACTCCATCCACATCGCTCCTGGCGACTACACCCTGGTGGCGGCGGCGGTGGACAGCTACCGCGGACTTCGCTTTGTGGGCTCGGGCATGGACGAGACCCGCATCCTCCTGAGCGGAGAACTCAAGGTCCAGGACCTGGAAGCGCAGGACTTGGAGTTGGTGGGAGAGGGCTACTACGCGATGAGGGTCCAGGGCGGCGAGCACCTGGAGCTGAGCGGCGTGCGTATCTCGGGCTCAGTCTATGGCTTCACCGCCTCGGACCTGGACTGGATCAGCATCGAGGGCAGCGCGCTGACCGGCGACGACTATGCGGCCATCCTGCAGAGCATTGGCTCAACTGCCGTCGTGCGGAGCAGCGTCAGTGGCACCCTCAGTCTGGGCTATGGCGAGCGCCTGCGCATGCACGGGGTGTGGTTCGACGGGAGCATGGCCACGGCCGATGGATTGGTCCTCAGCAGCGTCTACGACGTAGAGCTCTCCAACATCAGCATGACCTCGCTGCGGCACGCCTTCACGGGCTCGAACCTGAGCAAGGTGCGGGCGGATCACATCTACATGCAAGACATCACGGGCGAGCTCTGCATCGCTGGAGAGTGGCGTCACGTCATGATTCGGGGGGCGACCAGCGCTCTGAGTGGGTGTGATGTCTTGGGGGTCACGAGCGATGGTGCCGGTCTGGACGGCAGCGGCGTGCCCCTTCAGAGCTCTCTGGCCTGGGACGGTGGCGATCCCTTCAGCTACGAGGCCGACGGCACCACACAGGACGTAGGTTGGACCGGAGGGCACCACGGCATGCGTCAGGACCCAGAGCTGGAGCAGATCTGGGAGGACGCAGACGGGGACGGCTTGAGCACTCTGAGTGAGTGGACCTATGGCAGCGATCCGAGCCTCGCGGACAGCGACGGGGATGGGGTTGGGGACCGCGTGGAGATCATGCTGGGTCGGGATCCGGCGGACCCCTCGGACCATGTGGCCGTGCTCTCACCGCGCCCTCTTCGCTCTGTCTCTTATACACATCTCCGAGCCCACGAGACAGGCAGAAATCTCGT
>OJIO01000829.1_pt1 | contig 16793 bp, 14 predicted proteins | sample 1595621 | NCBI WGS metagenome assembly OJIO01 (sample SAMN05416776, study PRJEB24817) | seawater metagenome | isolation source: Sea water | place: Canada:Atlantic | collected 2013-07
ATATCAGACATGCCCTTGCTCCAGACTGAACAGAATGGATGTATCAAAAATAAGGAGCGTATTGTACGGGACAGCGGGGGGAATGGCTATTGGGTGGGGCGGGCAAGGTCGTTCTGCGAAGCGCTGCGCACTCCGACTCCGCCATAGAAAATTCTGTTGAGCTCCCCGTTCGCGTTCATTGTCGCAATAGCGGCCTTAAACTTAACGGCGACGTCCGGCAAGCTTGAAACCCGGGACATATAGAGCGCACCCACTTGTTCGGGAACATGCACCGAGTACCTCAACATACTCGGGCTCAGACCCTCCGCTGACAGGGTTTGCCGGAGGTTGTGTTCGCTGGCCAGTATGGCAGAAATTCTTCCCATCGAAAGCAGCTCAACCGCCTGGCGGATCGCGTTCACCGGCACTTTTGCAACTTCCGTGTCTCGCTCAAACGCATCGCCAAGATACGTGCCCCGAATATAGGCCACTTTCATGCCTTGCAAATCCGCAAGCGTAAGTGGGTAGGCCGTATCCGCCATCGCGGCCAGCAATATATTGACACGAGCGACTGTGGCCACATTGATGGCTTCGTTGTCCAGCTCGGGATTCTGAAACAAGATGGTGAAATTCGCCTGCCCTGAGCGAAGTTCAGCAATCGCACGGCGCAAAGGCCTTAGCTGGGGTGAGACTGGCACCCCGGAGATTTCGGAAAGCCGGAGAGCGACTTCAACGAGACCGCCTCTGAACGTTCCATCATCGTCTTCGTAGGCCCAAGGCCAAACATCCGGTATGGAAAAGATGACCGCTTCGCCAGACGACAGAGAGTGCTCACTCTCAGCCGCAGATGCCGCTGACAAGGGCATCAATGACACAGCAATCAGCAACCATCCGATGATTCTCAATAGAAGATCTCGTGTTCACACCGCCTTTTGCTGCAGAGAGGTCGCTTCTTCGCGGATACCATCCCAGCCGTCTTTAATCGAACGCAGTAGGTCAGCCACTTCATCGAGCTTGGCTATGTCGTTTTGGGCGTTGGCCTCAAATAACGTGCGCTCCATGTAATCATAGAGCGATTCCAGGCGCACCGCCAGATCACCGCCTTTCTCGAGATCCAGGAACCCACGAAGGCCACCGATGATCTCAATGGCTTTTGAGATCAGCCGTCCCTTGCCCTCGAAATCCTTCGCCTGCATCCTCGCCTTGGCCATGTTGATGCGTTCCAGGGCTCCATTGTAGAGCAACTGGATCAGCTTGTGCGGGTCCGCGTCGGTGATGCTGGTTTGGGTGTTTACGCGCTGATAAGCCTGCAAACCGTTCATAATTTACCTCTTGATTCGCCAGCAAAGGTACTGGCTTTGCCTTATTCAGGTCAGCTATTAACGAGTATAGCCACTTTAATTGTTACTGTTGTTCTGGGGAGCCAGTGCAGCCAACTGCTGGGTGACGTAATCCCGGGTATTGTTCAGTTGGGCAATAAGAGAATCCGCAGCGCTGAACTGACTCACTAGTCGCTCCTGATAAGACTGGATTCGTCGTTCAAGATCTACCCTGTCTTCCTGGATACGCTCAAGTTCGCGGTTCAACCCTTCTGTACGCGAACTCAGTCCACCGTTTTCTCCCAGCAGGCTGGTGATGGTATCGACCGCTTTCTCGCTCACTCCCTCGATAAAGGAGACAGAGCCACGATTACCGGTTTCACCACCGGTAATTCTCACCTGCAACCCCGCAGCCTCACCACCCGCGTCATTGGAGAGAAACAACACTTGGCCATCTCCCTCTGCGCTCTGGCCATTGATCGTACCCTGAACATCCAGACCTGCCGTACCCGTAGCAGCCGACAGGTTGGTGCCGGTCGAACTGACACCACTCACCGCACTCAGGCTAATGTTCGACTCACTGCCAAACCTGCTTGAGCTTAGGGTCAACCCCTCAGTTCCGTCGTACCCAACCTGAACGGTGCGACCCGCTGAACGCAGTGCATCGTTGTTGCTCAGCGCCGTCTGGAGTGCCGCTGCTAGCTCTTCAGGCGTATAATCCTTTGCTTCAAGAGAAATCGTGGCGTCAGTTTCTCCGTCCACACGAAACGTCAGGCTGTTGCCATCCGCTAAGGTAATGGTATCGCCAGCACTCATGCCGTAGTTCAGAGAGCCACGACTGGCCATCTGGCTTATGGCAATATCATAGTCTCCAGGCTGAGTATTCGAACCACTGCGAACAAACTCAACCTGAGGATCGCTCGGCCGACCCTGTTCGGCAAACAACGCCGTTACGTCGTCGGGGTTCTCCAATAGCTCTGCCTGAAACTTCTGACTATCGAACTGCAATTGGCCGGTATTGAAATCCGTGGTAATTCCCACATCGGCCAGGCTGCGAACATTTGCACTTTCAAGGCCGGGAATGACATCCGTAAGAACCTGCCTGAGCTGATTTTGAATATTTCGGACTGTCGAGTCGCCGGTAAGGATGCTTCCCTGGCCGGTCTCACTGTTAAAGGACGACAGGTCGGAAATGGTGGACTGCAAGGTATTAAACTTGTCCACAAATGCCTGAACACGCTCTGCAACGGCGGCCGTATCCTGCTCGACCTTAACGGTCGATTGACCTTCTTCAGTGAGGTTGAAAGTTAGCCCATCAACCACGCTCTCAATGGTATTCGTCGAACGAGTAACCGCGATTCCATTGATCTCCATCACCGCGTCTTTTGCCGCAATGGTCTCACGAAGGCCAGAGTCCGCATCCATCGAGCCATTAAACGCGAAACGGGACAGACCGGCCGCGTCAGTATCTATACCGTCACTATCGGCGGCTGAAATACTGACAGCGTTAGCAGTACCAGTTTCGTCCGCGGACAACACAAGCTGAAACCCGTTGCCGGTATCAATCACACCAGCGGAAACACCCGCATCGGCACCGTTAATAGTATTCGCAAGCCCCTGAAGTGTATCGTTCGTGCCATCAATCTCGATGTTGGTCACTTTGTCGCCCACAGAAAGAGTCAGGGTACCCTGACCTACACTTGTAGAATCCCTGTCAGCAAAGCTGGCACGCGTTGCCAGAGCCTGTGACTGAGCAAGACTGGTTACGTTTACGTTGTAAGAGCCCCGGTTTGCGACACTGCTATCGACAGACACCTCCACATTTCCGCTCGAGGAGGTCGCCGAAAAAGACTTCATGGCATCAGCGGAACCCAACTGTCGCATCGGCAAACGCAACTCGGTTACCGCGCTACGAAGGGTGCCATAAGCAGAAATCAGAGCCTCCGTACGCTCCGTATTCTGATTCAACCGCAGTTCGGTAGGCTCACGCTCCGCCGCAACCAACTGGTCGACCAAGTCGGCGGTCAAAACTCCGGAGCCAATACCCAACGATGAAATGCTTGCCATAACCATGCCTCCTCAAGGGGGCGAAAATCGATACTGATCAGTTTATCGGCAAAAGACGGCAAAACTTTGCCTTTTTCTTCGACCAATTTGTAACAGCGAGTAACGTACAGCCCTACACCCAAAACGCAGAACACCGCCGGCCCCTCTCGGGTGCGGCGGTGCTGAAAGTCCGTCGTTTACATCAAGCCAAAAGCGGCAAAGCCCTAAACCTTGATGTTAAACAGCGTCAGCGGTTCATCCTGCTGCAAGTTTTCTGCCAACCTCAATGCAACCTCATCCGGAATCTGGCGAATCACTTCCTGAGTGGACTGATCAACCACTTTCACGATCGTCTTTCCAAGATCGTTATCCACTTCAAACTGCAGATCCCGCTGGACGGTCTGAACAAAATCGTTCAGCTGCGACACCGCATCATCCAACTGCTCCCTCTGAGCTTCATTTCGCTTCTCAAGCCGTTCAGCTTTAGAAGGTTCCTGAGACTGGGCAGGAGACTGTGCACGGTCCACTCGACCAACGGATGAAGAAGCAACTTGGGCCGAGGCATTCCTGCCTTCGGCCTGAGATGACGACATTGCCCTTACCGGAGCCTGCTCACTGGAACGAACCAGTTTCAAATCCGGGCTGTTCAGGTTAACGTCATTCATAGCTTTACCTCGCTATCCTCAAACGGCGTTAAACCGGGGCTGGAGAGCCCCGGCTTTGCCGCTATGCCCCGATTACTGCAGGAGGGACAGAACCTGCTGAGGCCGTGCGTTGGCCTGTGCCAGTACAGAAATACCAGCCTGCTGCAGTACCTGGGACTTGGACAGCTTCGCAGTTTCTGCTGCAAAGTCCGCGTCCAGGATACGGCTATTGGAGGCACTCAGGTTCTCCACAGAAGTGCTCAGGTTAGCGATGGTTGACTCGAAGCGGTTTTGGATCGCGCCTAGCTCACCGCGAAGACTATTGACAGAGGTAAGGGCATCGTCAACACGCAGAATCATCGCGTTTGCGTCACCAACTGTTGAAATGTTCGCATCCTCCAAGCTACCACTTGCCGCAGTGACGGCCGCAGCTCCACCGGAAATTGCTGTACCGTCGCCAGAGTTGGCTGTAAAAGTGACAACACCGATATCCTGATCGGAAACAATATCGAGATCGCCATCACTTACGACTGCATATGCCCCGTCAATCTGCGAATTGATAGTATCCGCAACGTCTTCAATAGAGGCTTCGTTCCCGGTAAAAGTAACAGTCTGAGTGTCCGAACCCACATCGAACGACAACGTGGAATCGTCAGCCAAGTTGTTAGTGCCATCAATGGTCGCGACTGTGAGCGTCTGCTCTCTAACCGAGCCAATGGCATTCGAGCGTGTGCTATCGGTAAGATCGATACCAATCGTCTCGCCAGCATTAGCGCCAACCTGGAAAGCTGCATCGCCGAAGGAGCCATCGAGAACTTTCAGACCGTTAAACGCCGTTTGCGTAGAAATCCGGTCGATTTCCGAAATGCGTTGCTGAACCTCATCGTTCAGAGCCTCACGATCAGACGCACTGTTGGTAGCGTTTGCTGACTGAACAGCCAACTCTCGGATGCGCTGAAGGTTGTTAGTCACCTCGTTCAAAGCGCCTTCTGCGGTCTGCGCCAAAGAGATGCCGTCATTGGCGTTACGTGTTGCCACGTTCAGGCCGGAAATTTGAGCCTGGAATCGCGTGGAGATTGCCAAACCAGCCGCGTCGTCCTTGGCTGAGTTAATGCGAAGACCAGAAGAAAGACGCTGAAGGGCCTGGTCAGACAAGCTCTGCGACTTACCCAACTGGTTCTGAGCATTCAGTGAAGCAACGTTGGTGTTGATACCTAAAGCCATGGTACTACTCCTTTAAAATCGTCTAGTTCGCTTACTGGTTTACTGCAGCAGCGAAAGAACCTGCTGGGGACGAGCGTTTGCCTGGGCCAGAACTGAAATACCAGCTTGCTGCAGTACCTGGGCTTTAGAGAGCTTCGCGGTTTCAGCGGCAAAGTCTGCGTCCAGAATACGGCTGTTGGAAGCGCTCAGGTTTTCAACCGACGTGCTCAGGTTGGCAATGGTGGACTCAAAGCGGTTCTGAATTGCACCCAGCTCACCGCGCAGACCGTTGACGGTATCCAGCGCAGAATCCACGCGCAGGATGGCATCGTTAGCACCGTAGACAGTATCTACGTTAACTGTAGAAAGGCTATCGGTATCAGCGGCAAGGGCAACCGTGTCACCAGCATCTGCGGTAATTGCTGTGACATTAGTTAGGTCTGTCGTCAACGCTTCGCTTGAACGAATTTCAATGCCGTCTTCATCCGCATTCAGTACCGCAGAAGCGCCATCCAACTGACCGTTGATCGTATCGATGGTTTTCTGCAACGTGTCGTCAGCAGCAGAAAGATTGATGGTTTGAGCATCCCCTCCTCCAACCGTGACGTCAAAGTTTTCTCCGTCTGTCAGAGCAGTGCCGCTCGGATCATAATCAAACGCCAGCGTCGCAAGCGCGTCACCAACGTCCGCCGAACGAGTGCTCTGCGTCAGATCAATCCCGATTGTTTCACCGGCATTCGCTCCCACCTGGAAGTCGGCGGCACCGAAAGAACCATCAAGCACCTTGAGACCATTGAACGCAGTCTGAGTAGAAATCCTGTCAATCTCGGAAATCCGCTGTTGTACCTCGTCATTCAGAGCTTCGCGGTCAGACGCGCTGTTCGTTGCGTTGGCTGACTGAACCGCCAATTCACGAATACGCTGAAGGTTGTTCGTTATCTCGTTCAATGCGCCTTCAGCGGTTTGAGCGAGGGAAATACCGTCATTCGCATTCCGGGTCGCTACATTCAGGCCGGAAATCTGAGACTGGAAACGAGTAGAGATCGCCAGGCCAGCCGCATCATCTTTGGCAGAGTTAATGCGTAGACCTGAGGAAAGACGCTGCAGAGCTTGATCAGACAGGCTCTGAGATTTACCCAACTGATTCTGAGCGTTTAGAGACGCTACGTTAGTGTTAATACCGAGAGCCATATTGCTTCTCCTTCGACAAACGTCGTTATTTCATGGAAAAGGTCTGGCGCCCATCTTTTGGTTTAGGAGCGCCTCCCTGTTGCAGTGCTTAACGGCGCTAAATTTCGTTCCTTTAGAAAATATTAACGATATTTTGTAAGGGAATGTAAAAGCGGCAATAGTCTTCCTGTTGCAGTCATTTTCCAGGGTTGGGCCTCCTCTTTCTTGGCCTAAAATGATCACCAAAAATTATTAATATCAATGTTTTATAAATTGATTACCGAAACTGGCACAACCTTCGCTTATACCCTGCAAAACGGCAATTAAATGAACTTCCGCCGGCAAGGCGTCCATTTTGATCGGGCACCGGGTTACCGGCATCTCTGAGCAGGGAGAAATGCAATGCCTCAGATCATCAACACCAATATCGCGTCGCTGAATGCTCAGCGGAATCTGAACACCTCACAGCAAGACTCCAACGTTGCCTTGCAAAGACTGTCGTCCGGGCTTCGCATCAACTCCGCCAAAGACGATGCGGCCGGCCTGGCGATTTCCGAACGCTTTACGTCTCAGATTAAAGGTCTTAATCAGGCCATACGGAATGCCAACGATGGCATTTCCCTGGCTCAGACAGCCGAAGGCGCGCTCGGCGAATCCGGCAATATCCTCCAGCGCATTCGTGAGCTGGCCGTGCAATCCGCCAACGCCACCAACTCCGCCTCAGACCGTAAAGCCCTACAGTCAGAGGTGAATCAGCTCAAAAGTGAGCTTGAGCGCATTGCCACCACCACTGAATTTAATGGCTTGAAGCTGCTTGATGGCACCTTCCAGGCTCAGAAATTCCAGGCAGGCGCCAACGAGAACCAGACCATCGCGGTCTCGGTAGACAGTGCTCGCATCGATGACCTGGCAAACAATACCCTGACAGCAGGAAATGAGACCGATCATTCCGGGACAGGATCGACGACGATTGCTGCTGCCTCTGCTCCCACTCAAAATACCATTGGCGAGCAAACGCTGACAGTTGCCAGCTCTCTAGACACACAAACCGTCTCAATCGGAGCAGGTGACACCGCAGAAGAAATCGCCGCATCCATTAACGATGTAGCAGCCACAACCGGTGTTGAAGCCAACGCGCAAACTGAGGTGACGCTAAGTGGCTTAACCGGCACTGCGCCACAGACCGTGACCATGACAGTGTCCAACGGGGAGTCCAGTGCTACGGTCGCCGCCCAGATCAGCGACATTTCAGACCTGTCCCCACTGGCGAAAGAGATCAATGCCGCATCCGGAAAAACGGGGATCAGCGCTGAAATCAACAACGACGGCAGCATTAAACTGGTCCACCCCTCCGGTAAAGACATCGTTATCGAAGACTTTACCGCAGGAGATACTCAAACCATCAACGTCCAGGGCAGCGCAGACCCGAGCCCCGAGGCACTGACCAGCGGCCCCACGGGTGCTCCGACGGACGATAGCGTCAGAGTGTCTGGCGAGCTGACGTTCGACTCCTCCGTCAGCTTCGCGTTGCAATCAACTGCGGCCCAAACCGCTTCAGTCCCGATCGTTGCTAATGAAGGGAGCATTCTGAACGTGGCGGCGAACACTGCTGACGGGTCCACACCGGAAAATATTGCCGGGGTTGATATCAGTACGGTCGATGGCGCTACCGACGCACTTGCGGTTGTTGACTCAGCCCTCGAACGCATCAGTAGCATCCGCGCCGATCTCGGCGCTGCGCAGAATCGACTCGAGTCGACCATTGCCAACCTGAGCACAACGTCTGAGAACCTGTCTGCCGCGCGATCACGAATTCGAGATGCAGACTTTGCAGCCGAATCTGCCGAACTCGCCCGCACACAGGTGCTCCAGCAGGCTGGCTTGTCGGTATTGGCCCAGGCAAACGCAAGGCCGCAGCAGGTTCTGCAGTTGCTGCAGGGTTAATCGGGTTTCGTCACGGATTTAAAGGGGTAGCCCCATGCAAGCACAGCACAACATCCATGCCACAGACGCACAAAAAGCCCACATTGCGCGGCTCCTGCTGCAGGCGAACCTGGCCTATGCGGAGTCCAACAGTCCGGCGTCGTTGGTTCAGCGTTTCAAGGCACGGCAGGAATGCCGCGACTACCTGAATGAAGTTCTGGCGCAGGAGCCGGGCAATGCGGGCGCACTGGGCTTGCTGGGGCGAGTGGAAATGGATGACGGCGCGCTTGATAAGGCACACGCCCTGTTCACCGACAGCCTGAATCAGGATCCGTCGCAGCCGCAACAGTTCACCAACCTGGGCTACTGGGCGATCAAGTCCGAGCGTCCGGCTCTGGCGGAGCAGTATTTCATCCAAGCCCTTGAGATAGACCGGCAATCCGCCGCCGCCTTTGGCGGGGTTGCACATGCCAAGCGGCTTCAGGGCCAGTTCGATGTGGCTTACCTGCACTACCGCAAACTGCTCGAGATGGGCCTGGAATGGCCGTCCATTTATAGTGGTATGCTGATCTGCGCCGAGCATCTGGATGTCAACAGGGTCGATACCAAACTGGCTAGGGACGCCATCCTCCTGCTGCGTCATGACGGCCTGCCCCACCAGGAAATCGGCCGGTTCGTGGGCGCCATCATCCGCCAGCAATACGATCTGGAAAACCCGAATGCCCAGGTCGATCTGGACGCCGCGAGCGAAGACGAACTGCTGATACTGGCACTGGAAAAAACCCTGATGCCAGACCCCACCGTGGAAGAGCTGGTCACGCTGCTGCGCCGAGCGGTCATTGCCGAAGTTGCGCAAACCGTTGAACTGCGAGACGAACTCCAGCCGCTGGCGCTGGCGCTGGCGGTTTACGCCGATCGCACCGGTTACGCCCTGACAGCGGAGGACGACGAAGAGCGGCTGGCCTCCGCCATCAACGACAGCATTTGCGCCCAGCTTGCGATGGGCGAGCAACAGGATGGCATGATTGGTTCGCTGATCGTCAGTGCCATGTACGGAGCTCTGTTCCATCAGAAGTATGCTGTACAGCTAGGCCGCTGGAATCTGGTGGACTGGCCGGTTGCCATGCAGGGGATGATGGCCGCCAGCTACTACAATCGTGCCTCGGAAGAAGCCATCAAACAGAGTTTCGACGAGAAATCAGCCGAGCTTTGCCTGGAGAAAACCGACGTTCCCCAGGCCTGGCCCAACTGGTCGAAACTCGCCTATCGTTCCGAAACCAGCCTGAAAACCATGATGGCGACAGAGCTGGGCATGAATACCGAACAATTGCCGGAAACGCTGCGGATCATGGTGTGTGGCGCACAGTCCGGCCAGCGCGCCATGGAACTGGCGCACTACCTGAAAGACGTGGAAGTAATCGCCGTAGACGAATCCCTGGCCAACGTTGCCAAGGCAACGCGACTCTCGGGTGAGATGGGCATCAGCAACATCGTGTTCTGGCCCTGGTCCATCGCGCAGCAATTTGTCGCCGATGAGCACAAGGTGCACTGGATCGAAATCGGGCGCCTGCCCTCTTCCCACATGACTGACGTGTCTCTGGCGGCCCTGGTCAGTTCAGCGACCGGCAACGGTGCTGTCGTCCATATGCACACCGCTGTCAACGAACAGACCGACGGCGACAAACAGATCCGCCGTCTGATCGCCCAACACGGCCTGCAGCCCACACGTACCGCCCTGCGCCAGCTCCGGCGCATGGTACTGACGAACCGACAGGATCCCGTGTGGCAGTCCCTGATCGCCGAAAACGACTTCTACGGCCTCGGCGGCTGCCGCGACCGCTGGTTCAGTGAACAGGACACCGGGCAGTTGAAAGAACTGATGGCACTGCTCAGCAACGAAGTGGACTGGAAACTGGTGAAAGCCCGGGATACCGACGGCCACAGCCTCGCCACCAAGCCTGTACAGAAACAGATCCAGGCAGAGGCTCTGGGGAGTGAGGTGCAGAGCTTGATGGGGCAAGGGCTGTCTGTGTACTTCCAGCGCAGGCGCTAAACGTAAGGAATCAGCGACTCACCATAAAGGTGAAGCTCCTCCAGAACGTGCCGCCGATCCGGCGTGAGCTCCGGATCGGCGGCCAGGCGTTGCAGTTCATGCCCAAAAGCCTCCAGTGATCGCCAACCTTTTTTCGGATTCATCAAGCGCTGACTGCGGAATTCTTCCCAGCGCTCCATCTCGTCACCGATCAGCGTATTAGGGTAATTCCTCGCCCGATAGCGAAACAGCATCTCTTCCAGGCGCCCGTCCTCAAACCGTACTTCCTGCTTTCCCAGGGTTTCCACCGGCTGTTGCAATAGCCAGTTGAGCTTCTCGCGGTCTGTTTTGCCGATGAAGCCGCCAGCGTAAAGCTGTTCATCCGGGTCCGTCAGATCGCCTTCATGGGGCTGGTCGAAGGCCTGGGCAATTCGGGCTGGCAGGTCCGGGGCTTTGCGGAGGATGGCCAGGTGCTCCCGCAGTTTGGCGCCGTCGAGTTCTAATTCGGCAAGCCGTTCTTCAGAGAGGGACTTCAGCATGGTGGCCGGAGCGAGTACCGGGCACTTGTTCAGCTGCACGCCTTTGAGTGGAAAACGACTCACGCCCTCCCCTAGCTCTGCCTGGGAAGTAAATACCCGCTCACGAATCTGCTCAGGCGTGGCGTGGATCAGCTCGCTGGGGTCTTCGCGCAGGTCGTACGCGATCACCAGGTTCTTGTTGCTGGGGTGATCCGCAACGGGTGCCACCATTGCGCAGCAGCCACGGGTGGCCGGGTACTTGGCGGAAATGTGGAACACCGGCTTCATGCTGGCGGTATCCAGCATGGCGCGGGCGGAGTGCTTGTCCTTGTTTTGCAGTACAAACTCAAACAGCTTGGGCTGCTTCTCCTTGATCAGCTTCGCCACCGCAATGGTGGCCTCCACGTCCGACAGGGCATCGTGAGCGGCTTCATGGGCGATGCCATTGGCGACCGTGAGCTCTTCCAACTTGAAACTGGGGCTACCGTCTTCCTTCTTTGGCCAGTGGATGCCCTCAGGCCTCAGCGCGTAGGTCAGGCGCACCATATCGATGATGTCCCAGCGCGAATTGCCGTTCTGCCATTCCCGGGCATAAGGGTCGCGAAGATTGCGGTACAGGGTGTGGCGAGATACTTCGTCATCGAAACGCAGGCTGTTGTAACCCACGGCGCAGGTGCCAGGCTGGCTGAAAGCCTCATTGATCTGAGCGATAAACTCCGCCTCGGGAAAGCCGTTTTCCAGCGCCTTCTGCGGAGTAATACCGGTGATCAGGCAGGCCTCCGGCGACGGTACGTAGTCGTCCGCAGGCGCGCAGTAGATGATCAGAGGGTCTTCGATGATGTTCAGGTCCGCATCGGTACGCACACCGGCAAACTGGGACGGACGATCGTGCAAGGGGTCGACACCAAAGGTTTCGTAGTCATGCCAGTAGAAAGAGCGGATCACCGAGAGAACTCCTGCATTACGTGAATCGATTGAATGCAGGGTAGTGTAATCAAAACATCCCGGTACCGCGATCCACGTAATGCGTGCGCTCCCGCTGAACGCCGTTTTGCAGGGTCTGCATGTCCAGCGTCATACTGGTGGGCAAATTCAGGAACACACCTTCCGGCCCCTGGATAGCGCCTGCACCGCCCAGGTCCTGCCAGTCCACGGACTCGCGCTGGAACGCCAGAAACAGGTCTTCCGTAAAGCCAACAGTGCCATCGCCATTGTCCACGCCAATATCCATGGACAATAGATTGGTCAGCGGCACACATTGGCTGCAGGTTCCGTCGTCACCCGCCAGGCCTATCTGTGTTGCCCGGTGATTGGTGGCCACTCCGGCATCATCGAACAGCATGGCTTCTACTGGGTTGCCGTCGGCATCGTTGATTTTCAGGTTCAGATTGCCGCTGAAGCTGGCGATCTCACCAGAAAGCGTGCCCCGAGCCTGGTTCAGGCCAAAACGGAAACCGGCGAGCTGCCCCTCCCTTTCAGCCAGTTCGAGATAGGGCTCAACACCCTCAAATGGAACCACGTCGTCCACGTTGTAGGTGTTGCCGTCAATCTGCACACGGGTGTCGTCACGCACATAGTGGCCGAGCGCGAAATTCTCGATGTCGAGATCGGCACCGGAATCATCCCCGCCCATCACCACACCATCTGCGTTCAGCCGGGTTTCTGCGTCCACACCCAGTGTCACGCGGGTAAACCGGTGGTTCACTCCATCCACATGATCCACCGTCATCATTGCCTGCCCTTGCACCTGGCTCATCTCCTGTTCGGAAATAGGCTCCAACTCTGCCAGGGCAACAGGCGACATACCCAGGCAAATGGTGAGAGGGACAGCATACCAACAAGCATCCTGTCTCATAGCGTCGTGTCTCTGAATCAATTCTTATTGTGACCGCAGAAGCACTATATCCCAGGCAACCGGGCCAATAGAGTGAGATAGTTCACAGGGCATAGAATTCGGATCAGGCACTGCTATACTGAGGCGAAAAATAAACGGAGCCCCCATGACCACTCGCGTTCTCATCTGCGATGACTCCTCACTTGCCCGAAAACAAATGGCCCGCGCTCTACCCAAAAACTGGAACGCTGAAGTTACCTTCGCATTCGATGGCCGTAATGCCCTGGAAAAACTCCGTGCCGGTGCCGGCGAATTGATGTTTCTGGACCTCAACATGCCGGAGATGGATGGCTACCAGGTGTTGGACGCCATTCTGAAAGAGGATCTCCCGGTGTTGACGATCGTCGTTTCCGGCGATATCCAACCGGAAGCTCGCGCTCGAGTCCGCAAGCTCGGCGCCATCGAGTTCATTAAAAAACCCACGGACACTGACCTGGTTTTACAGCTACTTCGGGACTACGGCTTTCTGCGCGCTGAAGATCTGGCGAAAGACCAGGAGCAGGCCATCACTGACCTCCCTGCAGCAGACGCCCCGGTTAGCCTGAACGACTATCTCCAGGAAATCGCCAACGTTGCCATGGGCCGCTCGTCCGACCTGCTGGCAAGACTGCTGCGTGTCTTTGTCAAACAGCCCATACCCCGGGTGGAAATGATTGCCCGCTCGGAACTAAGCATGGCGATCTCCGTCGCCGAGGCCGACAGCAACTACTCCGCCGTCTGCCAGGGATTCACCGGCGCAGGCATTGCGGGTGAAGCCCTTCTGTTGTTTGCCGACGCCAGCTTCAACGACATGGCCGAACTGCTCCATTACGACGACATGGACACCGAAAGCATCCAGGTGGAGGTGCTCATGGACATGTCCAGCATCCTGTTTGGCGCCTTCCTCAAGGGCATTGGCGACCAATTAGACCTCAAGCTCGGCCTTGGTCATCCGACCGTCCTGGGACAACATCGACAGATCGGAGATCTTCTGGAACACCACAGCACCCGTCAGGAAAAGCTGCTGTGTATTGAAATCAGTTATGAACTGGAAGACCGGGACATCCGTTGCGACATGCTGGTACTGCTGACGGAAGACTCAGTACCCTTCCTTGAACAACGACTACAGTACCTGGTGGATTAACCATGGCCATGAAAGAGATACAAGCAAGCACCTTCCACTGGCTGGTGGACATGCTGGAATCGGTGGAAGTCGGCCTGGTGGTGCTGGACCTGGATTTCCGGGTGCAGGCCTGGAACGGCTTTATGGAACACCACAGCGGCCTCACCGCCAGCAAGATTCGCGAGCAGGTTCTGTTTGACGTGTTCCCGGACATCCCCAAAGCCTGGCTAACCCGCAAGGTGGATTCAGTCGCCATGCTCAACACCCGGGCATTCACCTCCTGGGAACAGCGGCCCTACCTGTTCCGCTTTCGCAATACCCGGCCGATCACAGGCACCGAAGACTACATGTTCCAGAACCTGACCATCAGCCCTCTCTCCGGGCCGAATGGGCAGGTCGAGAAAATCTGCCTGATGGTCTACGACGTCACCGACATTGCCACCAGTAAGCGGGCACTGGAAACCGCCAACGAACAGCTGGCCAAACTGAGTATGACCGACCGCCTGACCGGCCTGCTCAACCGAGGCACGTGGGAAAACCTGCTCGACGCCGAATACGAACGCTACCGCCGTTACGGTCACAACACCTGCCTGGTTATGTTCGACATAGACCACTTCAAAGCGGTGAACGATACCCACGGCCACCTCGCCGGAGACGAAGTCATCAAGTACACCGCCAAAGTCATGAAAGACAGCCTTCGGCAATCCGACAGTCCCGGTCGCTACGGCGGCGAAGAATTCGGCATCATCCTGCCGGAAACCGACATTGAAGGTGCCAGGATAATTTGCGAGCGCTTAAGAGAAGCCATCCAGAACAGCATAGTTCAAACCACAGTAGCGCCAATCCAGTACACCATCAGCATCGGTATCGCGCCCTTAACGGATGGGCCGGAGAATCATATGCAATGGTTACAGCAGGCAGATGAGGCGTTGTATGCGGCTAAGGAAGGAGGAAGGAATCGCGTGATGGTATTTGAGGAGAGGCGCTAAGGCAGCTACCCGCTTACCTCGACCCCACAAGCCCCCCCTCTCCCCTCGCGGGAGAGAGGTCGGGGAGAGAGGGGAGGAGAACTTAATCCTGCTGCCAGCTCTGCACAGTTTCCTTGCCATGCTTCTGGCGCCACTCATTCAATACTTTGTGGTTGCCGCCACGTGTCTTGACCACTTCACCCGTGTTCGGGTTCTTGTAGGTCTTCATCGGGCGCTTGGGGCGGCTGCCGGTGGACGTGTCAGCTTTGGCTCCGGAAATGGAGGGATCAATGGCGCCCAGAATCTGGAGAACATCTTTCGGCGACTTGTCATACTTCTTCATCAGGTCACGAACCTTGTTTTCAAACTCAAGTTCGCTTTTCAGTGCCTGATCCTGCTCCAATTTCGCCAGTTCTTCAGAGAGCTTTTCCATAAGCTGTTTTTTCTGGTAGTAATCGTTAATCTTTGCCATGGACACAAACCCTTATTTAAGTAACTACTATTGACTTGCCGATATTCGAAGGCTGACATTAGCTCGAAGGAGTAAGTACAGTACATTCGAATGGATAATTCTTGGATATGACCAAAAGTCACCGAAAATAGTAATCTATAAATCAAGTCATGGCAAAGTAATTCATTTACGAAAAAGTAACCCATAAAAAAACCAGCCCGCAGGCTGGTTTTATTTAAATACCTATGAGATTTACAAACGCAAATCCGCTTCACCTAAAGGCAACACGCCTTTCAGATCAAACAACACCCCATTGTCTTTCATGTATTCGCGCAGATCATGGGAAGAACGCCCAACATATTCCCGGTGCGGAACCGCCAGAAGAACCGCATCGTACTGTGCTTTTTCCGGGTTCTGGCTCAATGTAATGCCGTACTCATGCTCAGCCTCTTCATTGTTTGCCCAGCAATCCGTTACGTCTACCCGACAACCAAACTCGGATAGCTCTTTAACGACATCAATGACGCGGGTATTACGTAAATCCGGGCAATTCTCTTTAAATGTAAAGCCCATGATCAACACGCGAGCATTGGCAACAGTATGCCCTGCCTTGATCATGGCCTTCACCAATTCAGACGCCGCATACGGGCCCATATTGTCGTTCACACGTCGTCCAGACAGGATAATTTCCGGATGATAACCAATGGCCTGGGCCTTATGGGTCAGGTAGTACGGATCCACCCCAATGCAGTGCCCGCCAACCAGCCCCGGCTTGAACGGGAGGAAATTCCATTTGGTCGATGCGGCGGCGATTACTTCGTGAGTATCAATTTTAAGCTTGGAAAAAATCATTGATAACTCATTCATCAACGCAATGTTCAAATCGCGCTGGGTATTTTCAATCACCTTGGCGGCTTCGGCCACCTTGATGGAACTGGCCTTGTGAGTGCCGGCTGTAATAATACCGGCATAAAGCGCATCCACTTCATCAGCGATGGCTGGAGTAGAGCCCGATGTCACCTTTTTGATTGTGGTAATACGATGCTCTTTATCACCGGGGTTAATTCGCTCCGGGCTGTAGCCGGCATGAAAGTCCTGATTGAAGACAAGGCCGGATACTTTTTCCAGAATGGGAACACAGACCTCTTCCGTAGCACCTGGATAAACCGTGGATTCGTAAACAACGATATCGCCACGCTTGAGCACGCTACCGACGCTCTCACTGGCTTTGATCAAAGGTGTTAAATCCGGGGATTTGAATTCATCGATAGGTGTCGGCACCGTTACAATGAAAACCTGGCAATCGCGGATACCGTCCAAAGAATCCGAAAACGACAATCCTTTCGAAGCGGCCAACTCTTCACGAGACACCTCACGTGTAAAATCCACGCCGTCTTTTAATTCAGCGATTCGCTTCGCATTAATATCAAAACCAACAACCTCGCGCTTTTCCCCAAACGCTGCGGCCAAAGGCAGGCCAACATATCCAAGGCCGACGACGGCGATCTTTTTCATGATTCCAACAATCCTTTAATAACAAATAA
>OJIO01000835.1_pt1 | contig 16699 bp, 17 predicted proteins | sample 1595621 | NCBI WGS metagenome assembly OJIO01 (sample SAMN05416776, study PRJEB24817) | seawater metagenome | isolation source: Sea water | place: Canada:Atlantic | collected 2013-07
GAGATTTCTGCCTGTCTCGTGGGCTCGGAGATGTGTATAAGAGACAGGTAAAAAGTTCGAATGAAAATAAATCATATATATTCACGGTTGTTCCTCTTAGGGTTTGTAGCATTTCTATTATTACCCAATAGTGGATATTGTCAAGATCCACATTTTTCACAATTCTATGCTAGTCCATTGAACTTGAACCCTGCATTGGCTGGGTCTTCGTCAGGTAATTATAGAGTTTCTGTTAACTATAGAGATCAATGGAGAGGCGCTTTAGACAATTCTTTAAAGACTTTTGGAGCATCTGGGGATCTTAAGTATTTGCTTAATGACAAACAAAAACGTCCAGATATAGCCGCTGGAGGATTTATGTTTTTCTCTGACCAAGTAGGAGACTTTGATCTAAATACAAATCAAATCGCTTTAGTAGGTGCATATCACAAATCGCTGAGCCAAGACTTTGATAATTATCTAGGAATAGGAATACAATTCGGACTCATTCAAAAAAGCATCAATTATGAAGATCTCTTTTTTCAAGATCAGTTCAATGCTATTGACGGGTATGATATTCCAACCGGTGAGCTATTGCCTGCAAATAATTTTGCATTCCTAGATTTTGCAGTTGGACTTAATTATTCAATAACACCAATTAAGGGGAGACAATATTATGCAGGATTGTCATATGCCCACCTTACTTCACCGAATATTAGTTTTTACAAATTTGATGAATCACCAAATCCTGATCTAGTAAAAGAAAATGCATTGCATGCAAAATTGACTGGATATGTAGGTGCTAGTATACAAACAAGTGAAGCCTTAGAAATCCAACCAAGGGTTTTATTCTTAAATCAAGGACCACATACTGAGGTGAACTTAGGTACAAATTTTAGATATAAATTTGTAGAAAAGGAATCTACCTATATTCATTTTGGCCCATGGTTACGCTTTGTAAAAAACGAAAAAGGTTTAGGTGTAGAATCAATCGTATTTTCCGCAGGATATGAGATTAAAAATTTCATTCTTGGTTTAAGTTATGATCATAGTATTGGAGATCTAGTTTCTGACAGAAAAGGACTTAATGCTTTAGAAATAAGTATATCCTACTTAGGTGAAGTTGAAAACAATGATGGTTTCTGCCCTACATTCTAAGCATTAGATAAAATATATTCTATTAGAGATTCTTAAAATTGCTAAGATTTTTTCAAAAACTCAAACTGATCTCTATTAGAATATACATTCCAAGCACTAAATTGATAAAGTAGATTTATCTGCTCTGGACTTAGTTTAACTATACGCAGGAAATCCTCATCAATCGTATTATACCTCGGGAAGTGTGCAAAATCTCCCAAGTCTATCTCATCTCGTATCCATCTATTTAATTGATCATTAAATTCATCAAGCGTATCATTATATACCCAAGTAATATTAATGGTGTCACCCTGAGGGATTCCCCACCAAGAATTTGCAACGGTAGTGTATGATGTTTTCGCAACAATCGACTTTCCATGTGATTTCTTTTTAACGAATTAGGACATTAAATCTCGAATATCAACGATATCAAACACTTGGTTTCTATTCATGTCTTTAGAAGCTGGAAATTTAATACCAAATAAACTTAAAATATCAGAACTGACATCTGATGGTCCAGGAAGTTTAACACCAAGTGTATCGAAATTTTCTTTCAATTTAGAACTAGTATTCACGAAGATCACAAGGTTTTTCACTTTACGCTGCATCAACGTAATAGCTCCTAAATTTTCTAAATTACCACCATCACCAAAAATAAATTTTTGCTCAGATTTAATGGGTGTTGACCCAATTGTCCAATAATTTTCTTTTGGGGATAACGCCTTTAATGAATGCCCATCAACTCCATGACTTGTGAATTCTCTAACAAAGGCAGAACTACTGGTACCAGAAGCGTCAGCTATTGTGAAAGGAATATTTGGAGCATTAACTTTCATGCAAATAATATTTGTTTCACAACGAACTGGTGCGAAAGATGGTGATGCGCCACCAAAAGCAAACGGTTCTATAAATCCGCCACCAATCTTTAAATCAAATTCGCCCCCTACTTCAGGATTGTAGTGTGCAGTATTCAGTTTAGCGGAACCTACACCCAAGGGGGAATAATTCATGACAGCTAAATGCTCAGAACTATGATAAGGTGCATTTTTTGACGGTCCTACAATAGAAGAATTCACCACCAAATAAGGTCGCTTAATTTCCCCTTTTATATTACATACCGTTAAAAAGTCCTTTGAGGAAAATTTACCACGGTTTCGTAAAATAATATCCTCTACTGTTTTCTCATTATAGCTAAAGTATTTGGGCTTATCTGGATGATAAAGTCCATATTTTCGAATATAACATTCACTTACTCCTTGTATCCAAATATCATCATAAGCATAGCGTATCTAATAATGAACAATTTGCTGCTCCGGCTAAAAATTCAGGAGCTAGCGTTCTCATTCCGTTAAGTCTTAACTCTTTTGGCATAATAATCTTTCCTAATAATTCATCATCATTAGCTGCCCCAGCATTGTAGTAAGTAAATGGAACAGATGCCCATGATCCACCAGACACACATGACAGATAGCCCACATATCCTACACTATCTAGTACCCCAATTTTTCTAAGTGCTTGTAATTGACCAGTGGCACAAACCATGGCACGAGTACCACCGCCAGACATGCATATTCCAGTTTTAGGTGTTTTCAAACCATCTTCTGGAAAATTTAGTTTAGATAATGAACTAGTCCATATTTTAGCTTCAACAATCTGTTTTGAATTTTCAGGTGTACCTATTATTTCTGTTTTAGGTCCACATCCTAATTAGATCAAAAATCCTAACAAGCAACAAAGAGAAAACAAATGATTTAAGTTCTTAATTGAAAAAACATACCTTAGATTTAATAGCGATTACTAATCATACAATAAAAACCTAAGAACCACTATATTCTCAGAATCGTATGGACATTTAGCTGAGTAAAACATTCAAACTTTATTTCGAGTCTGTTGATCTTATGCTGTTCTACATATCAAATGTAATTCTTTGAGCATTATCAAAAAAGAGTAGAAATACCCATTTTTATTATTCAACTTACGCTACCCCATTTCTAGAAACATTGGACTGTGGTCACTCAATTTATGAATACGCCACTGGTTGTCGTAATAACAATCAGTGATTATGGGTGCTAGATTATTATCTACAAATGTGTGATCATACCTGAATCCATTGCCTTGATGTGAGAACCAAGAATATTCTTCTGCTTCACCATTAACTAGGCGAAAAGCATCTTTGAATCCAACTTTCTTTAGTTTTTCTAATTGATCCGTATACCAGAACGAATTTCCTTTTTGATCAACGTAATTCACACCCGTATTGTAGTCACCACTAATAATAAATGGAATATCATTTTCAGACACTTCTTTGGTTATAAATTCTAATAATTGATGCTTCTTTTTATGTGGCAAATAAACTCCCAACACAGAAAAAGCAGAAAAATGTGCCGAAATAATATTTCCCGAAAATTTAGGATCGCATGTTGGATATATTTCAGAATTAAATGGCAATGATGAAGCTATTAAAACACTATTTTCATTTCTACCTGAATGTGTTACAGCTTGATATCTATATCCCGACTTCAATAAATAGTTCCTTATAGTATTACCTGAATCATTATTTCTGAATTCGCTCAAGGGCAGTATATTAGACTTAGATTTTGCTATTGATTTCACAATAGAAAGAACTCTACTACCTCCTCCCGCTTGTATATTCCATGAGCACAGTTTTATCATTTTTTTTAAGTCCGATTTTATTATGTAAACATCATTGAGGCTCAATTTTATTAAGTTCATGTACGTTATTTTGCATCTTCAATACTCTTTTTTAGAGCATCCATAATATCAACAACTGGAGCATATTCAGATTCTTCTGACAGTGTAACTATCTCTTTACCACCGATCTTATCTTCTACCAGTTCAAGTAACGCATCTCTATATCTATCTTCAAAATTAATTTCCGTAAACGGCTTATCTAATGAGGCTATAAGCGTCTCAGCAAGTTTCAATTGAGTTTCACCAACATCTCCATCTTCCAAATCAGGCACATCTTCCATTAATCTTATTCCATATGGGTATCTCAACTTATACATGATCAGACCATTGCCTTGAGCCGTAATCAACTCTACATCTTCTCTATCTCTTAATATGATACGTCCTACTCCTGCTTTATTGGTTTTGAGTAGAGCTTTTCTGAATAAATTGAAAGTCTGAATAGCAATATCCCCATTAGTCCCAACATAATAAACTGCCTCGAATCTCGAAGGATGTACTTCATCAACATCAAGGATGCATCTACATCAATGGCTCGATTACTTTTTAGCTTGATAGCTAAAAATTCTTCTTTTTTGAATACTACATATTGATCAGGCTCATATTCATAACCTTTGGCTATGTCCCCATAAGGGACTTCTTCATCACAAACTGAACATGTTTTCTTGTAAGAAATACGTCCATTATCCTCACTATGGAGTTGTTTGAAACTTATGTCATTTCCTTTCTCTACAGCATTGAAAATCTGTAGTTGGTATTGTAACCAAAGAAAACCTAATGTGTCCTTTCCAAATACTTCTCATAAGTCATTCATTTTAAGCCATTAAGCATATTGATACTATTAAAAAAACCAATTTAAATCAATACACATTTATATAGTCAAATTACATTCCAAAAGTTGATTCAAAATTTATTACCTCATAGCTGACATTTCTTAAATAATTTATTCGGATAATTCAATTGTGCGAATTACATTTACCTAAACATTATAAAATCCTAACTGTAATGAACACAACTACCATAACTAACAAAACGTCACTAGAGACTTATTTTGATCAATTCCGGCAGAACATAATTGGTCAAGATCAAACTTTCGATTCGCCATTTGGCAAAAAGAGGATAATGTATGCGGATTGGATTGCAAGTGGTCGTATGTATGCTCCTATCGAAAAACTAATGTTTGAAGAGTTATATCCGTATGTTGGTAATACACATACAGAAACGACAATAACTGGATCATCAATGACTCTAGCTTATTCTAAAGCTAAAGATATCATCAAAAAACATGTAAATGCAAACGAACATGATATTCTGATTTCTTCTAATTCAGGTATGACTGGTGTTGTAAATAAATTACAAAGAATATTAGGGCTTAAAGTACATGAGAAATTTTCAGACAAAGTTGAAATTCCAGTAAACGAAAGACCTATTGTTTTTTGCTCACATATGGAACATCATAGCAATCAGACCAGTTGGTTAGAGACTATTTGTGATTTAGAAATCATCAGAGCTTGTCCATTAGGTGCTTGCGACCTTGAGCATTTGGAAGAGTTATTAGAAAAGTATAAAGATAGAAAGGTAAAAATTGCGGCAGTCACTTCTTGTAGTAATGTTACTGGCATATTTACTCCTTATTTTGATATTGCTAAAATAATGCACCAAAATCAAGGATTGTGTTTTGTAGATTTTGCTTGTTCTGCACCGTATATAGATATCGACATGCATCCATCTGATGAAGATTCATACTTAGATGCAATCTACTTCAGCCCTCATAAATTTCTAGGCGGACCATCCAGTTCTGGAATACTGTTATTCAATCAAAAATTATACTCTAACAAAGTTCCTGATAATCCTGGAGGTGGAACAGTAGATTGGACTAACCCATGGGGAGACCACAAGTATTATGATGCCATAGAAGCTAGAGAAGATGGAGGGACACCCTCATTTTTACAAACAATGAGAGTTGCGTTAAGCATCCAATTGAAAGAGAAAATGACTACTCAGAAGATAGTAGCTCGAGAACATGAATTATTAGATATCGCATGGCCAAGATTAACTTCAATTGGCAATCTTCACATTCTAGCCGATACCATCAAGGATAGACTTGGAGTTATCTCCTTCTACATAGAGGATCTACATTACAATCTTGCGGTGAAACTTCTCAATGACAGATTCGGAATTCAAGTAAGAGGCGGTTGTTCATGTGCTGGCACATATGGTCACTACTTATTAGAGGTATCTTATGAGAAATCTCAATCGATTACTCAAACAATTAGCATGGGTGACATGACTAACAAACCTGGTTGGATAAGATTATCACTCCACCCTACTATGACTGATGAAGAAGTTAGGTTCATATGTGATGCTATAAATGAGCTATCTATTAATCATAAAGCTTGGGCTATAGACTATGAATATTGTAATAAAGCAAATGAATTCTCCCACAAGGATGGTGATTGTGGAGAATCAACATTAGTAGAAGGTTGGTTTTCGAAATCATTGATATAATGTAAAGTTTTCTGTTACTAAGCCTCGCCTATGTGATGCATTGCCTGCGGGTTTTGCCTTGAAGAAGGAATAAATATCTGCACATAAAAACGTACTTTTTTAATGTATCATTCCTTAGGTATTATTCTGATCCTTATCTTTGCGAAGAATTAAGAGATTTTATGAATAGAATATATTTTGATAATGCATCTACCACGCAGCTCGACCCAAGGGTACAAAAGAGAATGATAGATATAATGAAGAATCATTATGGCAATCCTTCATCCATTCACTTCCATGGAAGACATGCTCGTTCAATTATCGAGGATGCAAGAAAGAGGATAGCAAACATTGTCAAAGCTTCCATAGGAGAGATATTCTTTACGTCTTCAGCTACCGAGGCAAACAATATGATTCTGAAGAATTGTGTCGAATATCTTGGAATTACTCAAATCATAAGTGCACCAACCGAACATCACTGCATATTGCATTCTATGGACTACCTAAGAGACCAAAAAGGAGTAGAAATCGTCATGCTTAATGTTGATGCTAGTGGTAATATCGACCCTGAGCAACTGGCATCAATTCTTTCTGCGACAAACCAAAAAACGTTGGTATCCCTTATGCTCGGAAATAATGAGATAGGCACTATGCTAGATCTCAAAAGAGTAAGTGAATTATGTAGTAATTATGAAAATGTACTATTGCATACTGATTCCGTCCAAGCGATGGGTAAGTATTCTATTGATGTAAATGAAACACCTATTGCTTTTTTATCCGGTACAGCACATAAGTTTCATGGGCCCAAAGGTTCTGGCTTCTTTTATATGAATGATAACAATATCATCCCTCCATTTATTCATGGTGGAGCCCAGGAAAGGAATATGAGGGCTGGAACAGAAAATGTTATCGGAATTGCTGGAATGGCTGAAGCTTTGGAAATTGCGGTAACAGAACAAAAAATAATCATAGAACATATATCAGAAATCAGGGAGCGATTTATCCATAGATTACTTACAGAATTCGAAGATATCCGAATCAATGGGAATACAGAGGACTTGTTTATGCACCATGTATTGAGTGTATCATTTCCAGAAACTCCCAAGGCTGACATGCTTATGTTCAACCTTGATATATCTGGTATAAGTGCTTCTTCTGGAAGTGCATGTAGTTCTGGTATTGAAAATGATTCTCACGTTTTGATAGCTATAGGCCATAAGCCAGAACGCAAGACCGTCAGGTTTTCCTTTTCAAAGTTCAACACAGTTTCAGAAGTGGATCAAGTAATAGAAAAACTAAAATCTATGACTCCTGTAAAAGCTAAATATGCAAATGCAGGATAAAATATACTTTCAAAGGTGTTTTGACTTGGCAAAATTAGGAAACAACCAAGCACGTCCCAATCCTAAAGTGGGTTCTGTGATCGTTTATGAAGACAGAGTAATTGGTGAAGGCTACCATAAAATAAAAGATAGTCACCACGCAGAGGTCAATGCTGTGAATAGTGTAACATATGATGACAGACACCTACTAGAAAAAAGTACTATCTATATTTCTCTTGAGCCTTGCCATCACTATGGTGCGACTCCACCATGCGTGGATCTTATTGTACAACAAAATATCCCTAAAATAAGAATTGCACTGCCAGATCCAACGGAAAAAGTATTTTACAAGTCCATAGAAAAGCTAAGAAACTTAGGAAGGGATGTAACTGTTTTGGAATCAAGCGATCAAGCTAAAGACTTGATTTCTGAGTTTGAAGTTGTGAATTTAAAAAAGCGCCCTTTTATCCAGATCAAAATAGCAAAAAGTGCTGACAACTTCATCGGTAAAAAAGATGGTCAAGTCTACTTAACCAATCAATACACAAATGTATTCACACATAAACTGAGAGCATATACTGATGCTATACTTATAGGGACGAATACCGCTCTGATTGACAATCCAACTTTATCGTTAAGGCACTTCCTTGGAAATCAACCTACTAGAGCTGTTTTGGACCGAGAGGGTAAATTACCAAAGCACTTGACATTGTTATCAGATGAATATCCAACTATAATAGTTTCTGAAAAGAAAGATTATCACCTTTCAAAAAACAAATCACTTATTATTCTAGATTTTAGTGCAGAAGATTTCCTTAAGAACCTATGTGTAGAATTATTGAAGCAGGATATTTTTCATTTGATGGTAGAAGGAGGAGCTCAGTTAATTAGCAGCTTTATAAAAGCTAACCTATGGGATGAAGCAATTGTCATAAATACTCGTATTAAGCTTAATAGTGGCACCAAGGCACCAAATATTCATGGTAGATTACATGCCAAATTCACTGTAGATAGTGATATGGTGAATATCATCAAAAATAAAGAGGCATAAAAATACAATTCTAAACTATTTTATCATTCTGTAATTCCATTTAGTATTTCGTTAAAAAACAATTAAAGCTTTTAGAATCTAAGGTAAATTCATAATTTCTGCCGTTATTTGAAGGTAAGTTTAAATACCTTATTGGTTAAAAAATAAACGAAAAGCAACTGAACCGTTTTATTTTTAAACAATAGCTTTCCTTTTGAGGATAGCCATTTATTAACAGAAATACGATATGAAAAGTATATTTAATATATCTCTTACTTTATTTCTTCTTGGTTGTTTTTCAAATGCATCACATGCACAAAATAAGATCAAATGGATCTCATGGGAGGATGCACTAGAAGCACATAAGACAGATCAAAAGAAAATTTTGGTCGACATATATACTGAATGGTGTACATGGTGTAAGAAGATGGACAAAGCTACTTTTCAAAAAGATCAGATCGCCACTTATGTAAATAAGAGCTTCTATGCAATCAGATTTGATGCTGAAACGAAGAGAGACATTGAATTTAATGGTCAGACGTATAAATTTGTAAGAAATGGTAGAAAAGGATACCATGAACTTGCAGTTGCAATCACTCAAGGAAAGTTGAGTTACCCTACTGTTGTTTTCTTAGATGAAGAATTATCTGTAATACAACCAATTCCTGGTTTTCAAGATGAAAAGACTTTTGAAATGATCATGACATATTTCTCAGGTGATTTTTACAAGAATACTCCATGGGCATCTTATACAAGAACTTATAAAAACAACCAAAACGTACATACAGTAAGCCACTAATGTAGCTTACTTTGTGTTAAAATATTCAGAGCATGCGAATAATAATTATTTTGCTTTTTTTTGCTCTCCAAGCTGGAACTTCTCAATCCCAAGATCTCAATAAAACTGAATCAAACACAGACAGCCTAAGCCTTTATCTATTTCTATTAGACGATTGTCCTATTTGCCTTAATTACACCGTCTTATTAAATGATCTATATACTGAATATGGATCTAGAATCAATTTTCAAGGATACTTTCCTAACTTCTCTTCCAAGCCCAAAAAGATAGACCTTTTCAAACAGACCTATCATATAGAATTTCCGGTGCAAACTGATTATTATAAAGAACAGGCTAAAAAATGGAATGCACAGGTTACTCCAGAGGCGATATTGTACAACAACACAACGAAGAAAATAGTCTATCAGGGCAGAATTGACAATAAATTTGTACGGATAGGAAAACGTCGAAATGTAGTAACTGAACACAATCTTGTCAATGCCATAGAACTGACACTTGAATCCAAAGAGGTTTTGTCCTCATACGCAGAGCCTATTGGCTGTTTTATCAATTATAGTGATAACATTACTCGAAATAAATAGACCTTAGCTTTAGAAATTGTAATTTTGGTCAATCCATTGAGATTAGTCACACAAAAACAACTTAATTATGAATAAGTTATTCTACATTTTAGTCTTTATTGTATCGATAAGTTTCACATCTACTGCACAAATAACCTACACAAAAGATGTGGCCAGTATCATTTATAATAAGTGTACATCTTGTCATAGAACTGGAGAAATAGGACCATTTACGCTTACTTCTTATGATGATGCACTCAATAGAGCAAGCATTATAAAAGAAGCAGTATCTATTGGATATATGCCACCATGGAAACCAGACCCTGAGTATAGTCACTTCATAGGAGAATATTATCTCACGGACACTGAGAAGCAAAATATTATTGATTGGGTAGATCAAGGTGCAGAATATGGTAACAGTGCAGAAGAGCCAGATTTACCAGACTTCCCAGAAGAATCACTTTTAGGAGAACCTGATTTGGTTCTTGAATTTGAACAGACACATATTCATCCAGGTAACAATCAGGACGAATACAGATATTTTGTTCTGCCTACTGGTTTGACGGAAAACAGAATTATTAAAGCAATAGAGTTAAGACCAGGAAATAGTCAAATAGTGCATCATGCTCTATTTTTCGAAGATACAAAAGGTACTGCTGCTTCATTTGATGCTCTGACTCCTGAATATGGATTCATTGGATTTGGTGGATTTGGAACTGATGAAGTACTTAATCGTGATCAATATCCTGGCTATGTCCCTGGAACAAAACCAATTTATTACCCAGATGGTTTGGGCCAAAAAATGTCAGCTGGTGCAGACTTAGTCGTTCAGATGCATTATGCTCCTTGGCCAGTCGATGCCTCTGACAAATCGAAAGTAAATATATTCTTTGCAGATGAAGAGGAAGAGGAAATAGAACGATTTGTAGATGACAGAATAATGCTTCCATTTGATTTACCCGGTGGCTTTTTCTCTTTCGTTATCCCGCCGAATCAAACAAGAGAATTTCATGGTATATGGACATTAACAGAGGACAGAAGTTTGATAGGTTTATCACCACACATGCACTACTTAGGTACAGACTGGGAAGTATGGTTAGAAGATCCTGATGGAAATGAAATCAATATGATAAAAATCGAGAATTGGGATTTTAACTGGCAAGGAGGATATTACTTTACTAGATTAATTCCTGCCCTCCAGGGATCTAAAATACATGCTATTGCTAAGTATGACAATACTATCAATAACCCACAAAACCCTTCAAATCCTCCAGTATTCGTATCATGGGGTGAAGGAACTACGGATGAGATGTATTATCTACCAATCTTAAGTATACCATACAATGAAGGGGATGAAAATGTAATTTTCAGTGACCCTACATCAACACAAAACCCAACTTTGGGAAATGAAAACTGGATCAAACCTATTTATCCTAATCCCATAGATCAAGGACTAGCAGCTATTGATTTCAGTCTTAAGAGTGGGAAAACCATAAGTATTAATATTCTTGATATTGAAGGTAGATTGATTAGACAATTAAGGTCCAATGAATATTTTGGAATTGGGGCTCACAAACTTTTAATTAACTCAAATCAATTGGGTAAAGGAGTTTACTTTATCCATATAAATGGTAATGGAATTAATCTTTCGACAAAGTTGATTAAAGGGTGATATAAATTGCTGAATTGCTGTCTCAGCCCGAGAATTTATAAATTCTCTATACTGAGCTACGTGTTTGCTCCGCAAAACACTTGGAGGTGTTTACTAAATGGAAAATACTAGTACAAATAGAAGTTTTCGGAATTAAGAAAAACGAGATTTATTCATCTGGCTTTCTAAGAAAACAGTAAACTGAATACACCTTTAGGATTCGTCATTATCCTGTTAAAATTAACCTTTTATTTTTCAGAATAATACCTTTTTTATTTTTAAAATCACTCTTTCAATTATAGATAAAGTACGATATAACAAACACTGAATAAAGTAGAGCTGAATACAGCATGTGGGTTTTAGTATCGAGGTATTCTGATAGGTCTACATTTAATTTTGCTTTACAATACATGACTAAAGCAGCTTTCTGTACTATATATGCAATAACTGTTGCAAAAGCAATTCCTAGTATTCCAAAATCTTGAATGAGATAGAGACTTAGTCCTATATTTACTAGCAACTCTAATAACCCTACCCACATGAGCACACTATTTTTCTGTTTTGCATACAATATAACCTGTGGAAGCACAAGCCGACTGCAGAGGATAAGTAGATAAATATTGAATACAAAAGCAGACTTTAAAAATCCATCATCATAAATAGCTTGAAAAATAAGGGGACTAGTTAACACTAGAATTATACTGCTAGGAAAGAGCCAATGCATTAGTTTATTCAACCTTGCTTTGAGATCTACTAAAGTCAAATTAAGATTACTAACTGCAAGAGGGATCATAGTTGCTACCATCGCAGTAATAAATATAGTATTAATCGGCAGTTCTCTAGCTCCGTACCTAAATAGAGTAAACTCATCTCTGGAGTAGTAGATATCTACAAGATATCCATCTACATACTCCATTCCTCCGCCAAGTAACACATGAACAATCAAAGGAGTTGAATATGCAATAAATTTCATTGCAGATGACAAATCCCATGTCCAACTTCCATGTCGATTTACTAAAAAGATTCCGTAAATGAATCTCAGTAAAGCCCAACAGGCAAGAAAAGCAAACAAAGAATTAATATTATGAAACCATAGCGCTACGATAGACAATCCAATAAAATACGTAACATAGGATACTAAACCATAGTAGAAAAGATTAATTGATTTTTCTTTTACGATCAATATATGCTCATTGATTGAAGCTGATATACCCAATACTAAAAAGGCACAGAAGTATGTCCAATTGCCTTGGCTCACCAACTCTCTTCCATAACTGGTATAATACAATCCTGTGACTGCTATAATTCCAAAACCGAGAAAGATAAGTGCGAGATTTGAAATAAGTGAAGCCTTTTCCTCCTTGCTTTTTGAAGGAAAGTAACTCTTAAATGCATTCAAGAGTCCCATAGACCAAAAAAATGATAAAGCATTAGTCAAGAATAAAAACCATTCAAAATTTCCTATTTCAGTTTTGGTAAAAGCAAGCTTTACAAGTACAATGCTTAATAGAATAGACGCTCCTAAGCGAAATGCCTGTAGCGCTTGATATGCTTTTGTTGTGTCTTTTGTGAAATTTTGTAACAAACCAGATGATTACATTTGATAGTGAAGTAAATGTAAGAAACTATTTTACGAAGACATCATTCCTAAAAGACGAATCATGCTCCCTTGACAAACTTCATAGAGATACTGTTTACACAATGCCTCGTATTTTTCGTTGTCAAATTTTCACCAACAAATACATGTCCGAGGTGACCTTCACAATTATTACAAACGATCTCTACTCTTCTCCCATCTGCATCTGGCACTTTTTTTACAGCGCCATCAATCTCATCATCAAATGATGGCCACCCACAACCAGAATTAAACTTCATATCTGATTCATATAGAGGAGTATTACATTGTCTGCAGATATATGTTCCTTTATCAAAATGTTTGTCGTATTCTCCTGTATATGCTCTTTCTGTCCCTTTATTTAGAATTACGTGTTGTTCTTCTGTGGATAGTTCATTCAATTTATCAGACATATTATTGTTTTAACTTATTATCAAATTTTGATCGCAATTTAGCATTTTTTTTGATTGGTCACAGTGCTATTTTATTGAGTAATTGTATGTCCATTAAAGTAATTATTATGTTCCTATTTTCACAATAGACATTCTTTTGAGTCTTTGGAAGACAGTATCTAGACACCAAACATACAACACCAAAAATTGCCATATCATATATTCATGAAATCGTAACAATCTTATCCCACTAGATGTTTGAAGAATAATTGTATTTATATTGAAAGAGGAGAAAACAAAATCACTACTTAGAATAAATCAACTTTAATTATTGCTTTGTTCTTCAGATTCCTGAGGTTCTGATGCATCCTCTTCTAGAGGTTTCGTATTGAATTTTAAAGGTTTATACCCTACTCCCCAATTGTAAGATAAATAAACTCCAGAAAAGAAATACCAGTCATTACCATCTGGATTCCCTCTTCCTGTGCCTGTAGGAAGGTTCACAACATCAGTTCCTAAATACTCACCCATCCTATTAGCAACAATAGCTGTAACTGGTCTATTTGCCGCTATTAGGTCATCATATGAAACATACGTCCCACTTACATCATCAATATAATCTGTAAACGTGATCCTTGGAACGAGTTCTATTCCCATTTCAATATTATCAAATAAGTGAAATCGGAGACCTATACCAAAAGGTATATTAAATTGTGTGAGTTTATATTTATCATTGAATCCTGGTAAGCCTTGGCCCTCAGTTCCAAGTGGCTGCAATTCAATTATTTCAACTACACCGAATTCGTTTCTTGCAAACGTCTTTGGATTAAATTTAAAAACATTGATTCCTGTGGTATAATAAACTTTCACACCATATTTATCCAAACCCTTTAAAAAGTGATTGATATTAATTTCGGTATTTATACCAAATTCATATAGTGGGCTTTGAAAACTTAAATTCCTACTTTTCTTACTAGCATTTTTAGAATCAGAATCACGGCCAACCAGTTTGCCTGTCATGAACTTGGCATTCACTTTGAATAGATCATTGAGCTTAATGCCTACCAATGTAGACCAAGCCAGTTGACCTTGAGAAAAACTAAATTTATGAGTAGTTGGAGCCAAATCTCCTTGATAATAATTTGCGCCCAGGTAAAACCGAAATTCATATTCCTGTGCATCAAGACAAAAAGATGCAAGTAGGTAAAATATCAATATTGTTGTCCGACGTAAATACAATTAACTAAAATTTCATTCGAGATTTATTAAAGAAACGATAATCAATTTACATTTTAAAATCGATACTAAAATACTTTCTCAGATATTGGTATAACAAATATGGGATTATCTTTTATTTCTGACCGTAAGTTTAGTTTTGTTTGTAAACTAGTATACAAAGTTAAGACTATCGTGTCCTCCAATAACTGAGAAAATAATTTTTATTATAATAATTACTACTATAAAATTGCCTTAGCGAGTGCATCATTTTCCCAATTGACTTTCAATTAAACCTTCAGGGAGATTCATTATTAAAAGTGAATTGGTAACGTCTAAGTCTTTCATGAATTCCGAAACCAGCGGTATTAGTATTCGATTTTGTTTATCATCTATCAAAATCGCCATTAACTGCTTGGGGTATTCCTCTACAGACTGGATCCTGCCAATAATTTGACCACTTTCAGTTTTTATGGTAAACCCAACTAATTTATCAAGATCATCTCCTTCTATGTCTTCTTTATAAGAAACGTCCTTTTTGCGAAGTTTTAGGATACAACCAGTTATCTCCTTTGCAGTTTCTGGAGCATCGACATCTTCAAATTTAACTAAAAAGTGAACGCTCTCATCCAAACTTTCAACAAAATATGGAATCAAATGACCCGCTTTCTCAACAAACCACACATCGCAATTCTCCAAATCTGATTTGAAGGCCTTTTCAGGGACAACTCTTATCTGTCCTTTCGTTCCAAATGACTTATTTAATTTACCTACAGTAATATATTCCAAGGATATCTATTTTTTCTTGAATGAAACTAAAGTTTGAGTCAGTTGAAATCCTTTTTCTGCACGTTCAATCCATGGAAGTGATTCATTTCCATCTTGTGTATCAAATATTTCCATCTTTCGTTCAACCAATCCTATGCCTTTCGCATAAGATTCAGTACTAAATCTTTTACTTATAAAAGTAACTTCATCTATATGAGAAACATCTAATACTTCTGGATATAAAGTCCCTCCAATTGTTTTAGCACCTATATTATTTATTTTATATTCCCAGCCTCTATACACAGTAAGATTTTCTGCCGCAACTGGAAATTCTTTTTCATCATCAAAAAATATATGACCGTCCCATTTTGTTCCATCTACGGCTGGAAATACTAATTTTACAAAAGATATATTCCCTTCAGATCTAATAGCTCTTCCATCATCTCTTTGCGTAATCCAAATGTTTTTAATCTGCCATTGAGAAAGAGAATCCTTCCGATAGCTTCTTTGCAACTTATATTCCTTTTTAAATTCCGAATCCTCTATAACTTCGATCAATTCTTCCTTTATGAATGAGGAACTAATTATGTTGTTATCTCCTCCTTGGATAATTAAAACTGAATCCACAGAATATATCCATTCATAACCCAACGCTAGTGGAAAATATTCATATCCAAAAATGGTCTCATCTGGAGTTTCTATTTCATTTTCTCCACATGAAATTACAGAAAAAAATAATACACTAAATAGAAATATTGGAAGTCGTTTCATGCCGTAATAAATTTAAAGACGCAGTTTTTCTTGAAATATTTACTCTTGTAAAATACATTTTGATAATACACAGGAGTATGCAATTTAGAATATAACATTAAAATCTTTCATAATATTATACTTGAATATTCTTTCTCTGTAATGATACATTAATAAAGTTCGCTTTTATACACAGGTATTTAATTTTTCAACAAGGCAAAAAACTCAGACAATGCAGGGCATTGGCGAGGCTTTTTAACACTGTAGAAAGATAAAATAACAAGT
>OJIO01000841.1_pt1 | contig 16572 bp, 17 predicted proteins | sample 1595621 | NCBI WGS metagenome assembly OJIO01 (sample SAMN05416776, study PRJEB24817) | seawater metagenome | isolation source: Sea water | place: Canada:Atlantic | collected 2013-07
GAGATTTCTGCCTGTCTCGTGGGCTCGGAGATGTGTATAAGAGACAGCCTTTACACCGTGGACAAAAGAACTGTAGAAACTGTCAAAATATTTAATGATGCGGCACATCGTTATCAAGATAAGTATATGGATGTAAGCCCATATGCTGATAGTTTGTTTTTGTTCTGTGAGTCATTAAGCTCGCCAGAAAGTGACATTATTGATGTTGCTTGTGGACCGGGAAATGTAGCAAAATTTATCACTGATAAAATGCCAAAAGCTAAAATATTGGCTACTGACTTATCAATAAAAATGCTGGACCTAACTAAACTTAATGTGCCAAATGTTAGTACTGCCTTAGTGAATGCAAAAGACTTCAAAACTATAGACCGGCAGTTTGATGGAATATTAGCCAGTTTTATTTTTCCATACTTATCTAAAAGTGAAGTAATTGATTTTATAAATGATGCTTCAGTAAAACTGAAAAAAAGTGGTGTTTTGTATATAAGTACAATGAAGGGTAAGAACTCAGAATCTGGATATGTAGGTCCAGAAGATGGCATCCAGATGTATATGAATTATCATGAAGCTGATTATATAGAAAGAGCTCTTATAGATTGTGGTTTTGATTTAGTTTCAAGCATCCTCCAGCCGTATGATTATGGTATGGATAAAAAGGGTGATGATATAATTATAATTGGAAAATTGAAAGATTAAAGGCCTTTCAATACTTTATCGATAACTTCTGCATAATGGGTATGCTCGAGCTTTAAAACGTTTGCTGCAATTTCATTTGCGGAGTCAGTAGGTAAAATAGCGCATTTAGCTTGAAAAATGTGTCCACCTTCGTCGAAATTTTCATTTACAAAATGGATTGTCATTCCAGATACAGGTTCATTATTTGCCTTTACAGCTTCGTGGACATGATGGCCATACATTCCTTTCCCGCCATATTTTGGCAATAACGCAGGATGAATGTTTAGTATTTTATTTGGAAATTTTGAGATCAAATATGGAGGAATCAACCATAAAAAACCAGCAAGAACTATCAGGTCTATTTTTTCTGCTTTTAGTACATTTAGAATATAATCATTATTATAAAAGTATGGTCTATCTATTCTTAAAGTAGAGACACCGAATTCTCTAGCATGATTAAGTACTCCAGCACTTTTTCTATTGGTAATGATAATAGCTACGTCAACATCATCTCTATCTTCAAAGTATTCGAGGATTTTTCTAGCGTTAGAGCCAGAACCAGATGCAAATATGGCTATGTTTTGAACTTTCAATTTGATACTTATTGAGAAATAAATAGATATTATTAATTATCTTAAACTCTTGTAAGCAATGGTCTGAGAAGGGTCTATGCTGAGCATAACACTTCTTACTTTTGTTTTTTGGTCAGCATCCGCGGTTATGAAAATGTCAACTATTTCTATCCTTTTAGTATCAGCAAACATTTGAGGCAGTATTGTATTGTTAATTTCTTTATTCACACGACCCACATCAGTAATGGCTTCTAATATTACTGCTCTACCTTCATTGAAATCTTCGTACATTTTATCCATTCCTTTTCTGTGATAACTGTACGATGCTTCTCTCATTCTACGAAACTTAGGAGATCTAATGTTTTCAATAAGGAAGTATCTATTTTGTTGTCTTTTATCATCTTGCGTCCATCCGCCATCACCTCTTTGGAGGCTAGCGGGAAGGCTATTATACAATCCAAAAGCTTGATCAAAATATTGATCACCACCCAAAGGAGAGAAAGAATCATAATCCATGCCCAACATGAAGTAGGCAAAGAAACTTAATATAGAAGATAAATTGTCTGCATAACCATCAGTAGAAATTCTAATGTTCTGCAGGCCATCATAACTAAATGTGAGATTCTTATCCACATATTTCATGATAGGAGTGCTCGTGTTAGAATTGAATACTGGTCTTGAAGTCTGCACAACCAATTGTCCTTTGAAGCTTGTAGCACTCAATTCTTCCTTTATTGTGAGTTGAATATTACCTCGTATTTTTTCATAGTCTTGAAAAGAATCTTCTGTCCAAGTATTAGAATTATAAAACTCATAGAGTTGCTTCTGAAGTGCAGCTACAATATTATCATTAGTCAAAGATAATCCTGGTGCACCAACCTTGACCTCCAGTTCAAATTCTTGTGCAGAACTTGTGTTTGCCAAAACTATCAAAAAGCAAAAAATGCTTAGTCTTAAAATATTCTTCATTATTTATTTTTTCTGTTAGTCACCTCAATATCTAATTTCTTAGAATTGATTTGCTTGCTTGCAAACAATCAACAAAGGAATGTAGGTGACTTTTCATTACTGTTGATAAGGTCTGACTCATTAACTTTCTTTTACAAGAGTTACAATCTCATCTACTATGTCGATCGCAACTGCTGGTTTACTTTTTAACGGATATTCTTTGATATCACTTTCAGATTTTATGATTCTGATCTTATTGGTATCATGTTGGAATCCAGCTCCATTATCATTCAATGAATTTAGAACGATGAAATCAAGGTTTTTCTTTTGTAGTTTTCGATTTGCATTAGAAATTTCATCATTTGTTTCTAAGGCGAAGCCTATTAGGAGTTGATTTTTCTTAAGAGACCCTAATTGTGCAGCTATATCTTTTGTTCTTTTTAAAGGTATGTTAAGGTCTCCTTCTTTTTTCTTAATCTTTATATCAGATACAGTTTGCGGAGTATAATCTGCGACAGCTGCAGCCATAACAGCAACATGACAATCTTCAAAGTTTGATACAGCAGATTGATACATTTCTTCAGCTGATGTAACTTTTATTGTAGATACATTGCTATGATTGCTAGATAAGTTTGATGGGCCTAAAATGAGAAGAACCTTAGCTCCTCTGATTGCACATTCTTCAGCAATAGCAATTCCCATTTTACCAGAGCTTCTATTTCCTATAAATCTTACAGGATCAATTGCTTCATGAGTAGGTCCAGCAGTTACGATCACTTTTTTACCAGCCAGATCTTGATTGGTAGCGAGCTTAATTGATAGATAGGTTACGATATCTTCTGGTTCTGCCATCCTTCCTTCACCACTCAATCCACTTGCTAATTCTCCGTTGCCAACAGGAATAATCCCATTGCCGTATGATTCTAGTTTTGCGAGATTTGATTTGGTAGAAGGGTGTATCCACATATCAAGATCCATTGCTGGAGCAATATATACTGGACATTTAGCGGATAAATAGGTAGCTACTAACATAGTGTCAGCTATTCCATTTGCCATTTTGCCTAAAGTTGTGGCTGTACATGGAGCTACTATCATAGCATCTGCCCAGAGCCCCAACTCGACGTGGTTGTTCCAACTGTTTCCATCCGATACTTCAGTATGAACATCATGTTTGGATAGGGTAGACAAAGTAAGTGGAGATATAAAAGCACAAGCCGAAGGAGTCATGATAACTCTAACTTCGGCTTGTGCTTTTATCAATAATCTGGTAAGTGAAGCGGCCTTATATGCAGCAATCGAACCTGTGATACACAGTATTATTTTTTTCGATGCTAGGCCTCCGCTCATGTCCAGATATTTCGTTTTTAGAAGATTTGTTTGTTTATACCTCCATTCAATATCAAATACTGAACCAAGTAGAAACTATAAACGTAATCTGAAAATTACTCTTCGTCTCTTAATCTGTACTCTAGCTCTCCATTCATATACTCAGTGAAAGCTATAATAGCGGGATTCGGAAGTCTCTCATAAAATTTTGAGATTTCGATCTGCTCTTTATTTTCGTGTATTTCTTCAATTGCATCAGAAGTAGTAGCGAATTCTTCCAACTTACCATGCAATTCTACCTTAATATCTTGTGAAAGAGAAGTAGCTCTTTTTCCAATAATATTGAGTACTTCATAGATGTTACCTGTAGTGGCTGCGATGGTTCTTACATCTCTTGCTTCTACATTTGGATCTATTGATTGTACTTTACTTTTAATATCACTCATGCTTTAAGTTTTTTTAATTCTTCAACTGTGTTATTATATATATTAGCGACTTCTTTGCTATACTCCGATGACGGATGTTTTTTTGTAAACTTCTTATATAACGTAACGGTATTCTCATATCGTTCCTCTTTTTTGCCATAAATACTCTTTTTGGCAAATTCATATGTAGCTTTTATCATCAAATACCTTACCTTTTCTGCTTCTACAGCATCTGGGTATTGGATCAACATGTTTCCAAACGAGCTTACAGCAGATTCATATTGTCCGATATTATAATAAAGCTGTCCTTGTTGGAATGCTTTTATTTCAAGCTTTCTTCTCATTTCATCAATCAATCCATTACACTCTTCCACTCTCTCACTTCTAGGGTGAGTATTGATAAATATCTGTAACCCTTCAATGGCTTTGACCGTATAACTCTGATCTAACTTAGGGTTAGGAGATAATCTATAGTTTGAATACGCAGACATGTATTCTGCTTCTTCTCTTTTGTCACTATTATAAAATGTGCTCGAAAAGCTTTTAAAGTAATGTGCTGCTAATATAAACTCATTGTTATAATAGTGAGTATATGCAAACTTTAAGAATAATTCTTCAGCTTCCGTTTTACCTCTATAGTTAGGAATAGATAACTCTAATAAAGTCTGAGCTTTCAACCAATCTTCTTGGTCATAAAACTCTAATGCTTTTTGATATATTAATTCAGGATTGTTACTTGTACGTACCGCTTCGAATTCGGATTTACAAGCAAAAATCACAATAGAAATAAATATTAATAAAACGCTTTTTTTCATAGGGCTGCAAAATTAGTATTTTTTTGATATTCAAGTGTATAAATGTTCATAAATAGGGACTTTGAGCACCTGCTCGAAGTCATTATCATTGTTTCTATAAGTAAAATGTCTCCAAAAGCCCGAATACTAACGAGATTTAGAAGATTTTGCTGTATTTGTATTGTTTTATTAAGGGAAGTTTAACATAGGGGTCACCCCTTGTAAAGGTTTATTTTTCAAGAAATGATATACTAAAACGATAAGTCAAAGGTTTTTAAAGTTGAATTTTGAAAAAGTCATCGTAAGCTGTTATCTGATTTGGCCAGTTGTATTTTTCCACTTGTGTTCTAATAATTTCTGTATCATTTGGATGGCTGTTTATTGCCGATCTTATTTTATTGCCGAACTCTTTTGTATTTGAAAAATAACAATCATCATATTTTGCTCTATCTAAATGCTCAGGAAATGCCAATCGATCTGGCAATATTGGATAACAACCGGATGCTATTCCTTCCACTGCGGATATTCCAAAAAAATCTTGATTACTTGTGACAGGCATGATGTCCGCTTTTACCAATAATTGTAAATACTCAGTTCTAGATTTTGCATAGCCAAAATGTATAATTTTTTGACCAAGTTTCGATCTTGCTTCTTCGAATATTTTAGGTGATCGTTTGTATTTTTGTCCAGCCACGATTACTTCGAATTTCACTCCATCTTCATTTAGTTGGAACAATGCCTCAAAAAAATCTTTAGGATTCTTGTCATATTCCCATCGGTGATTCCATAGAATGACTGGAATGATGTTTTTTGACTGCTCCAATTTTAGTAAATTATTCATATTAACACCAATAGGTAAGACGAAGCTTTTTGATCTTACTCTTTCTATTTCTTTTGCTGGCGTTTCGTCAGGAAACTGACCTAGAAAACTTGGAAGAATTCCTAAGAAATTTTCTTTGTGAAATGAAGAATTAAATATAATCCGATCTGCTGCCAAACAAGACAGGTAATTGATCCACCCATAATGGTTATCTCTTTTTAATACTATATCTGGATCGTTTTCTGACCATGGATATGTTATCTGGTTTTCATGAAAAAATACGTTTATTGGAACGTTGTTGTACCATGCACTTCTATCTCCTTTTGCGATTAATAATCCCCTTAAAGAAGCAATATTGGTAAACGAAGTAGATAGTATAAGGTCATATTGCTGTTCTATTGCAATAATCTCATTGGCAAAGTGAATTGCTGAGTGTTCCATTCTCCATTTCCAATGCCTACCTGGCATGTATAGTAAGTCGACTTGATGTGAAGAATTGGCTATAAAACCATCTGCCCATTGTTTGTGACTTACTCCATAAAAAGATTCTAGAAGAAGGATTTTCATATTGTAAAGATATATCTGATTCTTGATAATTTGAATACTCATAGATCTACATGAAATAAATCTTCTATATTTGATTTCTAGACTAGAAATGAAAATAAATTGAAAAATAAATCAGATATATTAGTCATCGGGGCAGGAGTAGCTGGACTAACATTCGCTATTAAAATGGCAGAAAAGAGACCTGACGTGAGCATCACTGTATTGACTAAAACGCATGAAGGAGAAAGCAATACACGCTATGCACAAGGTGGTGTGGCTGCAGTGTGGAATCATCAGCAAGATGACTTTAAGAAGCATATTGCTGATACACTCGACGCAGGTGACGGTCTCTGTGATGAAGAAGTAGTCGCAATGGTGATCGAAGAAGGCCCTAAAATGGTACAAGAAATCATAGAATGGGGCACAAGATTTGACAAAGGAAAGCAAGGAAGTTACGACCTTGGTATGGAGGGCGGACACTCTGAAAATAGAATTCTACATTACAAAGACCTTACCGGTTGGGAAATACAAAGAAGTCTTTTAGCTAAAGTAAAAACGTTCGATAATATCACGTTTTTGCAACACTATTTTGCGCTAGATTTGATAACACAACATCATCTTGGAAGGAACAAAACGAGGCTTAATAATGATATAGAGTGTTATGGAGCATATGCTTTGAATAAGAAGTCAAAGGAGATAGAAACGTTTCTTGCAAAGCAAACTGTGTTATGTACAGGAGGAGCAGGTCAGATATATAAAAGTACAACCAATCCTATGATCGCTTCTGGGGATGGTATGGCGATGGTGTATAGGGCTAAAGGGAGGTTGGCTAATATGGAGTTCATCCAATTTCATCCGACTTCACTTTATAATCCTGAAGGAGAGAATCCATCATTCCTTGTCTCAGAAGCAGTGAGAGGTTTTGGAGCCATATTAAAGACTTCTGATCAGAAAGAATTCATGCAAAAGTATGATGATCGTTTATCTTTAGCACCAAGGGATATAGTAGCACGAGCGATAGATAAAGAAATGAAAGAACGAGGAGACGATTTTGTGCTCCTTGATTGTACTCATATTGAGAAAGATGCTTTTATCAATCATTTTCCTACTATTTACAATAAATGCAAGAGTATAGGCATCGATCCTATGAAAGATATGATTCCAGTGGTGCCAGCTTGTCATTATGTGTGCGGCGGCGTATTAGTTGATAAGATGGGCAACACATCCATTAAGAATCTTTATTCTGCAGGAGAGTGTACTTGTTCAGGTTTGCATGGAGCGAATAGATTGGCATCGAATTCTCTTTTGGAAGGTCTTGTTTATGGAAACAATATTTCGATCGAAATTGCCAAAAATATAGATGGGGCCGAAATGCAAGAAGGAATTCCAGATTGGAATGCCAAAGGAACTACAGCACCCAAAGAGCTTGTACTTATGACTCAGAGTCAAAAGGAATTAAAAGAAATAATGAGCGCTTATGTTGGAATAGTAAGGACGGAGGTGAGATTGAAACGTGCCATGGATAGACTTTGGTTGCTTTATAATGAGACTGAGATGCTTTATTCTAGCTCAGTTGTTTCACCACAAATTTGTGAATTGAGAAATTTGATTACAATTGGATATTTAGTTTCAAAGGCTGCTCAATTCCGGAACGAAAGTCGCGGGCTGCATTTCAATACCGATTATCCTGAGAAGCATGATTATTTGGAAACAACATTGTTATAATACCACATAATCAATGTATATAGTAAAAACACCACCCTTCGTTCAGTTCCTATTCAAAAGGCTCATTTGGAGATTTATTGATACTAAAAAAGTATTTTTGACATTTGATGATGGGCCTGTTCCAGAAGCAACGCCTTGGGTTTTGGATATTTTGAAAGAGGCAGATGTCAAAGCGACGTTTTTCTGTGTAGGTGAGAATGTAAAGAAATACCCAGAAATATATCAGCGAATATTAGATGAAGGCCATACGGTAGGCAATCATACTTACAATCACCTCAATGCTTGGAAAACCAATTCAGAGGAATATTTAGAAAACATAAAATTGGCAAGCAATGAAATAGACTCAAAGTTATTTCGACCTCCATACGGCAAACTATATCCAAAATTATCCAAGAAGATAGAAGAAGATTACGATATCATCATGTGGGATATATTAAGTGGAGATTTCGATTCTAATATAAGTGCTGAAAAATGCTTGACGAATGTAACATCAAAGGCTAGAGAAGGATCGATAATTGTATTTCATGATTCTGTGAAGGCCATAGAGAAGTTGAAATATGTATTACCTGAAGTGATGAAATTCTTTAAAGAACGAGGAATTGGATTTGAAAAGATTCCAAACAAATAATCGATAGATGAATTACTTATTGGATACTTCTGCAATAGTCCATTATCTGAAGTTTGGAACTGTCTATAATCGAATAATACAAGACTTCGCTCCATTTCGTAATGGAAATAGAGCATTCATATCAGTTGTAACTCTAGGAGAATTAAAGTCTCTCTCGTTAAGGAATAATTGGGATGGTAACAAAAAGAATCAACTCGATGTTGTGTTATCAATGTGCATTTCAGTTCCTATTTCAAGCGAAATAATAGATTTATACTCAGAAATTGATGCGTTTAGTCAAGGAGAGAATAAGACACTTAAGCTAGATGTCCCAGTTAGGAGCATGGGTAAGAATGATATTTGGATTGCTGCTACAGCTTCAGCAAAAAGTGCCAAATTAATCACCATCGATAAGGATTTTAGCCACCTAGCAGATGAGTTTTTAGATTTAGTTTTATTATCTGTCAAAGGCAAATACTTATATCCCTGATATAATACTTAATCTATTCGCCTATCTTGTTTTTTTCAAAATCACAACAGATGGGAAGTAGTATGGTACAATGTTCAGAATCCAGATATATATCAAGGCCAACGTAGAAAGAAAAAATACTTCGAAGGATGGTACTATAAGATCGTGCATCCGTCAGGGGATCTGCATTTGCCCTAATTCCAGGAGTATCAATAGAATCAAAATCTAAGCGACATGCATTTATCCAATTAATGGATGGAACAGGTGGAAAGAGCCACTATTATGAATTTGATTATAATGAATTTTTTGCTCATCCGGAAAAGTTGGAAGTTAGGATAGGGGATAGTTATTTTTCTGGGAATGAGGTGAAAATTAATCTTCCGGATATTCAAGGGGACCTAAAAATAACCAATACAACGCCTCTTTCATAGATCAATGCTTAATCCTGGAATTATGGGTTGGTATTCATTCACACCAATGATGCAATGCTATCATGGTATTGTAAGTATGCATCATCATATTGATGGTCAACTGAACCATGATGGAGTCAACTGGGATTATAGCAATGGTATTGGATATATCGAAAAATATTGGGGTACTTCATTTCCCAAATGTTGGTTTTGGACGCAATGCAATACATTTACGGGTCATGATAAAGTAAGTGTTTTGCTAGTGTAGCGCATATACCATGGATGGGTAACTACTTTGTTGGGTATATCGCCGCTGTCCAGATAGGAGATGAATTACATCGATTTGCAACTTGTAATGGAGCAAAATTTAAGACAAGAATTGAAGGGGATTCAGTTTATATGGATTTTAAAAAAGGCAATAAGGTTTTATCTGTTCGAGCTACAAAAGGGATAGGTGCAGATCTCAAAAGCCCAATCTCTGGACAAATGACTGGCAAGGTAAATGAAAGCCTGACTGCTACAATGTTGGTGAAACTCATAATAGATGGTAAACCTGAATTAATTGCGGAAGGGCATAATGCGGGTCTCGAAGTAGCGAGTGATTATGAGGTTCTAATAAAAGACAAATACTAAGTGAATTTTTCAATCTTGTGATTCCATTTCAAAAGAATGACTAGGAAATGATTTAACATTCCAAATATTTTGGGTTTCTTTCATTTTAATGTGGGTATTGTAAGTAGTTGAATTACAAAATAATATAAGTCTATTTGAAGAGATGTCTTAGACTATGCAATAAATTTTTATTTTTTTTCTTGCTGAAAGTAGGGGTATTCGTTTTACCAATCATCTTACATACAAAGCAATCTACCTTAAGCAAGTAGAAATTACCAAATATTTAAACACTAAACCACATGATTAACTCATCAATATTTCTTATGCTACGCGAATTCGATATCCTCAAATCACTTTCTGAAAGAGAATTAGAAGAAATGACAAAGTTAGCTCAACTCAAAAGAGTTGAAAAGAACTTGAACATTTATGAGCCAGGTGATGAGAGTCATTTTGTTTATTTGGTGCAGAAGGGGAGTGTTAAATTAGGCATAAACGCTGCTTGTGGTAAGATATTGATCAAAGATGTAGTTTACGAAAATTCACTTTTCGGAGAAAATATATTTGTTGGCGACGGTCAGCGAAAAGAATTTGCCAAAACAATGACGGATACCTCAGTTATCAAGATTCCAACAGAAGTATTTCGCACCATGGTTGAAGAAAATGGCGCTTTTGCAAACGATATCATGGGTGTGATACTTCAACGATTACAATTACTAGAAGAGAGAATGCAATCCTTTGTTTTCAAGAAAGCCAAGATTAGAATCATGGACTTCATCAAGAAAACGGGAGAACTACGTGGTATCAAGATTGGCATTCAAGAGATATTAATCAATCATGGAATGTCTCACAAGGAGATTGCATACCTCACAGATACAAGTCGCCAAACAGTTGCCAGAGTATTAGGTGAATTGAAAAAGGATGACTTGATCCATTTTAGTGCGAGAAAACCAAACAAGATTCTGATTAGAAATATGATGAGTCTAGCATAATTACCCAAAAATAGATATTGGTCTTAGTTCAATTGCGGTATAGTGCGATGTAGAATCATTATGTCCACAATCTTATGTTTATTCAGGTGTCTTCCATTTACGAAATTGGACTTAATTACGATAAGCCTAAAGATTAAGTATTTGGTTTTTCGCTTTGAAAACGGGCTTCTCCTATTGCTTATGGAGAGGTCTGTTTTGTTTTGGGGAATTGTGAATACTAGAAACTAACAAAAAAGAACCTGAAGAAAGCATTTAATCTTCTTTAGGTTCTTTTATAATATAAGAAGCTCGTTTTATTCTACAATTTTAATTTCTTTGGTTTTGGTTACTAGCTGACCTAATCCAATTAATCCCCACACTTTTGCTTCTACTACCCAATCAGAGTTGGCTTGTAGGTCATCGGATTCTGTAAGTGTAATTAAATTATTTGTGACAGTGTATGTACTGGTCGTAGCTGAAAGCATATCCTGATGACTAAATAGAACATATCCAGTTGCAGTATTTCTAATTTCATAAGAAAAATTATTTACACGTTCTCCTTCTTCACTATAATATCTAATCTCTATTGGTAGATCAGTACCAATTTTATATTCATCTAATATTGGATTATCTATGTCAATGTTGTAGTTGAAAAAATCATCATTGTCATTTAAGTCAGTACTGTTAAGTACATAGCCGTCGGGCATGTCACAAGCATCTTGTGTAATGTCCAGGATTAAAAACTTTCTCATCTGTAAAGACGATAGGAAGGACGTCATCTTTCCAAAGTTCCTTGAGGTATGCTCAATAAGCTGCCCACTTGTTATCATTATCTTGTATATATTTTCTCAATTGAGGAAATATAAGTTGCCTGTCCACTGACAGTACACCTAAAGAATCTACGTCATAGGTGATTATGCCTGCCACTTTCTTACCAGCCATTTCTATGTTGTCATTATAGGATACTGGTTCAGTTTTTATAATTGCCCTTGTGCTTTCTATATTCCAATCTTGAGCCAATGAAGAAAATATACTTGTGATTATTAAACAACTGATGAGTGAGTATTTCATATAGTTAGTTGTGATTCTTTTTTATAGAAGATAGATGTGTTAATGTACTTAAAAAAGATGATTTTCAGAGAAATCCTTTGGGTTGGCCTAATTTGACACTTCATTTAATTTCAAAAAAAATATGATTTACCAATCAAGCCTGCCAAAAAGAGTAATAAAATCATCAACAATACGCCTTGTCTTACATCAAATGAAAACTAGACAACCATTCTAAATGCTTGCTTTTAGTATTTATTGTTAAATTTGCGGGATATTATATCAACATCATCTTAAAATTAAGATAAAAACATCAAAGACCACTTTTTCAAAGGACAAGGTGGATTAATATGAAGAGGTAAGTGTTCAACTAGTTAAAAATATGTAAAAATCTTATTTCAATCCACAACTTTGTTAATTTGCATCGTATTAAGGTGATAAAATAAAAATGAAATGGAACTATGAGTTGGTTGTGTAAAATGATGAAATTAAATTTTACATGCACCATTCAATCATAATAAAAACGAATTCACACAATTGAAAAGCTCCAAGGGGGCTAACAGTTTTAAAGCTATTTGCTTGCGGGGAATTGATAGATTAAATTTCTAATAGTGTTAAACATTATCACTACGGAAATCCATATTTATTTAGTACTTTGTCCAAATTAAATATGCGTTTGCGAATATCAAATCAGTCTTGCTAAAATAAAACTGCTGATTTTCAGAGAACCAAAATGCAAAACAAAAATCAATATAAAAAAGTATAAATAATGAGTAACATACTACACAACCTAGATCGTTGGGTTGAGGAATGCCCAAACAAAACTTTGTATTCGTTTATGGATATTAAAGGTGATGTTGATGAAAATTTTACATACGCTGAATTTTCAGATCGCTATAAAATTATAGCAAACAACCTTGCCAGCAACTACAATTTTAAAAAGGGTGATCGGATCATGCTTGCATATCCACCGGGTATTGAAATGATCTGTGCTTTTTTTGCTTGTGTCCATAGGGGATTAATTCCTGTACCAACATATCCACCTTCATCCTCGGGCTTTGAATCTGCTTATTATAAGATGGCTTACTTAGCAAAAGACTGTGATGCAGTTGGGGTGCTTACTAACAGCCAATATTATTGGTCTCTTAAATTGAACCTGGATAGAAATAACATTATTAAAAAAACAATACTATCTGAAATACCTTGGATTAATAGTGATGAGTTTTTAGCAATGAGCACTGCAGAAACAGAAAGAATACACTCTGATATAGTATTCATTCAATATACTTCTGGTTCTACTACTGATCCTAAAGGGGTTATGGTTACTCATGATAACCTATTGAATAATTGCAAAAACATGTTGGATCATGTACCAATAGGTGTTACTTGGTTGCCACAATACCATGATATGGGTCTGATCGGCTACTACCTCTTTTTTGCTATTACAGGTGGAACAACACATGGGTTTGCCACTTTAGACTTTATTCGTAATCCTTCCTTATGGCTTGAATCAATATCTAAGTATGGTGCCACAGCCTCTTCTGCACCGAACTTTGCTTTTGAATATTGTATTCAACCTGGCAAAATTTCAGAGGAAGTTTTAGCGAAATTGGATTTGAGTTCATTGAAAATTTTAATGAGTGCTGCAGAACCAGTACGTCCAGAAACCTTTCAAAAATTTCTAGCCTTTTTTAAACCTTATGGGCTTAAGGCTGAAAGTTATTGCGCTGCTTATGGACTTGCAGAAAACACACTTGCTGTTTCTAATTTTGGTCAAAAGTATGTATCTCTCGATACAGACTCATTGAAAAATAATAAATTAGAATTTCACAATAATAGTAATGGGGTTACAACTCAGATTATGAGTTGTGGCAAACCTTTAAAGGATCAAACTATTAAAATAGTTGACGAGAACACTTTGGTTGATTTAGGTGAAGGAGCAATAGGAGAAATATGGTTGAACGGTCCGAGCAAGTGCCTTGGATATTGGAATAAACCTGAAAAGAATAAGGAAGTTTTTGAAGCTAGAACATCAAGCAGTAGTGATAACAGATATGAAACTTTTTTGAGAACAGGTGACATGGGTTTTCTTCATGAGGGTGAATTATATGTTTGTAGTAGATTGAAGGATATGATCATTATCCGTGGCTTGAATTATTACCCACATGACATTGAAAAAATAGTAGAAGATTCCAACAGTTATATAAGGAAAGGCAATGTGGCTGCATTTGCTATTGAAGAGAATGGAGAAGAAAAGTTAGTGGTTTTGGCTGGGGTGAAAAATAAAAACAACATACCTGATCCACTTGAGATAACTGAAGAAATAAGAAAGAAATTGAATATCCTTACCTATTCAATAACTTTCGTTATGGCTAAAAGCATCCCAAAAACTTCTTCTGGTAAAATTAGACGTTCAAAAGCGAAGCAACTATGGCAAGACGGTGAATTGGAGGTTTTGAAAAACTATTCCAGTCAGAATGAAATAAATGCTGCTAATAAAGATAGAGACAAAAATGCCTCACCCTTTGATGAAATTAAAACTAAATATGGTTTTACAGGTCAAGAGACGTATTCATTAGTGCATGCTTTGGATTCCTTGGATTTAGTATTGCTTATTCATGATACTAAAGCATTATTAAAAGATAAGGGAGCAACGAAATTGGCGAATGAAATTGATGCCCGTCTATTGCAAGAGTTAAGTGTTTCAGAATTCTTTGACCTCATTGAGCAACTTAGAACGTCATCTCTCATTGCGATTAACAGACTTAAGAAAACAATTAAAAAGCTTCATAAAGAGCATAGGGATTTTGAACAGAAAAGAATGCTTCAAGATTCAAAACTCCCATTTGAACCTGCAACTCCTGTGTATGATGCTGAGCATCTAAAAAGTGGTAAAGTTCTTTTAACAGGAGGTACTGGATTCTTAGGGCCCTTTATCTTAAAAAGCTTGCTTGAACAAACGGATGATTTAATTTATGTTTTAGTAAGAGCGGAAAATGAAGAAAAAGGCATGGGTAGATTGCTGGAAGGCATGGAACTTTCTGCTATTGCCGAGGAAGAATATATTGGAGAATTTAGAGACAGAGTAATTCCAGTTTGCGGTGATTTAGGAAAACCAAATCTAGGCTTAAACGATGCTACGTGGGATTTTCTTTCTAAAAATATTCATACGATTTATAATAATGGTGCTCTTGTTAATTATCTGTTCAACTATGAAAAGATGAGAAAGCCTAATGTATTGGGCACCAATGAAATTATAAAATTAGCATTAAATGAAAAGCCCAAAATCTTAAACCATGTGTCGACCACATTTATTTTTGGTTGGGCAGTAAAAGATTCTTTGTTTGAATCTAGCTCATGTGAGAACTTAGATCTTCTTGATTTTGGGTATAGCCAAACCAAGTGGGTTTCTGAAAAAATCATATTGGATGCTATGACATATGGATTAAAGGCGAGAATTTTCCGCCCGGCATTGATTTCACCAGCTATGAATGGTGGTGGTAATAATTTCGATATTGCGGTCCGCCTCGTTGCCTTTATGATTAATCATGGCATAACTGTTAATGCTTTCAATCAAGTAAGTTTTACTCCAGTTGACATTGTTGGTAATAACATTGTTGCGATCTCAAGTTTGGAAGATTCAGTCAACAAGACATTCCACATAACAAGAGATGAGTTTGCTAGAATGAAGGATATAACGGATATAATCAATCAACTAACAGGGCAGGATTTCACTATGTTTGAACTTCCTCAATTTGTTCCTGAAATTGTTTCCCAATGTAAAAAAGATGATTTATTATTTCCTCTTTTGGATTTTCTGGTTCGATCTGTTGGCAATATTTCAGCGATGGAATTTAAGCTCTACGATAACAGTAATTATCGAAAAGCAAAAGATGAAGCGCCTGCCGCGTTACAAGATATTAGCTTAGAGGACACGGTAAAAGGAATGTTACAATTAATGATTAACAAAGACATTGTGAAAACTAGACTATTAGAAGCAAAAGAAGTTAACTAGTAACAATAGCATAATAATCAAAATGTTCTTTTGCTAGTGCAATAGCTAAAGAAGTGAAAGTGAAGGTGGGATCGGGTATAAGCATACTCGATCCTTCTTTATTTGACAATGTAAAAGAAATGGTAGGATTATTGATTTGGTATATTCATTAATACCGATTATCCTTATTCTAACCAGGATTAGACGTTTTTACTTCTGAATTAGGTGTCATGTAAGCTTGCAAAGCTCACTGACGAGTGTTTGCTGCATAAGCCACTCTCTGCTCCAACAGTAGCCGAACAGTGTAACAAATGAAGGCATCTCGGCCCGTTTTTAAGCTCTTAATGCTAAATTACATTCCAAATACCCTCTGGGCTTGGGTAATTTATTTAGAAAATCACCTTGTGCCTTAGTCAGCTAAGGCCAATAAACGGTAGTTAATAAAGATATTTATACTAAAGAATTAGCTCTTATTATGCTATAATGCTTGAAATTGAAAAATGACTCTTTCTTCTTAATATCTCTGATTTAACAAAGAAATTCTAAAGGGGCATTCAGCAGTAACGTTGTTTCAAAATTTATTTGATTCTGAATTATTTTATTGCAGAGTATTATTCGACATTAGTCAGCATAG
>OJIO01000846.1_pt1 | contig 16530 bp, 12 predicted proteins | sample 1595621 | NCBI WGS metagenome assembly OJIO01 (sample SAMN05416776, study PRJEB24817) | seawater metagenome | isolation source: Sea water | place: Canada:Atlantic | collected 2013-07
CTATCCTCTTCGTCGGCAGCGTCAGATGTGTATAAGAGACAGATGGATAGCTGCGCCGCCGTGACGACAGGGAAAGGGTCATGAGGATTCCACCTATACGGATGCCAGGTGCACTGCGTCAGTAGCCCGGCCGCAGGAATCACGACCGACATCGCAGAAAACACTTGCAGTTATTATTGTGATTGAATAAATTGGTCTTACCAATTTACCAAAAATACAACGCCAAATTACCTCTGAATATTGTCGGGGTCAATGGACAACTGTGGCCGCTACCGATCAAAGTCGCACGTCTGGCGTAAAATCAGCCACCATGGCGCACTTGATGGCACATTTGATGGCACACCGTACACAGGATTTCCCATGACCCAACGCATCCAGAGTCAGAAAATCTCCGCTATTATTGCTGGCCAGCTGGAAAGCATGATTATTGAAGGCAGTCTGGAACCAGGGCAGAAAATGCCGACCGAACGTGAATTGGCTGCTCGCTTTGACGTCTCTCGCCCTTCCATTCGCGAGGCGCTGAATCAGCTGGAGACCAAGGGACTGGTCAGCCGTCGGCAGGGCGGTGGTACCTATGTTGCCACCGCCCTTGGCCATTCTCTGGCCGATCCACTGCTGGAATTGTTTCAGAGTCACCCGGAGTTTAATTACGATTTGCTGGAATACCGCCATGCGCTGGAGGAAGTCGCCGCTCACTATGCGGCCCTGCGGGCGACGCCGGAAGACCATGCCATTATTGAACGTCGTTACCAGGAATGGCTCGACGGGCATCAGGCCCGACTCGGCGCCAAAGCAGAAGCCGAGCTGGACTGGCGCTTCCATTTATCCATCGCCGAGGCATCACACAATGCCGTCCTGTTGCATTCCATGCGGGCATTACTCAGCCTGTTCAAACAGACCATTGCCACCAACCTGACCTACCTCTACACCGAGGAAGGACGTCGGGATACCATCCGCCTGCAGCATGAAGCCCTGAAAAATGCGGTGATCCAGCGTAATGAAGACGACGCCCGACAGGCCGTCAATAACCATTTGGCCTTTGTTGAAGAAACGCTGCAGCAGAGCAGTCGCTTTGAAAGTCATGCCCAGCGCGCGCTGCGACGTTTCTCGATGATTCGCTAGGTGTCTGTTGTTTGCCATCCAATCAACATTCATCCCGCTTGATCAGCTGCTGCACCAGCGCCACCAGTGGTTCCAGCCGGAAGGGTTTTCTGAGATAGCCATTCATGCCGGCTTCCAGGCTAATCCGTTCATCTTGCGCTGAAGCATTGGCCGACAGCCCGATCACCGGGGTATCGATCTGGTAGTACTCCCGTAACAGCCGCGTTGCTTCAAGCCCGTCCAACACGGGCATCTGAATGTCCATCAGTACGATATCAATCGGCTGTAGCCCGTTCAGCAAGACGTCAACCGCTTCATGACCATTTTCTGCACACACCAGGGTCGCCCCACGCCGGCCCAGCATTTCACTGACCAGCTTGCGATTCACCGCGTTATCATCAACGATCAGGATGCCAATCCCCTGAAGCGACAACGACTCCGGCGCTGGCACACCACTGGCGAGGTCTGTGCCAGGACGTGCATCGACCTGATCAGCCTCAGTTTCTGCAATGGCAAGCGCTGACGAAGACATCTCAGGGCCAACATCCGGCAATGCCAGAGTCAAAGACACGCCAAATTGACTGCCTTTATCTTCTTCACTGCTCACCAGCAATTCGCCTTCCATCGCTTCCACCAGCGAACGGGTAATACTCAACCCGAGACCGGCACCGCCATAGTGGCGAGTATCCGAGCCATCCACTTGCTGGAATTGCTCGAAAATCAGCGACAGCTTGTCTGCCGGAATACCGCGACCGGTATCGTTAACCATAAATCGGAGCCGGACATGACCCTCACCAAAATGGATCAGTTGTACCGCCAGTTCAACCATACCGGCCGCCGTAAACTTTGCCGCATTGCTGATAAAATTGATGAGTATCTGGGTCAATCTCAGCTCATCACCGCAGACGTGTTGCGGGATACCATCGTCCAGGGTCAACGCTGCCTTGACGGGCTTGTCTCCCAGCAAGGCCTTGAGACTGTCCATCACGCTCTCCAGCATACGATGCAGCGGGAACGGCTTTGATTCGATCTCAATACCCACTGCCTGAATTCTGGAAAAGTCGAGAATATCATTCACCAAAGCCAGCAAGTGCCGCGCCGACGCCAGCGTCTGACTGGCATAACGGTGCACATGGGGTTCGGTTGTTCGAGTATCAATCAGGGTCGCAAACCCCATGATGGCATTCAGTGGGGTACGTAATTCATGGCTCATATTGGCAAGGAACTCGGACTTCGCCTTGTTGGCCACTTCCGCTTCCGTCAATGCCGCCTCACTTCGGGCATAAGCTTCCTGCAATTCGGTGGTGGCAACCGCCACTTCACGTTTGAGCACTTCCGGTTCGTTCATCAAATGCCAGAACATCCAGCCCAGCAAGGGAGCAACAATACAAAAGACCAGCCACAAGACAATCCGTTGTGGCAGCAGATAGCGATAATCCAGCGCCCGACTGGCACCTATTTGCCAGGATCCCCCCGGTAAAATGACCGATGCAACCACCGGATCTCGCTCAAATACCTTGGCATCACCAAAGAACACATCGCCCTTGGCGCCCAGTGCATCCTTGCCACGCACAGCCAGATCCAGCCAGTATTCATGTTTGGATAAACCGGCATCCAGTAACAGCCGCTCGATATCGAGCAGTATGGTGGCGAAGCCCCAAAATACTTCACCCTCACCCTCACCCTCTGGCAAAAAAATCGGATTGCGGGCAATGATCGCTCTGCCCCCCTGAACCAGGGTAATCGGCCCGGCAATGACATAACGACGTTCATCAATCGCACGCTTGACTATCTTCCGGCGCGCCGGATCTGCCAGTAAATCGTGACCTAGCGCCTTGCCATGGTGTTCCTTGTTGGTCATATAACGGACGACCGCGTCCGGTGCCAACTGCAAGCTCATCACGCCATCGGTATTCTGCTGGCTACTGGTCGCAAACACCTCGAATTCCTGTTCGGTAAAATTTGGTTGCGCATGAACAAAAGCCGCCAAGCCATAGGTCAACTGCAGGTGCTGGTTCACTACGGCAGACAGGCGGTTACTTACCTCATTGATACGGGTCTTGGCAATAATGGTCTCTGAGGCCTGTTGCTGGGCAACCAACAGCCGATCCATGTACAAAAAGACCAGACCCAGGCCGACCAGCAACACAACAGGAAGCAAATATTTGCGCATGGCACTCCGGGTGATCGCAAGGTAGTTTTTATCCCACGCTCCAAGACTAGCCCACTGAATACAATCCGGGAGAGAAGCCGCCGACAATTACTATGCCCAACTGTCATTCCTGCTCAGGCAGACTCAACGAGTCTCGGAACCGATCCACTCAACCCGGTATAAATCGCGGCGACGATCGAGAAAATTGGTCACCGACCCTTCATTTTTGACTTCCTGAAGTTTGGCCAGATCAACATCCACAATCAGTGTCATTTCAGTATTGGGGGTGGTTTCCGCCATGATGGCATCGTGTGGAAAAGAGAAGTCGGAGGGTGAAAACACCGCCGTCTGGGCATACTGTATATCCAGGCTATCCACTTGTGGCAAGTTACCAATACTGCCAGCGATCGCCACATAACATTCATTTTCAATGGCCCGCGCCTGGGCACAACGGCGGACACGCAAATAGCCATTTTTGGTATCGGTCCAGAATGGCACCAGCAAAATCTGCATTTCCTGTTCACTGAGGATACGTGCCAGCTCGGGGAATTCGACGTCATAACAGATCAGAATACCGACCTTGCCAAAGTCAGTCTGGAACAATTGCAGTTGATTGCCGCCCTGCATGATCCAGTCGCGTTTTTCGTGCGGGGTAATATGGATTTTTTTCTGTTCTTCCACCGAGCCATCGCGGCGCATCAGATAGGCTACGTTATACAACTCATCATTTTCGATCACCGGCATGGAACCGGCAACAACGTTGATATTGTACGACACCGCCAGGCGGGATATTTCGTCCTTGATTTGTTCACTGAAACTGGCCAGGTAGCGGATTGACTCAACGTAATTTTTATCCGGTGCCATCCCCATCAGCGGGGCATTAAAAAATTCCGGAAACAACGCCACATCACAACGATAGTCAGCCAGGGCATCAATAAAATACTCAACCTGTTGCAGGACTTCCTGAACGCTGTGCATTTCTCGCATTTGCCACTGCACACAGCCAATCCGGGCCGAGGTTTTCTGGGCACCAAACAGTTTGGCTTCGCGCGCTTCATAATAGATATTCGACCATTCCAGCAGGGTCGCATAGCCATGAGATTCCTTGTCGTCGGGTAAATAGCCCTTGATCACTCGTTTAACATCAAAATCGTTGGCCAACTGGAATGTCAGAATCGGATCGTAAAGCTCCTTACGTTTCACCGCCTGGATATATTGTTGGGGCGTCATCTCGCGTGAATGATCCTGGTAACCAGGAATCCGGCCGCCGGCAAATATGGCGCGTAAATTGAGGTTCTGACACAGCTCCTTGCGCGCTTCGTACAGCCGACGTCCGAGACGCAGGTTGCGGTAATCCGGGTCAACAAAGACGTCAACACCGTATAACACATCACCATCTGGATCATGTGATGCCAACGTTTCATTACCGGTGATTTCTTCGTAGGTGTGGTCGTCACCAAAATTGGCGTAGTCCACAATGACGGCAAATGCAGCCGCCACAACACGGCCACCGTCTTCAATACAAATTTGCCCTTCCGGGAAACGGTTGAGCATTGACTGATAGTTTTTTAACGGCCAGCCACCGCCCAGACCGGGATACACCTTATCCATAATCGACTTGATGTCGGCGTAATCTTTTTGGCGCAGACTGCGCATCAGCAAGCGAACATCATGGGTTGGATCATTAGGCTGGGTCATAAAAGCAACTTCCTGAAGAATAAGAACCTGTAAACGCCATTAAGCCGTGAAAGTTCCCGCAAAGTCACCCTGATAAAGTCACCTGACCAACGTCAGTCTGCTGGTGTAAGAGCTGGTGAAAGCATCCTTGCCAGAAAGTGCAGTCGTAGCACTGGTCTCAATTCAAGCCCTTGGCTTGCGCCAGTTCGACTTCCAGTAACAAGCGTCCAAAGATCAGTTTGGTTACATGGGCCTTCATTGCGGAATGTAATTCCAGCACCGCCTGCATCCCTTGCCCTTGCTCATCATCCGGTATCGTCACGGTATGACTGAATTGATGATCAACCCAGACCTGCTGCATCCGTGCGACCACTTCGTCCTGAAGTGCTGTTTGAGCGTCACGCTCGGATAATATCGTACGGATAATATTTTCCAGTATTGCCCATTCCGCATCCGCATCTACGGGAATATTAAAAGGTATTTGCATCCTGACCTCGGTTTTCATCAATGAAACCCGATGCTAACACGGGGAACGTGATCTGCTCCTCTCCATCACCCCAGACCATCACCCCAGACCATCGCAAGGTTAACGGTCGTTGCTGTCAGCTTTAGGTGGGCGCGGCATATGAGCCGACATTTCCTCTTCTGTCAGCACACCGTCACCATCGGTATCCATCTCACTGAAGTGCTCAGCCAGCGGTGGAATACTGGCAGCTTCATCACTAGGGGGCGTTCTCAATTAGTTAACGCGTCCTGTTATGGAGAAAAAATCCATCAGGCAAGGCGTTGAACGCAGAGAATGGTGGGCCCTTTTCAAGTTCAACAACACCGCATGATGGATTTTTAACCATAACCCTTCGGGCTGAGGCCTGTTGACTCCAGAACGGTGTTATTCGTCGCTTATTGAGCACGCCCTGTTTATTAAACACAGGAGGCACTCCTCATGGCTTGTTCTGAAGCCAACGGGCTCTCAGCAGATCCGATTGACCAATTGAGAACGCCCCCTAGTCATACCTCCACCGCCACTGCCACGGATTTGAATGCAGGCGTATGACTTCTGGGGTCTCGCTCAATGCCGGTTAACACATTGGCTTCCGGGTAATAGGCCATCACCGCACCCCGAGTCAGTCCATAGGGGTACACCTCCACCCCTTCCATACAGCCATTACGGGAACGCAAGGTCACGGCCTGTTGTGGCTTGATACCCAGCTCCAGCATATCCTGCGGCGACATCAGTACCGACCAGCGCTTGGGGGTGCCACGATAGCTGTCTGCTTCTTCATAAATGATGGAATTAAATTGCCCTTCGCTACGCACGCTCATCAGTGCAAACGGAAACGCCGCCGACATTTTCAGACCGGGAAGCCTGTGGGTCTGAAAATGCGCCTTGCCAGACGGTGTGGTAAAACTCGGGGTCTTGATCAGCCGGTTGGGAATATGGAACTCCCGTTGGCTGTCACTGATATCCGCCAGCCCTGCCATACCGGGAACCACCCGTGAAATGCATTCGCGCACCCCTTGATGGGATTCAATCGCCGTCAGATCCAGCCCAGGTTGAGACACACCCCGCTTGAGTAACTCCAGCAGAATAGCGCTCTCCGCTTTGACATTGTCCAGCCGGGTAATTCCGCCATCACTGAGGCGGACGTAGTTGAACATCGACTCTTGCGTGGTTGGCTCAAATTCCTCATCCCGGGCGGCAACCGGTAAAATAAAGGCTTCACTGTGCTCCATACCGGAGACATGGCCACGGTTCAGAGTTGTGGTGAGGAACACCTTGGTCTTGACCCGGTCAAGCGCCTCCCTGGCCCAGCGAGTATCCGGTGTGGCATCGAGCAGATTACCGCCCAGCAAGACAGCCAGATCGACGGCTCCGGCATGAGCCTGTTCCAGGCTGGCGAGCGTATCCAGCCCCGTGGTGGTTGGCAGACGGACACCCAACTCCTGTTCAAGCGCCTGAAACACCTGCTCCGGTAACACAGGTTTAACGCCGATGGTGCCAATCCCCTGCACATTACTATGACCCCGCAAGGGCAACAGCCCAGCCCCCGGCTTGCCGACCATTCCCCGACAGAGCGCCAGGTTAGCAATGGCCTCAACGGTATCGGCACCATGGGTGTGATGTGTGACTCCCATCCCCCAGGCAAAAATCGCCTTGGTGGAACGCCCGTACAATGCCGCCACTCGCTCGATATCAACGCGGGCAACACCGGTCGTGTCTTCAATGTCCGGCCACGCCAGCCCGGCCACCTGCGTCAGGAATTCATCACTCCCTTCGGTATGGGCCTGCATAAATGCGTCATCCATCCACCCTTGTTCCAGCAGCGATTTGGCCAGCCCATACAGTAACCAGATATCCGCCCCCACCCTGGGCTGCAGATACTCCGAGGCAATGTCACTCCCCCCCTTGAGCATCGAGCGGGGACTCTTGGGAACCGCAAATTTCACCAGCCCCGACTCTTTCGCCGGATTGATCACCACTACATGGCCGCCACGTTCACGCAGTGCCATCAGCTTGTGCATCAGACGAGGATGATTGGAAGCCGGGTTGGCGCCTATCAGTACCACCAGATCGCATTCCGCCAGATCGGCCAGTTCCACCGTCGCGGTATACGACCCGACGGTGGATTGCAGCCCCACGCCCGTCGCCTGATGGCAGTAATAGGAACAGTTGGTGACATTATTGGTACCGGATAACCGCGCCAGCAGCTGCAAGACAAAACCGGCTTCGTTGGACGAGCGCCCGGAAGAATAAAAAAAGCTCCGCTCCGCCGGAGTCACCTGCATACGTTCGGCGATACGCTCAAACGCTGACTCCCAGCTCAGTACCTGATAATGATCACTGTCTGCGGGCTTGAACAACGGGGTGTTCAGACGACCGAGGTGTTCCAGCTCGTAGCGACTGAGTTGCTGAAAATCGTCCAGCGAGTGTTTGAAGACGGCGGTAGGAATCGGCGCCTGAATGTCCGTCGACTGCGCCTGGATACTTTTGTTGCAGACCGACGGAAACTCATCCAATTCGTTGGTCATTCCCCCATGCTGCCCCCCCATACCCAAACCACAGGCCTTGCAGGTATTGTGGCTTTTCAGCGCCTTGGCAGAATTGATCAGACCAATACGCCCGACAGTCTGCAGGGTATACAGCACCTTTTTCGGACCACCACCGACGATCGTCGGGGCACCCGCTGCACGGGCCGTAGCAAGGACAGAATCAGATTTACTCATAACAGCTCCGGTCAACCGCCCATACCTGATCAGGTGACAGTGACAGAGGCGGTATCAATATGACATCAGGGAGCCAGTAAAGCGCCTCCGGTGTCAAAATCCAAGATCCAAAGCCGACCGTAAAAGTCTTTTACGATCGGCCAGACATCAGATCCGCGGGCGCTCTCCATGATAGAACAAAGCCTGTTGTCGGTGAAAATTTCATCAGCCAAGGCGTTGAACGCAGGGAACGTCTAGGCCAGCCACGACAATATATGATGGCTCTTCGCTACCCCGACCATATAAACGTACATTAACAGAGTCACCACAGCGGCGGGGATACTGCGCTGTCGCACCGCGATGACACCTGCGCCAATCAATACCACCAGCGCCACCACCTTGGCTGTCAGCCAACCATCAACCAGTGGATACTGGCCAATCAGCACACACAGCCAGACGGCAAATACCAGCAGGATCGTATCGATCACGTGCGGCAGAATCTTGACCAGTTTGCTGGAGGCCATCCCGGCTCCGGCATACACCAGTCCGAAACGAATCAGAAACAACAGCGCTGACAAATAAGCCAGGCCAGCGTGAGCGTGTTTTACAGCAGAGTAGTCCATAAGATCCTCAGAAAAGTACGAATTTAAACTTGCAGCCAAAATGTGACCGGGCCGTCATTCGTTAATGCCACTTGCATATCAGCACCAAAGCGGCCGCTGGCAGTATGAACACACTGCCCCGCTGCTGCGACAAAATAATCGTACAAGGATTCAGCCAACGCTGGCGCTGCCGCCGTCGAGAAGCCCGGCCGCAAGCCACGGCCGGTATCTGCTGCCAAGGTAAACTGCGAGACCACCAACAGCTGTCCTCCGGCGGAGAGCAAACTTCGATTCATACGGCCTTCGTCATCCGCAAAGACCCGGTAATTGACCACCTTGTGTAATAACTTGTCGGCCTCTGTCGACGTATCGTCCGGTTGCACCCCCAACAGCAGCAACAAACCACCACCAATCTCGCCAATCACCTTGCCATCCACCGCCACACTGGCGTCAGAAACCCGCTGAATCAACCCAATCATCTGTCTTCCTGTTTAAACTGGTTCACAATTCTAACGCCTGCAGCATAACGATGAATTCAACCCCTGCACATCGTTCGCCTTTGCTGCAGAAACTCGGGTAAGCTGTCGCCATCAAAACCCCATGACAGAGGACAGACTTTATGATGTGCCTGATATCCTCCCGACGGTCTTCAATCGCACGGCTGTTATGCATACTCTGTCTGACCGCCGCCAGTTATGCCCAGGCGAGTACCCAGGTGTACGTAACCCGAGATGCCGCCGGCAACCTGACGTTCAGCGATCGCGCCAGTGCCGACTCGGAAGCCCACGATGTGAATGAACTGCCAACCGTGCCTGCCTTTGTGCCACCCTCAGCAGACCGGGCGCCACCCACTGCAGCACCCGTTCAACCAGAACGTTATTACACCAGCCTGCAAATACTCAGCCCTTCCAATCAGGAAAACATCCCCACCGGCCTGGCCGCCAGCCTGAACATCCTGATTGACGTCATACCGGCGTTGCGGGCAGAAGACACCTTTGTAGTACTGGTCGATGGCAGCCCAATCGCTTCCGGGCACGACAACAGCATCCCCATCAACCAACTGATACGAGGCCAACATTTGCTCGAAGCTGTGATCAAAGACGCCAATAACAAGGAAATACTGCGCAGCCCGGCGGTCACCGTGTATATCCAGCGCCACTCAATTCAAAACCAGCAATTGCAGCGCTGACGCAGCAGTAAAAGGGGTTTGCAGAAAATCAGGTCAACGCCCAAGTCGTCCGACAGGCTTACCGGGTGATCAAAAATGATCTGAAAGTTCACAGGATGCCAATAGCCACCCCCTTTTCTTTTATATCACCACGGCAACTGGTGGCCATTCTACAAAGGGAGAGAGATCTTGTTGAGTTAATGGCATGGTTGGTCAAACCGGTATTACTCGACCACCGAAGGCAGCAGTTCCAGCAGCCGTGTCAGCTCTTTCATATCACCATGGCCACTGCCGATGGCACGATTGATTTTGTCCAGTACGACACCGAGACCATCGTCAATCCGGATACCTTCGTTAAAGACCTTCGAGGTATCGGCCACGCCCTGCTCCATAATGTTCTGGATTGCCCGTTCCTGCTGTTCGTCCATCCCCAGGAACTGCAAACTGCTTTCCACACCTTCGGCCATCCCTTCAACCACATTGGCAATATCGCGCATAACGAGCTGATAGGAATCATCGACCGAGGCCATCAGACCGCGCATGCTGCTGACCAGGCGTCTGACCAGTTGACCTTCGACCTCCAGAGAGTAAAGGTTATCCAATGCCATGGTTCGGGCATGAGCCCCTTGTAATAGCGAGAACACGTTATCCTTGATGGCACCATATTTATTGCGGTCATCCACCGGCATGTTTTTCACCAGGATGGATACCGAGCCGTAATTCATAATGGAGCGCTTGCCAAAATCAACATAGCGGCCCTGATCCCGACACTCCATCAGTAGCGCTGCTTCCAGCTCCTTGGCCATGCCGTTGGCTTCCATGTTCTTGACCACAAAACGGGAGCGTATTTGCAAACTGCAATTGATGCCGTAGCTTTTTAACGCCTGAAACAGCCGCATACCCAGTTCATCCAGGTTGTTACAGGTATTCACGTCGAGCAAAAACTGGATATTAACGCCCAGATCAGACGTATCGGACATGGCAATAAATGCCATTTCATTGGCGTGTTTCAGTTGCACCTTGAGCTGATCGTTTGCAACCTTGTTAAACAGTACCCGATCCAGCCTTGGCTTCATCTCATCCAGGTCGCTGCGAACCAGATAGTCATCACAACCGGCTTCGTAAGCACTCATCCGATGTTTGAGGGTTTCACTGTTGGCCAGCATCACCAGCGGTACTTCTGCAGTGGCCGGATCATCCTTGAGCTGACGACAGGCGGCAATGCCGGTTTTAGGGCCAATACTGACCAGATCGACCAGAATCAGCTTGGCATCGTATTGCCGCACCCCTTCCTGAATGGCGTCCAGCTGCCCAACCTGATGCAGTGTGTAACCGTCGTCCAGTACCGCTTCTATCTCGGGAAGTGGCCCGATCGCCAGAATGACAGCGTGATATGTCGTTTCCATGTGTTACCAACCATTGCATCCAGTAAACCTTTTAAGGTTTAGACGACAGCCGTGCAATTCGCCAGTGACAGCGAGTATTACCAAGCGACCATCTGCTTTTGCATCACCACACATACCATCACCACACATACCATCACCACACATACCATCGCCACACATAAAAAGACAACGGCATCAAGACCGATGGTCAACTAAACGAAAGGGGATATCTATTTAATCCTGCACGGCTCTGCGCGAGTGTTGCCGTTGTTCAGGGCAAGGCGGCGAATGCAGCGAAATGACGCGTCCTTTTCAAATTCGTCAACACCGCACTGGACGGCGGCAACCCGCGCCCTGCGGAGGCTGCCGGATTAAAGAGATGTCCCCTAAAGCAACAGCAGTTCCTTCGCCTTGTGAATTGCCTGGGTACGGTTTTTTACCCCCAGTTTGATATTGATCTTGCGGGCATGAGTCTTGACCGTATGCAGGGAAATAAACAATTGCGATGCTATTTCCTGATTTGATAACCCCTCGGCAATCTTGCGCAGCACATCGTGCTCCCGCTCACTAAGCTGAACCCTGGCCGTGGTGGCGAACGCGGATTCTGCTTCTCGTGCCGGCGCATACAACTCCGGCAACCAGGCTTTGAAACTCATGCTAATGCCTTCCTGGCGCAACTGATGACCGACCTGATTAAAAATATGCTGACTTTCAGCAATCTGATTACAACCACGCAAGGCCGCAGCACGAATCAACTGGATCAGCATCATGATCATCGGGCTGGAATTACAGCGTAACCACTCATCCACTTCCGCCAGGCAATCATGAAAGCGACCGCACACCAGATACAACCGCGCCTGGGTCGCAGCGGCAAAGTCTGGTAACAACGGGAATACTTCCGGACGCGGCAGGTGCGCTACCGGCTGCCCCTGCAACAATTCAACCAGACAACCCTGGGCGCGATGGTGTTTGCCCTGGGAAATCCAGACATTGGCTTTTACCAGAATCAGCCAGAGGTAACTGGCCGATTCGACGCCCCAACTGTGCATCAAGCGCTCAACCTCATCCAGCAGATCCAGTGCCTGGCGGCAGTGCCCATCTGCGGCAGCAATCATGGCCTGCAGGCCGTAGCCGTAGCAGATCATCACATCCGCCCCTTCACGGCAGTAACGGCTGCCCTGTTCCAGTAAATCTGGCAGCGTATCCGGGTGACGATGAGTGACCCACAACAAAAAGGCGCGATACACCATCAGTCGACCCATTGGCACGACCGCAATACGTCCGGGTTTGTCCCGTAACAGCTGAATACCGGCATCAATCAGATCCAGACTGAATTCCAGATGGCCCCGGTGCAGTTCGATACGCGCCTGGTCAAACATCGCCAGCGCCTCCAGCGCCCAGCCACCATGTTGCCGTGCCAGTTGCATGGCACGCCGATTCCAGGCGCGGGCGTTGTCGAGATCGGTTTCGCCAAGGCTCAGATAGGTCAATGTGCTGCACATCAGAAAGCGAATGCTGTAACGATCGCCCGACAAACCATCAAGTGCTTTTTTACACAGCGTCATGGCGCTTTTTTGCTGCCCCTTGAGACGCGCCAGATACCCTTGCAATGCCGCCAGCTCAGCATCATCCAGTAACTGTCGATGCATCAGCTGCCGCAACATCGACTCGGCCCGACGCTGCCGATGGCTGACCAGCCAGGCCCAACAGGCCAGTTGCATCAGGCGTGGCGATTGATTCAGCACCTGATCACCAGCCAGCTCACACCAGTCGATCAGACCAGCGATGTCCAGGCTCGCCAGCAAAGCCTCCGCCTGCGACTCCATCCAGGGGGCAAGCTCGGCTGCCATGGCCGTTTTTTGTGCATGCTCCAACGCCCGCACAGGCTGTTGATGCTCGCCGTACCAATAAAAAGCCAGACGGTGCCATTGCTCCCGCTGCACCTCCGTAACGGTCGCAAATATCAGCCGTCGAAACGGAGCCGCTACCTTGACCCAACCGGCCTGATCCAACGGCTGTAAAAATCCGTTGCGTAATAATTCATCGATGCCCGCGCTGGAATCCCGCTGATTCAACCGCCGTAACAGATCCTCACAGCCATACTCCAGCACCGCGAGTTGTTGCAACAGTAATCGATTCTCAGCCGACTGGTCGGCAACCACATCGCTGAGCCAATAATCTTGCAACTCAAACATTCCCAATCCGGGGGCCATCACTTCCAGGGTTGCATAGGCCCGGACACAGGCCAGCCAGATCCCCAGCGCTGCCGGCCAGCCACCCAAGCGGCGATCCAGCAGCAGTTGTTCATCCTGATCAAGCGACAGGCCATGCTCCGCCAGCCAGCGTTGCTGCTGCGGCAGGCTAAAGGTGAGCTGACGCATACCAACCGCCAGTAACGCCGGATGCCGGAACACCACACTGGCACCACTGGGTGCCCGACGGGTCGCCAAAACGAGAGAACAAGTCTCTGGCGCCCGACTGATCAGCAGCTGAACCAGACGCCAGCCAGTCTCATCAAGATTCTGCAGATTATCGACACACACACACAGCGGCCGGTCGATCAGCGCCAACCAGTTGATCAGGATCGACTCCAGCTGTTCGGCAGCAAACGCAGGTGTTTCAGCCAAAGGCCAACAATGTCGGGCCAACTCAATCGCCGCTGCAGACCCATCGCCAGCCAATAAAGCCTGCAGTAACAAGGCCGCATCATCCGTCACTTCACAATTGAACCAGATGACATTCAGCCCTTGCCCCTGCCAGTGGTGATACCACTCCAGCAGATATTGGGTTTTACCAAATCCGGCGGGAGCATGAATCCACACCAACCCCGGAGTCGTGGCATCCAGAGGATAATCGAGGCGTTTTATACCGGGTGACAAGGGGGCAGGAGGACGCCGCCGCGCCAGTAACAGCGGCGCCGCAAGGACATCCGCTAACGCAGCAAGCGATGTGTTATGGGAATAGTGTTCAGAGGTCGTCATGGCAGACTGCGGTAACGATTTGAGGCATTATGGCGAGTTTCATCGGCCCACAGCAACCATCGACACCGAACCCACGGTCGATATGGACGACAGAGCAAATGCCCATAAGGCAACAAGATAACAATCGGGCGATATGGCGGAAAACAGCCAAGAGAAACAGGTGCGAAGCCATCCGGCTTCGCACCGGAGCATCAGGCCTCTGGTGCTGCCTTCGGCGCTGCTTCATCAAGCAGGGTTTTCAGTTCACCCTTTTCAAACATCTCGGTGATGATATCGCAACCGCCCACCAATTCACCCTTGACCCACAACTGGGGAAACGTAGGCCAATTGGCATACTTGGGCAAATTGGCCCGAATTTCTTGATTGGACAGAATATCGACATAAGCGAACTTCTGACCACATTCCATCACCGCCTGAACAGTGCGGGCCGAGAAGCCACACATAGGCTGGTTAGGCGAGCCCTTCATGTACAACAGAATATCGTTGCTTTCGATCTGGTCTTTGATGACTTCCATAATTTCCATGGTGACAACTCTCTCGTCAGGTGAATCAACAGCGTTCAGATTACCACAATCCTGGCTAATCCTGACAGCCACGCTTGGGTTTTAGCGTCCATCCATTGGCACAGCGGCTACTACTCCGTAACCGCCACCGCCTGGCGTATGAATTGCCAGCGTATCGTTTACATCCAGTTCCAGCCGGGCACAAGCGGCGACAGGCAACACCGATTTCGGTTCTCCTGCGGCGGTACGTCCGCGCATCACCATATTCACTCCACAGCTACCGGCACCACCGCCCTGAATCCCAAAGGGGGCAACCTGGCGGCGGCCGCTGATGATATTAGCGGTCATTGGTTCGAGAAAACGGATATGCCGCTCAACGCCCATGCCGCCCGGATATTGGCCAGCGCCACCCGAGCCACGGCGTAAATGAAAGTGATCCAGCACCACCGGGTAACGTTGCTCCAGTACTTCCGGGTCGGTCAGCCGTGAGTTGGTCATATGGCTGTGCACCCCGCTGGCACCGGCCCCAAAAGCGCTGCCACCAGCCCCACCGCACAGAGTTTCGTAATATTGATAGCGTTGGTTACCAAAGGTCAGGTTGTTATTGGTGCCCTGACAGGCAGCCATCAGTTGCAACGCCCCCATCAAGGTATCGACCAGGTACTGAGCGGTTTCGACGTTGCCGGAGACCACCGCTGCCGGATAACAGGGGGCAATAATCGATGCGTCCGGTACTCGGATGGTTAACGCCCGGAACAGGCCGGCGTTCAGCGGAATCGGCCGAGCCACCAGCACCCGGAACACATACAGCACGGCGGCACGAACCACCGATGTGGGCGCATTAAAATTGCCAGGATGCATGGCCTGATCCGGCCGATAGCCGGTGCCGGTAAAATCAATCAATGCACTGCGCGTCTGTTGGTCTACCTCGATCCGTACAGCAAACCGGGTGCCATCATCCATCAATTGGGCAAACTGACCGGACGGCAACTGTGCCAGACAGGTTCGCAGAGTGTCTTCGGCATTGTCGAGCACATAGCCCATGTACTGGTGCACCAACCTGCGGCCATAACGCTGGCAAAGGCGTGCCAGTTCTCGGGCACCGGTTTCGCAAGCGGCCAGCTGAGCTTTCAGATCGGCGATATTCTGCTGCGGATTACGTGCCGGGTAACGGGTATTCGTCAACACATTCAGGATTGAGTCCATCAGTAACACCCCCTGCCGCATCAGCAACAGGTTGTCGATCAGTACGCCTTCTTCATCAATGTGTTGGCTGTTGGCGGGCATCGAACCGGGTGTTATGCCGCCTATATCAGCGTGATGGCCACGGGCCGCCACAAAAAAATCGGCCGTTCCTGTGGTGTTCCCGGCAATAAAGACCGGTTTGACAACGGTGATGTCCGGTAAGTGAGTGCCCCCTTCATAGGGTGAGTTCAGCACAAAGGCATCGCCTGCTTCTATCTCTGGGTGGCGACGGACAACGGCCAGCACACTGTCGCTCATGGAACCGAGATGCACCGGTATATGCGGTGCATTGGCAATCAGTTCGGCGTTACGATCAAAAATAGCGCAAGAAAAATCCAGCCGTTCCTTGATATTGACACTGCTGGCGGTTTTTTCCAGCACCAGTCCCATCTGTTCGGCAGCAGCCATAAACAGATTATTGAATACCTCCAGTTGCACCGGATCAGCACCCGATGGTTCTGGATCAGGCAGTTCTGGATCAGGCAGTTCTGGATCAGGCAGTTCTGGATCAG
>OJIO01000847.1_pt1 | contig 16516 bp, 16 predicted proteins | sample 1595621 | NCBI WGS metagenome assembly OJIO01 (sample SAMN05416776, study PRJEB24817) | seawater metagenome | isolation source: Sea water | place: Canada:Atlantic | collected 2013-07
GCCGCAGAATCGTTGAGACAGCATGCGACCGCAGGGAGTATGCTGTCTCAACGTCCAGGAGCATGTGGAGTCTGACTAAAAGGAAGATTCTATCATGCTAAATGTTGTAAGCTGTTTTTTTATTTTGTTTCAGACGCTTTCAACTCGGTCTGTTGCTGAAATATAAGATTGGTTAGACTGCTTTCCGTTTATTTTAAGATGGCTAAAACGAATAGGCAATCCTTTGGCAAAGAAGAAATCAGGCTTGTCTTGTAAGTGAAAATGCAAATGCGGTTCAGAACTATATCCACTGTGCCCGCACTTTCCCAAAAACTCTCCTTGTGAAACCCCTTCTCCTTTTTGCATATTGATACTTCCTTTAATTAAATGTGCGTAGAAAGAATATTCATTGTCTTTGTGTTTGATCACGACATGATTTCCAATAAAACTCTTTGCAAAAACGTCTAACACTCCTTTTCCTACAAAAGGTGCTGTTCCTATATTGTTTACAACTTTGACAACTGTTCCGTCAGCTACCGCCAAAATATTTTGATTATAACAATAATAATCTTTGACTTTTGTTCCTTTGTTTTCATGTCGACCAAAGGCATCATTTGCAATTACAAAATCATATGCAAATCGTTGAGTTATAATATCCCAAGAATGTGAATTGCCTTTATTTATGCCACCATTATACACCAACCACTCTATATTCTTTTCAAATGGTAATATATAATCAGTTTCACTATGATAGTCATTGGCATCATCGATTAATTGTGATTTATCTGAGCTAAGTTTAAGATTCCCAATGCCTTGTTTGAGCATTTGAAAAAGCTGAAATGGATTTAATAAAGATAATAAGCTTGTCCCGTAAAACGCGATCATTAATCCATTTTCTCCGAATTTCCCAATAGGTCCGGAAATTGGCCAATCTCTATATTTTTCATCTTCTTTTTGCTCTTGAATATCTTCTTTGGATAGCCGAGCTATCATAAAGTAAATTAATAAATAAACAACACCCAACCATCTTTCAATAAACCCGATTCCAAATATAAAATGCGAGATTGCCCAAAGAACAACAGTTAGTAGAAAAGCTGAAAGTAATTTTAGTAGAAGAGCTCCAAGTGTTTCTTTCATTAATTTATCCTTTATGCTATAAAATATGCTGACTAACATTTACTAAATACATGATTATCAATACCTATATTTTCTTCAATGTAATCAAATTCTCAACATTCTAAATCTCTTACCTGACGAACGTTAGTAGGGAAAATTAATTTGCAGAGGAAAAATTGAGCGCTTTTATTATCAGTAGTTCTCCTTTTATTCGACAGTTAAATTTTGTTGTTCAACTATAAAGTCAAAAGATAATTTGTCTAGTGAATTCCCAACTAAGATAGTTAGAAATTTTACGCTCCACACTCTTTTTACTTATCTTTAATACCATATCTGTTTGGATATGTCACTTTAAATTCATTGAGAATTAATTTAAGTTCAAGCAGCGTTATTATTGTGTTGCGCCTTCGGCAATAATTATGATGATATTCTCCATAGCGGCGACGACAATAATAGAGAGTTTTAGAAATAATGATCTTCTAAGCCTCCAGCCAATCAAACAATTACGATCATTTATATTAAATCTCAATTAGTAATTTCAAAATTCTATCCATAAAAAAGCAGCTCCATCGGTATAAACCAATGAAGCTACTAACCAGTACTTTTTACATCTTTCTAGTTGATGAAACTGACCTTTCCGTTATCCATATCGTACAAAGCTCCTACTATCATTATTTCTCCATTATCTTCCATTTCTTTCAGGATTGGACTATTGAGACGTATTTGCTTTATGGTGTTCTTTACATTGCTTTTTGATACCATATGCACAAACTTCTGATTCTTAGAGTTTCTTTCTCCATCATGCGCTACCACATCTACAGCTGGCTTTATCTTCTCTAGCATCGAAGTAATGTTTCCTAGCTTTACATCATTGATCGCTGCCTTTACTGCGCCGCAGTGTTCATGCCCCATTATTAATCCTAACTTCGAACCTGATACCTTACAAGCGAATTCCATACTCCCAAGAATATCTTCATTGACAAAGTTACCAGCAACTCTAGTAACGAAAAGATCACCGATTCCTCTATCAAATACATCTTCAACAGGCACCCTACTGTCTACACAAGAAAGGACAATCACTTTAGGATATTGCGACAGTGTATTTTTTCGGATTTGCATAGAGTGATCTCTGGCAGTAAGATCGTTGTTTACAAATCTATCATTACCATCCATTAGTGATTTGATAACAAGCTCTGGAGTCAATGCATCTTTTTGCTCCATTGTTAATACGTCTTCTATTAAACCTTTGATTACTGGCTCAACAATATCAATTGTTGGATTAGTTTCGGTCATTTCCTCTTGCTTACAAGCGGTAAACGATAAGGTCCCTACTATAAAAAGCAACGTTACAATATTTTTCGTCATGATTAACAATGTTTTAAATATTAATAATACTTTTATTCTTAATAGCATAACTATCATTCACTTAACTTGTTTTGTATCTACTCAGATAAACACATAAAATTTAATAATAAGAATCATAAATATTTTTAATAAATATGTCTGAACAGACCAAATGATAAATTTCAAAAGATACGTAAACAAATACCCCCTATTTCTCATTAACTACCCTATGTTATATCTAATAAGACACGCACAAGCCTCATATCTATCTGCCAATTACGATCAACTATCTAATCTAGGTATGCAGCAAGCCAAAGCTTTAGGTGATTTTCTATCTAGTGAGATATCCATACATCAAAAATATGTTGGGCCTCACAAGAGACAGAAACAAACTGCAGAACGCATACGAGAGGCCTACAAGTTGATTAATCAAGATATCCCCTTGCCCACTTATATCCAGCAACTCAAGGAACATAGCGGACCTGCTACGTTACATTACCATAAGCCTAAGCTGATAAAAGAGCATCCTCTATGTATACAATGGCATAATCAAGCACTTGAGCATCCTGAGAAATTAAGAGAAAATAGCATCAAGATATTTGAGCACTTCATACCACAATGGATGGCTGGTGAATATGCTGTTGCTGGGTTAGAAGATTTTGTGACTTTCAGAAGCGAAATTGCTCAGGGTATGGATAAAATTCTCAAATTGAAAGAACCATCTCAGAATACTATATTGATTACATCTGCTGGGTCTATAAGTGCTATTATGGCAAATTTACTTAGGATAGATGATATTGGTAGAATCGCTCAGCTTAGCTTCGAAGTATATAATGCTTCGGTGACTAGCTTACAGCTATATGGTGATGAGTGGAAAATTGCAAAGTTTAATCAAGTGGATCATTTGACAGAAGATATGAAGACGGTGGTTTAATGATGTTAAGACACCTTAGCAGATTAGAAATTATTAGACCTACGACGTTTTAGAAACGTCGTAGGTCTTTATTTTTTCCGAATACCTAAGTACAGTATAAAAAAGGGATCAATAAAGAAGAAACTGCAAAAAAGGCTTTCAGCTCGTAACTCTATAAAGACAGATTCAAAAAAAGGTGCGCTCCGCTACTATAAAGAGGACTTTTTTTGCATTAATTATATTTATGATATATATATTAAACATAAATAATAAATCATGAATACTACAACTTACATTTGCATCAATAAATCCAGTAAACGATTCGAATATGGGCTGCCAGACGATTGAATATCATGTTTAAATGATTTTCGTTACAGCGATATTTAGAATTAACAGCACAGGTTATAATATCGACTTACAATTTGAGTACTAGAAGAAAACAGAACTAAGTGCTCCACAATGCAATCGCTTTTCAGTGAGCGTAAATAGAATAATTAATCAATTGAACATTAAAGTAAGGAACTTATGTTAAAGAATTTTTTAGGGAATAGTCCAAAATGGTTTAAAGCGGCAATGATCAGTTTTCTGATTATAAATGTGATTTGCTTATACGTTTTAGGCCCCGCAGTAACCGCATGGCTTTTTATAGGAGAATTTATTTTCACTCTTGCCATGGCCTTACAGTGTTACCCACTTCAGTCGGGCGGTTTATTAGCCATTCAAGCTTTACTTTTAGGCCTGACAACACCTGAAACAGCATACAAAGAAGTAAGTCAAAACTTGGAAGTCATTTTACTGTTAGTTTTTATGGTTGCAGGAATTTATTTCATGAAACCCTTACTCATGTTTATTTTTAGTAAGGTTTTTACCAAAATAAAATCAAAACTTCTTCTTTCACTTCTTTTCGTCTCCCTTTCCGCAATCTTATCCGCTTTTTTAGATGCGTTAACGGTAATGGCTGTTCTAATAAGCGTATCAGCGGGCTTTTATGGAGTGTATCATAAAATTCATTCGGGATTAGAAGATTACAATGACAATAAGGTTTTAGATAAAGATGAATTAAGTGGAGAAACATTAGTTCAATTTAGAAGCTTTTTAAGAAGTCTAATAATGCATGGTGCAGTAGGTACCGCTCTTGGTGGTGTATGTACCATAGTTGGAGAACCTCAAAACTTACTGATTGGTGAGCGAATGGGGTGGGATTTTGCAGAGTTTTTCTTTCGAATGGCTCCTATTACTATTCCAGTGTTTTTTTGTGGCTTGGTAACAACTGCGATTTTAGAATTAACAGGTTGGTTTGGTTTCGGAGCTAAAATGCCCCCTGTTGCTCGAAAAATCATTAGTGGATACATTGATGATGAAGATGCTAAAAGAAAACCAAAAGATAAATATGCTTTATGGGTTCAGGGCGTTGCAGCCGTTTTGTTAATCATTAGTCTTGCCTTACATATTGCTCCAGTAGGCTTTATTGGATTAGGGTTGATCATATTTCAAACTGCATTCATTGGCATTACAGATGAACATGCCTTAGGTCATGCTTTTGAAGAAGCGCTGCCGTTTACAGGCTTATTGGTTGTTTTTTTTGTAATTGTTGCCATGATCCACGATCAGCATTTGTTCTCTCCAATAATTGACTGGGCTCTACAGCAAGATTTAGATGATCAACCAAGTTTATTTTATGTCGCAAATGGTTTTCTATCAGCAATTAGCGATAATGTTTTTGTGGCAACCGTTTATATCGGAGAAATTGATAAAGCTTATCAAAGTGGACTAATTGACAGAGCCCATTTTGAAAAATTAGCTGTAGCTATCAATACTGGAACAAATTTACCAAGTATAGCGACTCCAAATGGACAAGCTGCCTTTCTATTCTTATTGACTTCTTCTGTAGCCCCACTAATTGGTTTGTCCTATGGAAAAATGGTCAAGATGGCCTTTCCATACACCATTGTGCTTGGAATAGCCGGATTACTGGGAGTTATCTATTTTCTTTAAGGCTTTTAAAAATTAATAAATCAAACATTTATCTTTCAAACTAAATTCCTTCTGGCCATGAACTAATACCGATTACTATTGAAAATGTCGCTTTAAAAAATTGCTCTTTTTAATATGTACTCGCATTACATCACATTTTAATACGGCATATTCAGCCTTAAGTTGATACAAGTGAAACGACCTCACGATCGAAGGGATTAAATTGACGGGTTTAAACGTGCTCGTTTATTAGCCAATAATCTTTGGCTAATAAACGACAGAACCTAGCGTATCTTTCTAAAGATTTTCATCATTGGTTATCGGTTTGTCATAATGAAGCACAACGTCCTGTGTATGTTGCCGTTGCTATCCCGTAGGGAAGCAATGCAATATACACGATGTTGTACTTTCGTTATTTTTTATCAAGTTAATCTTTATTGAGCTCTATTTTTATTAGTTCAAGTATTAAACTATTCTGTTTTTTGACTTGATTTAATTCCCCTACCGCATCGTCCATCGATATATAGCGTTCTCCTAGATAATCTCCGAATAATGGGTCTCGCATTAAAGATTGATAATCTGATGGAAATTTACTTTCTCCAATTTCAGCTAAATAAACACTTCTGTAATTTAGGATTCTGATATGCTTTTCGACAATAAATCGTGATGCTATTACAGCTGCAATACACCTTTGTTCATTTTCTTTTGCATCAGCTACTAAATCCTGCCATCCAAAAAGTAAATCAATAAGCGAATCGTTTTGTAATAAATGAATATCTCCAGAAGATATAGCTGACCTTAATGCTCCATTAATGGGATCGAAAGTCCATCGATATGATGAATTTTGTAATCTATGCCGCATAGAGTCACTCTCCATTTCAATTATATTTTCTGGATTAAGTTGCAGTAACCTTTTAGTGCTTTTAAGAACTATACCGTCATAGGAAAGTACAATATTCAACTGGGTGAGATTGGAAATGAATTCTATCTCAACGTACGTTGAGTATATGAGCCGTTTTACTGGCTTATATACATTGTTGTGCTTTCGTTATTTTTTTCAGTTTCGGAATCTATTAAATCAATCATATTTTCAACATAGGACTTAAAAGATAAGTATTCATTTAATAAATATAGCATGTTCGTAGAATGCCAGCTAACCAAATTTTCGAATTCTGAAGAACTCATCAAATTTTGATAATTGAATTCAAAACTAGATGTCGATTTTGGCTTTAAATTTAAATTTTGCGCTAACCCATTTCCTATTGGCAAATTACTAATACTTCCATTTTCGGACAAATACATGACCATATTATCAAACGCATGTTTATTAGCTATATCACCATCTCTTTGAGTATCTTCAACTATTCCTGACCAATTAGAAATTTGATTTTTTAATTCTTCATTCTTAATAATATTTAATTGACCAGAATTGATGATTTCGTTAATAGTACCACTATTGGGATCAAAGGTAAAATAGTCAAATGTTACGCTAATTAAGCTGTCTATTTTACTTGAGTTTATGGTGTTCCCATTGGGTGTAGTTAATTCATGTAAATTCAATGAAGCATAATAGGCATTAATGGTTGCTTGATTGGCTAGGTTTAATAGTTTAAGATTTTCTAGCAGATTAACCTTTAAAGATATGAGGATGACTTGTTCTTTTATTTCATCTTTCCTGTTTTCATTCCAAGTATTAATTGAAAGTGCAATTAAAATTCCAATGACAACCAACACGATTTCACCAATGGCATATTTTAAATACTTTCCAGTTTTATTTTTCTCCATTAGGTCGTAGCGAATTTTTCTAAAGAATTTTATCATTGGTTATTGGTTGGTCTTAATTCTGACTAACGTAAATTTTTTTTGTTGATTTTCAATATTTTCAATATTTTATATATTTAAAATTAACAAATTTATTACAATTGATACGTTTGCACGAAATTTTTCCTCCCAGTTTAGCTTATTAAAAATTGATAGTTTATTTTCCCCTATCCATTTTTTTGAGGGAGGCTGGGTAATGAAGTCTAACGTTTCTGCGGATATAACCGTTAATTTACGCCTATGTTAAAAACAAGTCGAACACGCATATGTAAATTGTGTAAAACAGCTCTATCAGGAAGATCAGATAAAATATTTTGTTCTTTAAAATGCAAATCTGATTATGCCTATAAACTCCGAGAAGTAACAGAATTAGCGACGACCGCTATCGATAAGATCTTACATAGGAATGGATCTATCCTATTAGAAATACTGGGAAAGAATAAAGTACAGTCAAAAATAAGAAGAGAAGTGCTGGATGCTAAAAAATTTAATTTCAGCTATCACACACAAACCCACATCAATAATCAAGGAAAAACGATAACATATGTCTATGACTTCAGTTGGATGATATTCTCAGATCAGGAAATACTCATTAAGCGTGTTAGAAAGAATTGATATCCCAAATTTACACCAATTCAACTCTACAACTCTACAACTCTACAACTCTACAACTCTACAACTTCACAACTTCACAACTTCACAACTTCACAACTTCACAAATACTTCCAAAACTTAGAATGCAACTCCATTTTAACTACCAATTGATCTCCAGTTACTGGATGCTCAAATTCAAGATAATCAGCCATCAAAAACAAACCCCGCCCAAATGAAAGACCATCTTTATTATATATATCATCACCGACAAGTGGGTGTCCAATATTAAGAAAATGCTTTCGTATTTGATGTGTTCGACCAGTATGTAATCTTACCCGTATATAAGATGCCGCATCCTTGGTCGTTAAATGCTTTATTGACATTACTTCTGTCTTCGCAGTTTTATCATCAATCGAATCTTCAATGTATTTGCAATTAACATCAAGATGTCCTTCTACAATCAAAGAATACTCTTTTGTAATTTTACGATTTTCGACCATTTCGCCTAAGCGACGTCTAGCTTCGATAGTCCTAGCGGCAATGATCAGTCCGCTGGTTGGTCGGTCTAATCTATGAATTAGGTATGGGTAAAAAAGTGAGCCTTCTATTTCCGTTGAAGGATACGACTTCAACAAACCTTGTAGTGACTTGCTCGACTCACCACTTGAGACTAATCCAGGTGGTTTATTGAGAATCAATAAATGATCATCTTCATAAACTACATTTATCGTTGGATCAATGTGTTGGGCTTTTTTAAACTTAGACAGATACTCCAATTTAGTACCCGAAACCACCCAATCTCCAGTTGCCCCTACGCTACCATTGATGTAGATTTCCTCTTTCTTGATTGCCTTTTTTGCAGCAGATCCTGTTTCCAAGAAAGGAAACTTTCCTACTATATAATTACTCAACCTTTGCCGCTCGTGCAAATCCGCAGGTACGATGTGAGTAAAATGTCTTTGATTCATAAAGTAGAATAAGGTTGAGGATAACAAATATCTAATTTATATTTGCAACCCTATGATAAAACAGAAAACCATAGAACAAATAATATCGACTGTAAAAGTAGAGGAAGTCATTGAAGACTTTGTCCCTCTCAAGCGTCGTGGAGTCAACATGATAGGCAACTGTCCTTTTCATGATGAGAAGACGCCATCGTTCACCGTTTCGCCAGCAAAGAATATATATAAATGCTTTGGATGTGGTAAAGCGGGAGATTCTGTAAGATTTATGATGGAGCATGATGCCATGTCCTATCCAGAATCACTCCGGTATCTGGCCAACAAATACAATATCGAGATAGAAGAAACCGTCAACACAGCTGAAGAACAGGCAGTAAAAGAGCTCACTTCATCTTACTATATCATCAATGAATTTGCTCAAGCTTACTTCGAGAATTCATTATTTAACACAAACGAAGGAAAATCTGTTGGTCTTAGTTACTTCAAAGAGAGAGGATATAACGAAAGTATCATAAAGAAATTTGGCTTAGGGTTTACCACAAGCGATAAAAATGACTTTACAAAAACAGCAGTATCAAAAAGATACAATACTGATTTTCTAAAGAAGCTAGGCCTAACCTCACAGTACGACAATGACTTTTTCAGAAGCCGAGTCATGTTTACCATCCACAATATGAGTGGGAAGGTAATCGCATTTGCAGGTCGTACACTGTCTCAAGACAAAAAGACCCCTAAATACATCAACAGTCCTGAAACGGATATATACAATAAGCGGAAGGTCCTCTACGGCCTTTATTTCGCCAAGCAATCGATACGAAAAGAAGATGAATGTATCATGGTGGAAGGCTACACGGATGTAATCACACTTCATCAATATGGTATTGAAAATGCTGTCGCTTCCTCAGGGACATCTCTCACAGTAGAACAAATCAATCTGGTCAAACGGTTTACTCCAAATATCAAAATCATATACGATGGTGATGCCGCTGGTGTAAAAGCCGCTCTAAGAGGACTAGATTTAGTTCTGGAGCAAGATATGAATGTGCGCCTTGTCATGCTACCAGATGGTGAAGATCCTGATTCATACCTCAAAAAGGTAGGAATAGAAGAATTCCGTAAGTACTTGAAAGAGAAAGAGCAGGATTTCTTGTTTTTTAAGACGACACTATTACTTTCTGAAGCTGGAGATGATCCTATCAGAAAAAGTAAAGTTCTGAAAGACATCGTACAATCAATTGCTAAGATTCCGGACAACATAAAGAAGCAGCTCTACATTCAAAAATGTAGCACGATGATGGGCATCTCTGAAGAGATACTTATCGGTGAGACAAATAAAGTCATAAAGGCAAACCGAAAACAACAGAAGTTTCAACAAAACAGGAACGAAGCACATCATATAGATGATTCCGCTTTCTTAAATCAGCCAAAACAGCCACATGGAACTCAGATAGGCCCTGCCAAACAGATAGTTACTGGTGATGATTATCAGGAAAAAGATGTACTCAGAGTGCTGATCTCTCATGGAAATCAATTGCTCAAACCTGATTCAGATGTCTTAGTCTGTGCTTTTATCATCAATAACGTTAAAGATGAAATTCCACATTTTGACAATTTTTTGGTAAAAACTATGTTCAACATGGCTGTCGAACAATTTGAAACTTCTGGTAAAATCAATGTTAATGCTTTTGCATCATCGGATGACGATCATATTAGGAATCTCGCAATAGATTTCTTAGCTAACCCATATAGCTATGCTAGTTGGGAAGAAAAAGGATTACAGTTTCAAACACAGAAAGAACCAGAACACAATCAAGAGAAAGATGCCATTCAGTCCATCAAAAGATTTCTATTTAGAAAGCAAGGGAAACGAATCGAGCAACTCGAAGCCAAAATTAAGGAACTGAGTGTCACTCCTGGATCAGAATTAGATCTGGTAAGATATATCAAAGCCCATAAAATCGTGCAGTCACAACGAACTAAAATGGCAGAAGAATTAGGAACGGTCTTTATAAAGTAAGTTAAATAAGCTTACCAATCCTAAGGGCTTGGGAATCTAAGATTTACAATTACTATAAGATAGGGATTACTGTGTGACCTTAGCCAAGGATAATTGGAGTCAATCAAAAAACAAAAAGCCCATCGAAATTATCCGACAGGCTTTTATAAATTTTATACTTGCGTATATTACTTTCTGATATTCAATTTCTCGATCAAAGCTCTATACTTAGTAATGTCTCTCGTAGCAAGATATCCCAAAAGTCTTTTTCTTTTACCAACTAGGTGAAGAAGCGTTCTCCTTGATGAGTGATCTTTGTGGTTAGACTTAAGGTGATTAGACAATTCAGCAATTCTGAATGTGAATAATGCTACTTGTCCTTCAGTTGAACCAGTGTTGTCTTTGTTTCCACCGTATTCAGCGAAAATTTCTTCCTTTTTTTCTTTAGGTAGGTAAGTTGCCATTTTTTTTATGATTTTTATAGTTACCAATATACGGAACGATTAAGAGATCCGTGGTTAGCGAGTGCAAAAGTACATGTTTTTATCCTAATAGCCAAGAAATAATTTGGTTGTATAGAAAAGAGTCAAACTCTGAAACCCAATTCTCCGCTGCCACACAATCAACAATTTTACTTATATTACTCTATACGGCGTTTTCATGAAATAATACTACTTACTTATCAGTAATTTCCATCATTAATTACTAAATTTAGTTCGATCAAAAAATATTACCATGAAAAAATTATTTTACTTTTTGACTTTTTGTTATTTTCTTGCTTTAACAAGCTGTGACAAATCTAATACAATTGATATCTCTGATAGTGATACTCAAGCGTTACAATCGTATACCGCTCAAGCAGAATCTTACATTCCACTAGCAGATAATATCGGAGGAAATATTTCGGCCGTTTTTAATACTAGCGCTTTTATTAATCCCTGTGGAGCAGATATTCAAGTTAATAATTTAGATAATCCTACTGAGGCACAAGCTATCTTAGCTTCTATCCTATCAGAAATGGGGTTCAATTCAGCACGAGACTTACATAATTGGATGGTAGATGCTGGGAAAATCCTATATGATCTTAAAGTAGAATACAAAGATGACTTCGATTCTGACTATGAGATGGTAGGAGAAATTGCTTGCATTGTCGCACCTGAAATTACGACTAGGAATGCGGACAATCAATGCAGAAAAGATAAACTCATTACCCTATTCGCTGGGACTTTAGCAGCAGGTGAAAACTACGGCACAAGGCTTGCTCTAGGTAATAGAGTTGAATTATCAGAAAGTCAATGTTCCGCTAGAGGTTCTTCTCTTAATAAGATATGGAGATACGTAGCAGAATCAAGTGATTGTAGATAATTAATAAAAAAAATTAACATTAATTAAAGAGGCTGTCGTAAAATGACAGCCTCTTTTTTATTGTATTTAATCCTTTTTTAGTGGCCACATCAATAAGTTTCACTTCCTAATTAAACAATTCAACTGTCTGTCCTTCATCCTCTTCCGTCAGCGTAACTAGTAGATTTCTCATACCCAGACTGTTTTCTTTATACACCTTTGTACCTACTGTCCACCTTTCCTTTTTAACGGCACCAGGCATCATTGGAAATCCATAGCTAAAATTTCTTCCATTAGGTTTAGTGCCAACAACTACAAAGTGTTTTCGAGACCAACTATTGTTTTTGATTTTCAAATTTATGTACTTTGTAGTTGCATACGCTTGGACATCATTCCTCGATTTTTCATTACAGCCATTTGTTGTTGCCTCATCATTGATATTTACCAACTTAGTATCTTCACCAATATTACAATCTACCATTTCGGACACATTGAGCGTTGCTCTTCCATCTCATTTTATTCTGACAGACGCTAACCTTGCTTTCAACATCGATGCCTCTATTGTACCATTTTTAGCTTTGATTCTTAAGTCATCCACTTCTCCAGATAATATCACTTTTCCGATTTCAGCATCTACCTTAAACATATCACCAGTGATATTTATCACTTTCAGATCATCATGTGTATCCATCACAACTTCTCTAAGATTAGGAGCGCCAACTATTATTTTTATTCGTAACGAAGGTTCTATCCATTTTTTCTGGTCAAAATTAAGCGTACCACTTTCTACATTAATGCCTATAAAGTCCATTATGTTTTCTTCAGCAATAATAGTAATACCTGCCTCCTCTGCCATATCCAATGTAATATCCCCATATAGATTTGCTTCTATTTTATATACATCATCAATATCAAATACTTTGGTAATCAATTTACCATTCCCGTTGATTTGAGCATGGGAAGAGTAGATAAAAAAAGCCAATATGATTGTAAGTAATTGTGGAAAGTAACTCTTAATGTGTAACATAATATTTGTGTTTTATGATTAATAATATCGACACCTCACTGATCTCGATTTGATAACACAAATATGGAGGAAGCTTCTGGAAACATCGACTTATAAAGGAGTTGAGTCGTCTCAAATCATAATGTGAGTCGTTAAATATGAAGATTTATGAAATTTAGGTAGATGGAAGTTATAGATTTATGAACAAGTAGAAATAAATAGACTAATCCTTAGAATTATCAATTTGCACGACTATAATATCTTTAAATACTCAGTTGGGCTCATTCCTGCCACCTTTTTGAATACTCGGTTAAAAGTGGCTTTACTATTGAATCCACAATCAAACGCGATCGCTACAAGAGATAAACTTTTGTGGTCACCATTTTGAAGTGCTTGCTTGATTTCCTCTACCCGATATTTATTGATAAAGTCATTAAAATTTATATCGAAACCATTATTAATCACTTCCGACAATTGTGAAGAAGATAGATTGATTCCATCCGCTAATAATTTGAGACTCATCTCCGGATTCAAATATGGTTTTTGCTCAGAAATATAATCATTGAGCTTTTGAATTTCTTCCTCGAAAGTTTGATCTGGAGCAGAATCTTTAGATGTGGGTGATACACTTACAGCATTAAATTCCAAATCTTTCAGTGCATCTGTTTTTGTGAAGTAACCTTTCACACCTATATAAATTATAGCCAAACATGACACAAAATGAAACCACCATTTTTGAGTCCAAGACATTTCAAAAATTGAAATATTAACTATAATTTGCACTAGGCTATAAATGAATAACAATATATAAATGGCTAAAAAAGTAGCAAGCCAGTTGAGCTCAAGTTTAAAAGTATTAGAATAAAACTGTTTTATCTTCGACCTATAAATCACAAATATCTGAACTGTAAATGCTAGATAGAGAATCATCTGTACATTTGTAAATAACACATAAAACGGATTGACATACTGCATTTCAATAGCTTCCATCATTACACCATTTTGAGTATCTGAAAACCCTGGCTGATTGGCATCATAGCCTATAAGCCACAACTTGTATATCACATAGATTATCTGTGGAATGAAATGGTAAATATGAGCTTTCACAAATTTGAAACCCGAAGTCGTCACAGATTTTACATAAAGATACAGCAAAGGACCAACCGAAAATTCAAAAGCAATCAACCAATAATTGATCTTGGTATTTTGAAAAGTATCATACCAATCCATAAACCCAATAATGTAAGTAATCCGATGATAACAAAGTATAGCTAATAAGGGTCCAAGCAACAGGTCAGAAACTTGTCTATTCTTATTAGTATCGTACAAATAACAACACTGCAAAAATCACCCCTTGTAAAGTGAGGAATAACAAAGGGCTGCTCCATTGATTAAAATTAGGAAATGCAAGTAGCATAAGAGTTAGTTGAGCCGCAATATAAATAAGCTCATCACAAAAATCAAAACTTCAATGGATAAGATAAATTAATACGTAAAGTCAAGTAAAAAGAAGATAAAACACGCTGAAAAGCAAAACGTATTGCTACTTATTGTAAAATCTATACATAACCACACTATGCGGTAATGTAATTAATGAAATCAAAATTATTGCAACCAAGACATAAGAAATATTCAGAAATCCGGAATTTATAAGGAGTAAAATAACCATCCCTCCTACTAAACTGATAAAAGTGAATGGGATAAGCTGAGTTACAAAGTTCGTTACTGTAAGTGTATTTGATTTTGATTTTGATTTAAGAAAATTGAATTCATCTATTAAAACCTTAGTAGAATGAAGGACTACAAAATATAATGTAAAACCTGGTAACAAAGGCAAAACTGCAAAAGCAATGTGAATTAATACGAGAATGTATAATTCCTTGAATACATCTTCTGGTTTAATCTTCTTTGTTTGGAGACTATAAATAACTATACCTAGGAGATAAAGACTAGTTAATGCTAGAAGATATAAATATATATTACTATTAAATAAATAAAGAAGCGCTTGCAAATCACTATAACTAGCAAAAATTACTTGTAACTCTAAGTTATTGTACAAAATCATTCCTGCTAGTATATTCGCTCCCCAAATAAAATATAGCGAATTACGAAAAAAGCTTTTACCACTAAAGTATTTTGAAAACTGTGACTCCCCAAAGTGATAAGCTGAAACAAATAAAAATATTATCAGAGATAAAGAAGGATACAACAACCATAATATGAGGTAAACAAGCATTGAAATTAAGTACCCTGAATAAAATTTAACTGGATGTATATTGTTATCTTTTAGGAATAGCACATTATCTATAGCACCATGCGGAATTCCTACTAAGGCTATTAAAATACCACAAGCAATAAGCTGGGCATTCTCAGGAATATTGCCAGCAAATGAAAATATGGATACTAAAATATAAAGAATCGCAAGAAATATAAATCCTAATTTATTCATATATAAAAATTAGGGACCCCCATTTCTGGTGATCCCCATTATTAATTAAGCATTTAATTTTGCTGCCGCAGTAGACTGAACAGCTACTGAATACACTACTAAACCAAATCCAATTTTATTTACCGCATCTGCAATGTTGTAGAATATATCTAAACTACCTGAGTCAAATACTCCATTTAACCATCCTCCAGGCATACACATGTAGCCTATAGGATATATTGCCCAACCTACAAGGATAAACCAAGCAAGTATTCGAACTCCTTTCTTAACTACTTCGTCTCCACTACTTTTAGCTAACTTAGCTACTTCTCCAAACCATGCTGCATATAGAATATACAAGTAACCTAAAGTAGATATTACACCCCACATTACAGAATGCCCCATAGTTCCATCATTAAAAGCTTCTCCTATATAACCAGCGACTAACATCCAAATCGAAGCAATTATTAACTTCCATAAAAGACTAATTTTAGCACCTGCAGCTTTCGTTAATAGATAAAACTCTACACACATTAAAGGCACTGTCAGCGTCCAATCTACATAACGGAAAAAAGTTGGTGACTCCCCTACAGATATCCAATAGTCTCGCATGTACCAATAATGAACCGCTGCAATAAAAGTAATTAATCCTGAAACGAGAATAGATGTTTTCCACTTACGATCGAAATCGTTCATAGAGAAGAAGAAGAAGGCAGAAGCTGCCATCATAGCCATGCACCCAATAAAAAAAGTAAAACCCACATAGTCATCAGGGGCCATAGCTTTAATTTCTAGTAAAAACATAATTTGATTATTAATTAATTAAGAAAATATAAGTTTCGCCATTTAAACTGATTAACTCAATTTATGTTTAATCTTTTTCATTATTTATTAAACAAATTTTAATTTACGCTTGTTGACCTGCACAACACAACCTCCTGCACTTTGATAAAAGCTAATTATTATCAACTACTTAAGAGTAATTTATAAACCTGTCTCTTATACACATCTGACGCTGCCGACGAAGAGGATAGTGTAG